>Ga0302167_10000327_pt1 | contig 24125 bp, 20 predicted proteins | sample I_Fen_N1_1_FD_193496 | JGI IMG/M metagenome (GOLD analysis project Ga0302167, IMG submission 193496) | Peat permafrost microbial communities from Stordalen Mire near Abisko, Sweden - I_Fen_N1_1 | ecosystem: Environmental > Terrestrial > Soil > Wetlands > Permafrost | place: Sweden: Abisko...
TTAGAAATTATAAAGAAACCTATTGGGAAAAGCTCACTTTTGCGCCTTCTTGTTTGATTTATTATTTAGGTTTTAAAGAAAAAATTCCAAATCTGAAACATCATACACTGTTTTTTGAAAATGACCTTGACCTTCACACCACAGAAATTTATGAAGATAAAAAATGGCCCACAAAACCATTATTTTATGCCTGTTGCCCATCAAAAACAGATCCGAATGTAGCACCTGAAAATTGCGAAAACGTATTTCTCCTGATGCCTGTCGCTACCGGAATAGAAGATTCTGAAATGGAAAGAGAGAAATATTTTCTTGAAATGATTGTAAGGCTTGAAAGGCATACAGGAGTTTCAAATTTATTGCCAAAGATCGATTATAAAAAAAGTTACTGTATTAAAGATTTTAAAGAAGATTATAATGCCTATGAAGGCAATGCATACGGGCTTGCCAACACCTTATCGCAAACCGCAGTTTTAAAACCGTCACTCAGGAATAAGAAAGTGAAAAATCTTTTTTATACCGGACAGCTTACCGTTCCGGGACCCGGTGTTCCGCCGTCGATTATTTCAGGTAAAATTGCTGCTATTGAAGCCACCAAAACGAATTAATTATGAAAAAATTATTTGATGAACTTTCTTATCGGGTAAGTAAAGAAACAACCAAACAGTACAGCACAAGCTTTTCTTTGGGGATTTTGGCGTTGTCTCCGAAAATCAGAAACCCGATTTATGCAGTGTATGGATATGTGCGTTTGGCGGATGAAATTGTAGACAGTTTTCATGGATATGATAAAGAAAAGCTGCTTGCCAAATTCAGGGAAGAAACCGCTCAGGCTTTGGAGGATAAAATTTCATTAAACCCTATTTTACAGTCATTTCAGGACACCGTTCATCGGTTTGATATTGATCAGAAATTAATCAATCAGTTTTTGGATAGCATGCAGATGGATCTTCAGAAAGTAGATTATAATTCAGATCTTTATAAACAATATATTCTAGGCTCTGCAGAAGTAGTGGGTTTAATGTGCTTGCAGATATTTGTGGAAGGAAATGTTGCTGAATTTGAAAGACTTAAACCTTTTGCAATGAAATTAGGATCTGCCTTTCAGAAGGTGAATTTTTTAAGAGATATGAAAGATGATTATCAGATTTTGGGACGAAGCTATTTTCCGGATGTAGATATTACTTTGTTCGACAATAAAATTAAAGCTGATATTGAAAAAGACATCGAAAAAGAATTTAATGAAGCGTTGATTGGAATTAAAAAACTTCCCAATTCATCAAGATTTGGAGTGTATTTGGCGTATCGTTATTATATTTCACTTTTCAGAAAAATTAAAAGAACCTCGGCTCATAAAATCATTAATCAAAGGATAAGAATCTCAAACAGTAAGAAGATTTCTTTAATGATGAGCAGTTATTTACAATATAAAACTTCATTTTTATAAAAAATTAAAATGGTACACAGACTTTATAAAGAACAGCAATTGAATTGTGATTTAGCAACCGCGTGGAAATTTTTCTCATCGGCCAATAATCTGTCTAAGATAACTCCGGAAGACATGAAATTTGTTGTTTTGACTAAAACAGATGATGACGAAATTTATGAAGGAATGATCATTGATTACCATGTTTCGCCTTTGTTAGGCATTAAAATGAACTGGACAACAGAGATCAAACAAGTTGATTTTCAGAAAAGTTTCACCGATTTTCAGCAAAAAGGACCGTATAAATTATGGAATCATTTTCATGAATTTATTCCTAATGATAAAGGTGTTTTAATGAAAGATACAGTCGACTACGAGCTTCCAATGGGATTTTTAGGTGAAATTGCTCACAAACTTTTTGTGAAAAGTAAGCTGGAACATATTTTCAGCTATCGGAATAAAGTTTTAGACAAAATGTTTAATAGTAAAAATCTAACCACAAAAGAGACAAAAGCTTTTTGACACTTTAGAATACTTTAGTTTAAAAAAGTCCACATAAGAAGAAAATCAAAGATTTTCATAAAACTTAAGTGTTCTTATTTTGCAGTTTACTGATTAACTTAATAAATCTTAAGTGTTATCATCTTTTGTAGCTTTTTTGGTTAAAATAAAAAATTAAATAAATAAAAAACATGAATTTTCTAATTGTCATAAGTACATTTTTCATCATGGAAGGCATGACGTGGCTGATTCATAAATACATCATGCACGGTTTTTTATGGTCGCTTCACAGAGATCATCACGATCACAGCAATGAAGGACATGTTGAAAAAAACGATTACTTTTTCCTGATTTTTGCCCTTCCAACCATCGCTTTGATGTATTATGGAACGGTCAATAATTATAACATCTACTTTTACATCGCTATAGGAATCGCTTTGTACGGGATGGCGTATTTTTTTGTTCATGATATTTTCATTCATCAAAGAATCAGGTTTTTAAGAGATACCAAAAATCCTTATTTATTGTCGATCAGACGCGCGCACAAACAGCACCACAAGCATACAGGAAAAGAAAGAGGAGAGTGTTTTGGATTTTTATGGGTTCCGATTAAATATTTCAAAATGTATTTTAATAAAAATAAATGAAGATAATTCACAATTTAAAATCATTGAAAAACTTGGTGACCTTAGCTGAGTAGAACACCTTTGTGAACCTTAAAAACGGTTAGTAGTCAAAAAAACTTTGCGGACATTGAGTTAAAAAACATAATAAACAGAAAAACAACAAATAAGTAATAAAAATGCATCACTATACCTATCTGTTAATCAATTTTTTTACGGTATTTATCTGTTTTATTTTTTCGTTTCATCATAAGATAAAATTCAACAGACATTTTGGAGCTTTTTTCTCTGCTTCCTTTTTGGTGGCCTTGGTTTTTATAGTTTGGGACGCGTGGTTTACGAAAATAGGCGTGTGGTGGTTTAACGATCATTATCTTTTGGGAATCAGGGTTTTAAACTTACCAATCGAAGAGATGTTATTCTTTATTTGCATTCCTTTTTCATGTGTATTTACGTATTTCTGTTTAGATCAATTTTTCAACCTCAATTGGAAACCGCTTCCCGAAAAAATATTCGTTATCATCAGTATCGTTTTAGCCTTAATCATTGCGGTTTATTTTCACGATAAGATCTATACATGCATGACGTTTCTTACAACGGCTATCAGTATGTTTATGCTATATTTTGTGTTGAGAGCAAGGTGGATCGGCAAAGCATCTTTCATCTATTTGATTTTAATGCCCGGTTTTTTAGCAGTAAATGGAATCCTGACAGGAACAGGTTTAGAATCTCCAATCGTGAATTATAACCCCCAAAACTTTATGGGAATAAGAATGTTGACCATTCCGTTAGAAGACACGGTGTATGGCTATGAAATGATATTATGGAACCTGTTTTTATTTCAAAAATTCAAAAAAAATGAACAAAATTAATATATTCTGGTTCAGACGAGATCTGAGATTGGAAGATAATTATGGCTTATATGAAGCTTTGCAATCGGGTGTAAAAGTACTTCCGATTTTTATTTTTGATCGTAAAATTTTAGACCAACTTAGCGATAAAAAGGACAAAAGGGTAGACTATATTCATCAGGCTTTAACTGAAATCAATCAAGAATTAAAAGAACACGGAACTGGTTTAAAAACATTTTACGGAAAACCTTCTGATATTTTCGAAAAATTGACTGAAGAATTTGATGTTGATACCGTTTTCTGTAACCGTGATTACGAACCTCAAGCCATCAAAAGAGACAAAAAAATAACTGATTTTCTAGCTACAAAAGAAGTAAAATTTTCTTCACATAAAGATCAGGTTATTTTTGAAGAAAATGATATTCTTAAAAGTGACCAAACTCCGTACACTGTTTTTACTCCGTACTCAAAAAAATGGAAAGAAAACATCAACAAAATTGAGATTAAAAATTTTGATATCGATTTTAAAAACTTTCTTCCTGTAAAAACTCCAGAAAATATTCTAAGCCTTAAAGAAATCGGATTTGAAAAAACTGAAATTGAATTTTCAAAGCCATCTTTAGATTCAAAAATTATAGATACCTATGATGAAAACCGTGATTTTCCGGCTTTAGATCATACAACTCATTTGGGAATTGCTTTAAGGTTTGGAACAATTTCAGTACGGAAATGTGTAAAATTTGCCCAAAAACATAATGAAATTTGGTTAAGTGAATTGATCTGGAGAGAATTTTTCATGCAGATCTTATTTCATTTTCCACATGTTGTGACTCAATGTTTTAAAAAGAAATATGAAAATATCCAATGGCGAAATAATGAAGATGAATTCAAAGCGTGGTGCGAAGGCAATACAGGATATCCAATTGTAGATGCAGGAATGCGACAGTTGAATCAGACCGGTTTTATGCACAATCGGGTGAGAATGGTTGTCGCGAGCTTTCTTACTAAACATTTATTGATCGATTGGAGATGGGGCGAAGCTTATTTTGCCGAAAAATTATTAGATTATGACCTTTCTGCCAACAACGGAAATTGGCAATGGGCGGCAGGTTGTGGTTGCGATGCTGCGCCCTATTTTAGAATCTTCAATCCCGAAGAACAGACTAAAAAGTTTGATAAAGATCTCAAGTATATCAAAAAATGGCTTCCTCAAGATGCTTTGTTAAACAGACCGATTGTAGATCACAGACAAGCGAGAGAAAGAGCTTTGAAAACTTACAAAGAAGGTTTGATTGTCGAATAATTTCGAGAAAGAGTTCGTTATTTTTTATCTAAATTTTTTACACAGAAGTAAAATCAGGTAATGTTAATAATTTTAAGAATACAATAAACAAAAGGCTTCATTATGAAGCCTTTTTTCTTTCAAATATTAATAATTCTTTGTTCTCCTCTAATAATTGTGTGAAAATAAGTTAAGGTTATTTATTTTTCTTGAAAATTATCTATTAAAACCTTATTTTTATAATGATAAAATGAAAGTTTCAACTGTTAGTTCTTATTGTTATTTTAAACAATTCTGCATTTTTGCTTGATTTTATTTTACACAAACACGCTATTATGACAAAAAATAAATTTGTTCTTTTGATTTCGGTGATATTATTATCATGTGGCGAAAAGAAAACAAAGACAAAGGATACTTCTATCCAAAGCTATCAGGTTTTAACACTTGCTCCCAGACAGGTTACAGTTTACAACGACTATCCGGCATCCATACAGGGTGAAAATGTTGTTGAAATAAAGCCTATGGTTTCTGGCTATCTTCAGGATATTTATGTGGCAGAAGGCGCGACTGTAACTAAAGGACAATTATTATTTCGAATTAAAAATCCTCAGTACGAACAGGATATTGTCACCGCCAAAGGTGCCATAAAAATTGCCGAAGCCAATGTAAATACAGCCCGTATGAATGTTGAAAAAGCAAGACCTTTGGTAGAACAGGAAATTGTCAGCAAATACCAATTAAGTTCAGCGCAATATGCCTTACAATCTGAACAGGCAGCTTTGTCACAGGCGAAGGCCACTCTTGCAAATGCAATGACCAATCAAGGATATACTTATATAAAAAGTCCTCAAAGTGGAACAATTGGTTTGATTCCGTTTAAAATTGGTGCTTTAGTAAGCAGTACAGCAACCGAACCATTGACGACTTTATCCAATACAACCAATGTGTTTGCTTATTTTTCTCTTAACGAAAAACAGTTATTGGAATTTCTTGGAACAATGAAGGGTAGTACAACCACTGAAAAATTAAAAAACATGCCTCCCGTAACATTGGTAATGGCAGACGGAACCGTTTTCCCCGAAAAAGGAAGATTGGAAACTGCCAGCGGAGGTATTGACAGCAGTACAGGAACGGCTGTTTTTAAAGCCATATTTAGCAACAAATTAGGTCTTATTCAAAATGGGGCAAGTGCAACCATCAGAATACCTGTAAATATGGATAATTCATTGTTGGTTCCTCAGATTGCTATTTATCAGATGCAGGATAAATCTTTCGTATATAAATTAATGAAAGGAAATATGGTCATGAGTACGGCAGTAACAACCTCGCCGACAGATGACGGTAATTTTGTGGTTATAAAAGACGGAATTCAAGCTGGAGATAAATTGGTGTTGAATGGATTAAATATCAATGACAGTACAGTCATAAAGCCAACACCTGCTAATTCGTCCACTATTTATAGTGCTATGAAAACTAAAAACCCATAGGTCATGCTAAAATTATTTATAAGAAGACCGGTATTGAGTACAGTAATTTCTGTAATCATTATGGTATTGGGTATTTTGGGGATCAGCAGTCTTCCTGTAGCACAGTATCCGAATATTGCACCACCAACAATTCAGGTTTCGGCTTCGTATCCCGGAGCGAATACAACGACGTTGATTAACAGTGTGGTTTATCCATTAGAACAGCAAATAAATGGAGTGGAAGGCATGAGCTACATGACTTCCTCGGCAAGTAATACAGGTTCTGCAAGTATAAGTGTCTATTTTTCGGTAGGTGTAGACCCAAATCAGGCTGCTGTAGATGTTCAAAATAGAATAAGCACAGTATTGTCTAAACTTCCGCAAGCTGTAACACAGGCTGGTGTAACGGTAAGAAAACAACAGAGCAGTAACGTTTTGATTGTTGGATTATTCAGTGATCGGGCTCAATATGATCAGAAATTTTTACAAAACTATGCTGCGATAAATATTGTTCCGCAGTTGCAAAGAGCAAAAGGAGTCGGTGGAGCCAATGTTTTTGGGGGAGCGATGACCTATGCGATGCGTATTTGGTTACAGCCTGATAAAATGGCAGCTTATGGTTTGGTTCCTTCAGATGTTACGACTGCATTAAATGCTCAGAGTTTTAACGCTGCTCCCGGCAAGATCGGTGATAATATTGGACAGGCTTTTCAGTATGATCTTACGTATTCAGGAACGTTGGTTTCGTTGGATCAGTTTCAAAAAGTAATTGTTAAATCCATTGGAAACGGACAATATTTATACCTAAAAGATATTGCCCGAATTGATCTTGGAACTCAGACTTACACAAGTGCGACTTCTATTAACGGTAAACCCGGAGTCGCTATTTCTATTAGTCAGACCCCTGGTTCTAATGCACAGGAAGTAATCTTAGGTGCTCAAAAAGTAATGGCAGATGCCTCGAAAAACTTTCCTTCCGGCATTAAAATGTTGGAGTTGGTAAATATCAATAACTTCTTAAATGAAAGTATTTCTAAAGTGCTTCATACTCTTGTCGAATGTTTTTTATTGGTATTTTTAGTAATATTAATCTTTTTACAGGACGTTCGGTCTACGATTATTCACGGAGTTTCGGTTCCGGTGTCTATTATTGGGACGTTTTTCTTTCTGTATTTATTTGGATATAGCCTTAATTTATTGACGTTATTTGCTTTGGTATTGGCGATTGGTATTGTGGTGGATGATGCCGTAGTTGTTGTAGAAGCAGTCCACAGCAAGCTGGAAAACGGCTACACATCTCCTCGTAAAGCCGCAATTGATGCGATGGGTGAAATTGCACCTGCGATCGTTTCTATCACCCTTGTTATGGCTTCCGTATTTCTTCCTGTTACTTTTTTGGGAGGCTCTGCAGGAGTATTTTACCAGCAATTTGGGATTACATTAGCGATTGCGATTATGATTTCGGCTGTTAATGCATTAACGTTAAGTCCTGCCTTGGCAGCCATGTTTTTACGGGCTCCAAAACATGAAGAAGAAGGAGCTAAAAAAGGGTTTTTCCAGAAAATTAAAAATGGATTTAATTCAAACTATGAAAAAGTAATTCATAAATACACAGATGCTGTCAGTTTTTTAATTAAAAGAAAATGGCTCACGGCAATGATTGTCATTGCTTTTGGAGGTCTCTTTTATTTTACGATAAAAAGTGTGGCATCCAGTTTTGTTCCTGCAGAAGATATGGGAACCGTTTTCGTGAATGTGACGTTGCCTGCTGCGTCTACAAAAGAGAGAGTACAGCTCATTAACAAACAGATCGATAGTATTGCTCATACCATTCCTCAGGTAAAGGCTACAATGACAACATTAGGTCAAAATCAATTGGGAGGAAGTGGAAGCTCTTACGGAATGTTGATTTTACGACTCATTCCATGGAGCGAACGTCCCGGAATTACCGATAAAGATATTATTCAGCAACTTACGGAGAAAACAAAAAATATTCGTGGTGCTTCTATTAATTTCATGCAACAGCCCACAATCAGTGGTTTTGGAACGAGTGGAGGTTTTACTTTTCAGATTGAAGACAGAGGCGGGCACAGTATCAGCGATTTTTATGCTGTCTCACAAAATTTCCTGGCTGCTCTTACCAAAAGACCTGAAATTCAATATGCTGCAACTTCATTTAATCCTAATTTTCCACAATACGAAGTAGATATCAATATCGCTAAATGTGAAGATAACGGAATACAACCGTCAGAGATTTTAAATCTGATGAATGTGTACTATGGAAGTTCGTATGTGAGCAATTTTACAGAATTCGGACAGCAGTATCAGATTATTCTTCAGGCTGATAATCCTTATAGAGGAACGATTGAGCAGATGAATAATATTAAAATTCGTACCGCAAGCGGAACAATGAGTCCTATTTCGGAATATGTTACGATGAAAAAAGTATTTGGCCCTTCATCTATATCCCGATTCAACATGTATAATGCAATTTCCATCAACGGTTCACCAAATAACGGATACAGTACGGGGCAATCTATGGAAGCTATCAACGAAGTAGCAGCACAGGTTTTACCTCCGGGTTATAGTTTTGAATACAGCGGAATGAGTAAAGAAGAGCAAAGTTCGGGTTCTCAGGCGAGTATCATATTTTTATTGAGTCTTTGTTTTGTATATCTTTTGCTAAGTGCTTTGTATGAAAGTTATATTCTTCCGTTAGCCGTAATTCTTTCATTACCAGTTGGATTAAGCGGAATATTTGTCTTTGCTAAATTATTTGGAATTGATAATAATATTTACGTTCAGATCTGTATGATTATGCTGATTGGACTTTTGGCTAAAAATGCCATTCTGATGGTAGAATTTTCTCTAGAAAAAAGACATGAAGGAATGGGATTATTAGAAAGCGCACTGGAAGGCGCAAAAATCAGAATCCGACCGATTTTAATGACGTCGTTGGCTTTTATTTTTGGTTTGATGCCATTAATGTTTTCAACAGGAGTTGGAGCAAACGGGAACAGATCTATTGGTATCGGTTCGATTGGTGGAATGTTATTTGGAACCTTGCTCGGAATCTTTGTAATCCCGGGATTATATGTGATTTTCCAAGGATTACAGGAGAAAATCAAATCTAATAAATATGACGAAAACGACGAACTGATTGTTGATGATAAAAAATAATCTTACAGTGAAAAGCATGACACATTTGAAAAAGAAATATAAATCAATTTTATATATTACAGCTTGTTCCGCAGTGCTTTACAGTTGTGATGTAACGAAACTATATGCCAATAAACAGTCGGCTCCGGACAATTTATACGGAGATTCAGTTAAGGGAGCGGACAAAACAAGTATGGCTGTCCTTTCCTGGAAAGAAATTTTTAAAGATCCTTTATTGCAACAGCTTATTTCTGAGGGAATTGAAAATAATTTAGATCTAAAAACTGCAACTGCAAACCTCAAAGCGGCAGAAGCCAATTTTGTTCAAAGTAAACAAGCATTTTTACCGTCACTTTCAGGGAATGCTTCGGCTGGAGCGTATCATCCGGCTAATAATCAGGCAACTAATTCACAGGTGTATCAGTTGTATGCACTTTCGTCATGGCAGGCCGATATTTGGGGCAAACTGAAAAGTACCAAACGATCAATGTACGCAAGTTATCTTGCGAGTGATGCTTACAGACAGGCGGTTCAGACACAGCTTGTTGCCAATATCGCGGTTACTTACTATCAGTTGCTTGCTTATGATGAGCAGCTGAATATTGTTAATCAGTCCTTAGAAGTGTATTCAAAAGATACCGAAACAATGAAGGTTTTGAAAAACAGCGATGTCGTTACAGGCGCGGCTGTAGTACAAAGTGCTGCCAATTATTTTGCGGTAAAATCTACAGTTCCGGATATAAAAAATAATATCCGTCAGGCAGAAAATACATTGTCATTATTATTGGGAAGAACACCAGGAACGATAAAACGTGATTCTCTTTTTAATGAACAGACTTACAGTGAATTATCAACGGGGTTGCCTTTAGAATTGCTTTCCAACAGACCGGATGTAAAAGAAGCCGAATTACAGCTTCAATCTTATTTTGAGCAGGTAAATGTTGCAAAAACTTCATTTTACCCAGCCTTAACGATTACAGGACAAGCTGGATTGTACGCGACACAGTTGAAATCTTTTTTCAGCGCGGGAGCTTTTCTGGCTAATATTGTGGGAGGTTTAACGCAGCCAATTTTTAATAATGGTCTTAATAAGCAAAAGCTAAAAGTAGCAGAGGCCAATTACGAAGCTGCAGAATATAATTACAGCAAAGTCTTGCTTACGGCAGGGCAGGAGGTCTCTAATGCGCTGTATCAATACCAAATGGTGGACGAAAAATCTTCTTCCCGTAAAGAGCAAATTGCAAATCTCGAAAAGGCAGTTCATTTTACAAAAGAATTATTAAAATACACAAGCGCAACCAATTATACGGACGTTCTTACTTCGGAGCAGAGCCTTTTAACAGCGAGACAAAGTGCGGTTACAGATAAATTACAGCAACTTCAGGCTGTTGTGAATCTTTATGCAGCTTTAGGTGGTGGATGGAAGTAGTTGTAAATGCTCTTTTTATAACAAGATTTAATTTAATAATTAAATACTTTTCACAAAAAAATAATAAAAGCAAGTATGGCATAGATATTACTTATACTATGGTATAAAAACTCACAAGATGATCGACCATAAAGAAAATAAGTATCTTGTTTATGAATATTTGGTTTTAAGTATAAGAAAGAATTTTAATTTAGAAATAAACCTTTTTAACGAATATATTTTAGCTAAAAATATTGTTTCAAAAACGAGAATAATTGTTCCTACATTTTCAGATAAGATTATAGGTAATCCAAGAATAAAAATGTTTTTAACGGCTCTTATTTTGAACCTTAATCATATGAATTATAATCTTACCGATCTGAAGAAAGAAATAGAATATTTAAAGAATTCAGACTCAAAAACTGAAGCTTAAAATAGCAAAATTCTACAAAATAATAAAGTCCCTCACTTAATAAGTAGGGACTTTATTATTGTATTGAGTGGTTTTGAAGAGAATTTTTTAATCTAAATATTTAGCCACTTTTCCTTCCAGATCATCCAGATTAAATGGTTTTCCAACATAATCATCAGCCTGAGCTTCTTTAGCCAAAGCCACGATATCATTGTTCGCCGTTACATAAATGACAGGAATATGCTTGAATTCTTCATGACTTTTCAAAAGTTTTGTAGCTTCAACACCGCCAATTCTCGGGATCCAGTTATCCATCAGAATAACATCCGGCTGAAATTTTGTTACTTTTTCTACAATATCATGAGAGGTTTCTGAAATTTCGACTTCATATCCATTCTCCTCAAAGATGATGGTAATTACCTCTAAAATAGTGGTATCATCATCGAAAATCAAAATTTTCTTTTTACTCATATTAGTTATATTTAAATCCTAAATTTTTCTTTTAATTTTTATAGTTGATTAATATAATTCGCCAAATTATTGGGTGTGATAATCAAATCATAATCAACTTCATCAACCGCATGTTTCGGCATATAATTTACTTCGGCAGTTTCCGGATCCTGAACCCAGACTTTTCCACCATTTTTTTTGATGTATCCTAAGCCTTCCACACCATCTGCATTGGCTCCTGACAGCAAAATTCCGATCACATTTTCACCATAAATTTCGGCTGCAGATTTAAAAGTTACATCAATGGACGGTCGAGAATAATTCATCTTTTCTGAACTGTCCAGCGACATTATCTTTTTATTTTCAAACAACAAATGATAATCTGCGGGAACGATGTATAATGTGTTGTTTTTAATTTCTGTTTTATCCTCAATTTCAACGACTTCCATGGACGAAAACTGCTGTAGCAAGACAGGAAGTATACTTGTAGAATGCGCCTTGCGGTGAACTACGAGTACGATTGGGAATTGTAATTCAATATTTAATTTTTTTATCATTTCCAGAATCACCTGCAAACTGCCTGCAGATCCTCCGATAACAATTAATTCTGTATTTGTGTTTTTCATAATCAATGTATTTAATTATGATCTAGTTTTTTCCATATTTTTTGATTTTCAACCTGATGATAAGATTTATCTAAATTAGAAAATCTTAGTGTTTCTTTCGCTCCTAAAGCTAAAAAGCCTAAATTTTCAAGGCTATTATCAAAAAGACGGAAAACACGTTCCTGTAAACCTCGGTCAAAATAGATCAACACATTTCGGCAGATAATCAACTGAAAACTGTTAAAAGAACTGTCTGAAACCAAGTTATGAGTAGATAAAATCAGCTTTTCCTGTAAACTTTTATCAAATCTTACGCTGTCATAATTGGCTGTATAATACTCTGAAAAGTCTTTTTTACCACCTGATAACATATAATTTTCAGAATACAATTTCATTTGTTGTAACGGGAAAACGCCTGATCTGGCTGTTTCCAAGACAGAAGGATTAAGATCTGTTCCATATATCAGTGACTTATGATAAAGATTTGCTTCTTTGAGTAAAATCGCCATTGAATATGCTTCTTCACCTGTTGAGCAGCCCGCAACCCAGATTCTTATCAACGGATAGGTTCCTAATTGCGGCAGTATTTTTTCCCTTAATGTTTTAAAAAATACAGGATCGCGGAACATTTCTGTTACATTTACTGTAATTTCTTCTACAAAACGCTTTAAATATTCCGGATCATTAATTAAAGTATATCTTAATTCCGCAAAGCTTGTAAACCTGTCAATCAAACAGATACGATTAACCCTGCGCTTAAAAGAAGCCCTGCTGTATTCGGAAAAATCGTATCCGTACATTTCATAGACATCTTTTATCAGATATTCTACTTCTTCGTCTTTTACGATACTTGGTTCTAGCATTTACGATAATTTTTCAATGGCAGTTATCAGTTGATCAACATCAATCGGTTTTGATACATAATCCTGAGCGCCGGCATCCAGGCATTTCTGGCGATCTTCCGGCATTGCCTGCGCAGTCACGGAAATAATATCTATTTTGCTGATTGATGGAGTATTACGAATGATTTTAATGGCTTCGTATCCGTCCATTTCGGGCATCATCATATCCATCAATACCACATTGATTCCGTCATCTTTTTGTAAGATCTGAATAGCTTCCTGAGCCATTGTAGAGCTTTCAATCTGATAACCTCTTGACTTTAAGGTCAGTTTCAGTGCAAATATATTACGTGGATCATCGTCCACAATTAAAATTTTCTTATTCATCAGAATTTATTCTGTTTAACTTTCATATAACCAAACACGTAGCAACGATAACAATTGGTCAATATCCACAGGTTTCGAGATATAATCTGAAGCACCTGCAGCGATACATTTTTCACGGTCACCGATCATCGATTTTGCAGTGATCGCAATAATCGGAAGACGCATATGTGCTGGTATTTTTCTTATTTCTTTAATCGTTTCATATCCATCCATTTCAGGCATCATCATATCCATCAAAACAACGTCGATATCAGGATTTTCTTTCATCTTTTCTAAGGCCTGCTTGCCATCCATCGCCAGAACAACGTCGACTTTATATTTTTCCAGCGATTTTGTTAGAGAAAAGATATTTCGAACATCATCATCGGTGATCAGAATCTTTTTGCCTTTCAGGACTTCGGTTAATGAACCTAATACTTTATTTTTAATGGTTTCTGAATTGCTTTTTTCTTCAACCAAATGCAAAAACAAACCGACTTCATCTAAAATTCTCTGGTAAGAATGTGCCGTTTTTACGACGATAGAATCAGCGTACTGCTTGATTTTCAGCTCTTCTGATTGGGTTAAATTATGTCCGGTAAAAATAATGATCGGCAGATTTTCAAGACCTTCATAACTTTTGATTGATTCTATGATTTGATATTGATTTCCTTTTGCTGCTCCAATATCTAAAATAACACAGTCTGAATTACCTTCCGTTAAAGCTTTAACACAATCTTCAACGTTGTTTTCTACTGATAATGAGATATTAAAGTTGCTTAGATAGTAGGAGAGTGCGCTTGCATGTTTCGCATTTTCTTCAACGATTAAGACCTTTTGCGGAGATTTTTTTAGGGCTTCTTCAATCTTTCTGAAAACTTCGGTCATCTGATCCAAAGCCACAGGCTTATTAATGAAATCAATAGCTCCTTTCATAAGACTTTCCTTTTTCACATGCAAAACAGACATCATGTGAACCGGAATATGCTTGGTTTGAGGATTTGATTTTAATTCATCCATAACCTGCCATCCGTCTTTTACAGGTAACTGAACGTCCAGTAAAATTGCCGCCGGATGATACTGAATAGCAGTAGATAAGGCATGATCACCTCTTACAGAAACGACACCTTTATAATCTTGTAAACGGGCATATTTCAATAATGCTTTAGCAAAATTTATATCATCTTCAACGATCAAAATAACTTTGTCGCCATCAGTAATGGTTTCGCGGTCATCGGCTACGTTTTCTGGGATTTCCAAGGTATTGACAGGAAGTGTATATTGAACCTCGCCATCCTCCAGGATGTTTTGAATTTCTTCAACATCTTCACGAATAGTTTCCATTAAATGCTGATCCGTTTCAGGGTGAATTGGTTCTGAAATCGCTTTAATCGGAATGATTAAACTAAACTCACTTCCTTCGTTCACTTTACTTGTAAGCATTAATTCTCCGCCTAATAATCTCGCGATTTCTCGACTAATTGAAAGACCTAAACCTGTTCCTCCAAACTTTCTTCTTGTAGATCCATCCGCTTGCTGAAAGGCTTCAAAAATGATTTTCTGTTTGTCTTCGGCAATTCCGATTCCGGTATCTTTTACACTGAAAATGATGAAATCGTTGTTCTTCGGATCTTTTTTGATATTTAAATTGATACTTCCTTCTGTTGTAAATTTTGTAGCATTTGAAAGTAAATTTCTCATCACCTGATCGACACGTAAACGATCGGTTTCAATGGCTTTCTCTACATCATTTTCTATTTCGATATTAAATTCAATTCCTTTTTCACGAAGAATTGGTTTGAATAAACTTTTTAAATCTTTTAGAATATCATCGATGATTACTTCTTCATATTCCAACGTCATTTTACCGGATTCGATCTTAGCAAGATCTAAAATTTCATCAATCAAGGTTAATAAACTGCTTCCTGAACTTTGGATTACTTTCGCTGATTCTACTTGATCTTCATTTAGGTTTTCATCAGGATTTTCAGCCATTAAACGAGAGAGAAGCAGGATTGAATTCAATGGTGTTCGAAGTTCGTGCGACATATTCGCCAAAAATTCTGACTTATATTTTGTGCTTAAAGCGAGTTCTTCTACTTTTTTCTGAATTTCATTGTTGCGTTCGGCGATCAGGTGATTTTTGTCTTCCAATAATCTTGAACGCTCTTCCAATTCGGCATTGGCCTGCATCAGTTCTTCCTGCTGAACTTTTAATTCTTCCTCAGAAGCCTGTAGTTTTTGAGTCTGAGCTTCTAATTCTGTATTAAGATTCTCTAATTCAGAATGTTGAACCTGTAATTCTTCTGATTGAGCTTGGGTTTCTTCTAATAATTGCTGTTCTTTTTCACGGCTTTTTGCGGCACTTAAAGCAATTCCGATGTTTCGGCTGCATTCTGTGAAATAATCTACGCGTTCGTCTTCAAAATTAGATGTTGAGCCTAATTCTAAAACTCCGATTATGTGCCCGTCCGCTGAGATTGGTAAGAGTATAATTCCGTAGATTGTAATTTTACTGCTTGCAAAAGTTACTGTAAAATCTTCTTCATGAAGATTGTTATAAACCTGTGTTTTTTCATTAACAAAGGCTTGACCAACCATTCCTTCTCCCAATTCAAAGGTCTTTTTCATATTGTCTTCCAGTCCGAAAGCTGTATTTAATTTTAATACACCTTCATCAAAAAGATATAACGAACCATTGATGCAATTTCCGTATTCAATTAATTGATGTAAAGATTTCTTTGAAACTTCGTTTACAGATTTATTTCCTACCAGAGATTCATTTAAAATAGCAAGACCTTTCTGGCGCCAATCACTTTTATTGATCTCATCGAAAGACTTTTTAAGAGAATCCGTCATATTGTTAAGAGATCCAACCAGATCTCCAAGGTCATCTTGGGAAGTATCAGAAGCTTTTTGACTGTAATCACCATTGGCAACCCTGTTGGCTACTTGCTGAATGGCGCTTACACGTCTGCTGATTTCCAGATCTTTAGCTTTTAACTGCTTTTCAAGCTTGTCTCTGCGGATAAGGTCTGCACGTAGTTTTATATAGAAAAATGTAGTGACAACAACGGCTGCAATTGCAGAAAATAGAATAAATAATACTGTTGTATCCGAAGAACGGTTAAGATCTTTATTCTTTATAGCAAGCTGAGCCTCTTCATATTGTACAAAATCGCGAACGATCTGGCGACATTTGTCCATGTAAGTTTTGCTCATCAAAACCTGTTGCTGGGTCATTACGATACCTTTTCGTCTATTTTCTACAAAATGTTTTAGGTTGCTGATGTTGCTGTTGACGTTTTGCTGTAAAATTTTCAAACGCTCAAGCTGATTTTTATCTTTAAGATCTAATGCTTTTGCACGCTCGAAAGCTTTTGGATAATCTGCTAAACTACGTTTGTAAGGTTCTAAGAAATTTTCTTTTCCCGTTAACTGATATCCTCTGTTTCCTGTTTCCGCATCCAGAAGAGCAACTAGAACGTCTTTTACAGCCGTAATTGAACGACGGCTTTGGGATAAGCTTTCCCTGTGTTCCATCTGCCTTTGAATACTGATGTAAGAAGCAATTGAACTTGCAATTAAGATCAATAAAGATAAACCAACTCCAAACTGAAGATTTCTTATGATTTTTTTCGGCATGAAAATTAATTTAAAGGTAATGTGAAATAAAATGTAGAGCCTTCGTCCACTTTACTTGATACTCCGATGTTTCCGTGGTGCTGTTTGATGATCTCGGAACAGATGAACAGGCCGATTCCCATTCCCTGAAACTGTAGCGAAGATTCTTCTACACGGTAAAATTTATGAAATACGGCATCTTGTTTAAAATCCGGAATTCCAATCCCAAAATCGGTGATATTTACTTTAACTTCCTGTTCTTCTTCGTCAACGAAAGTCGTAACAATGACCTGATTATTTTGTGGAGAATATTTGATGGCGTTGGTAAGGAAATTGATTAAAACCTGTTCGATTCGAATTTCATCCAAAGGAATTAAGATATCGGGTTTCATTCCGTGCCAGTCGATTTTTACTTGGCGGTCTTCGTGTGTCTGCAATATTGTGTCAATCGCATTTTGGATGACGTTTCCAATATTGGTAGGTTTTTTATTGATTTTTAGTTTCCCGTTTTCGATTTTTGAAACGTCTAAAAGGTCGGTAATTAAGGTATTAAGCTTTTCTATTTGATCCTGAACTTTAACCATGAATCCAGCTTCCGCACCTTCTTTGTCTAATTTTAACTTCCGATCCAATAGCTGAACATAGGCTTTAATGCTTGTCAGAGGCGTTTTCAGCTCATGACTGGCGATACTCAGGAATTCGTCTTTTTCTTTTTCTACTTTTTTCTGATCATCAATATCAGTAAATGTTCCGACCCAATTCTTTATAGTATTTTCTTCATAAACTGGTGTAACTCTCAGTAAATGATAACGATAGTTTCCAGATTCAATATTTTTTATTCTGACTTCCAATTCGAGAGCTTTGCCTTTCTTTTTGCAACGTTCAAATTCTTCTTTGATATTGTAATCGTCGAAATGAGTTTCAGGAAATTCGTGTTCAGAATCTGAATATTCATGCCATTTTCTGTTGACAAAATCTACAATTCCATCTTCATTTAATGTAAAAGCGATTTGTGGCAAAGATTCCAACATCAGGTGAAAATGATCGATCTGGGATTTCATAATGACCTGAGATTCTCTTCTTCCTTTTACTTCCAATTCCAGACCTTGCTGCGTTTTTTTCATCGCAAGATTTTGTTCCTGAAGATTGTAGAAAGTTTTTACTTTCAGTAAAAGAATTTCGGGATCTATAGGTTTGGTTACATAATCTTTTCCGCCTGAAGCGTATCCACGGGTGATGAATTTTTTTTCAGTATTTACGGCAGATAAGAATATGATAGGAATTTCTTTGGTTTTGCTGTAATCAGCTAATGTTTCCGCAACTTCGAAACCATCCATGTCGGGCATTTGCACGTCCAGGATAATCAAAGCGTAATCATTTTTTAATGCTTTTCCCAATGCTTCTTCACCGGAACTGGCTATATCAACCTGAAAATCTTTAGATTCTAATAATTTTTTTAGTGAATAAAGATTGTTTTGGTTATCATCAACAATTAAGATCATAGGAATGAAAAATCAATAATTAATTATGTTTACTCTTGCGTCAAAAATACTCACAAAAATCCGAAAAACATTTATTTTTTTAACCATTTATAGTTACATACCACATGTTTTGAAATTTAAATCAAAATTTTAGAAAATTTTTCATTAGTGATTATTTGAAGAATAATTTAATTATGTTTTATATTCCTAAAAATTAGATAATAAACGAGAAAATCATTTAGTTTTAGAATAATTAAAATGTGATGTCTTAATTTTCTTTTTCTTCCTCTTTTCTGAAACTTACGACTTCATAATCATCGTTGGAACAGAATTTTTTACAGCTTTCATCATCAAATTTTTCAGGATTTTCCGTAAAAGCTTCAATGTGCTTTTGGCTTTCATCTGTTTTAGCTGGAGTGATTATGATGTGATAATCTTTTAATACCGATTCGTCTGCATTTTTTAAAGATTCTTTTTTGTGTTGTACTGCTTCGCTGTATTTCATGTAATTTGATTTTTAATTATACTGTAAATTTTAGAGTAAGAAACAAAGAAAAATCCTTTAATGTTATGAGTTGGATCATAATATTAAAGGATTGGGTTTATTGATAATTTATGCAGATGATCAGCGGTTTTTTTCTATTTTTTCAAATATTTCATCTAGTGTATCCTGCATATCTTTTGGAGTGTTTTCACCGCTTTGATTAGTGATAATGAATACCCCCAAATTATATTTTGGAATGATATAAATAAAACATTGTGCACGAAAAACGCCGCCGTGATGCTTGTAAAGCGTTCCTAATTTTTGATCTTTCACGATGCGCCAAGCGTAACCTGCGCTAAATGTATCATCAATTTTGACCAATGAGCTGTGAGATTCTGCTATTTCAGGATGATTTTTCAACTGATATGTAAGATATTTCATCATGTCCGGAAGAGTGGTTTTTATATTGCCGGATGAACCCCAAGGTAATGTAGGCATCTTCATCGTTATGTCGTTATAATTAGAATGATAGCCTACTGCAAGGTTCTCTTCTTCCTGTTTTGTCAGATTGATGGTCGTATTTTTCATTTGAATATGTTGAGCTAAATATTCTTTTAAAATAACCTCAAACTTTTTATGATATACTTTTTCCAATACAGAAGCTAATAATTCTATTCCTGCATTTGAATAGGCGTATTTATATCCGGGAATCGTGTCGATTTTCACGGTATGCAAGTCTCTTAAAAAATCTTTTTGAGTATAATTTTTCAACACATTATTGATGTTTTCCGGCGTTTTTTGATTGGTAAAATCTTTAAAAAGCGCATTGATAGGTAAAGGCAACATAGGAGGTAATCCGCTGGTATGCGTCAGTAAATCCTTTATGCGAACGGGATGATTATTAAATTTTAAATTAGGATAATCTTCTGATAAATATTTTTGAACAGGATCTTCAATATTTATTTTTTTATCCAACACAGCTTTTGCAACTAATGTTCCGGTAATCGTTTTGCTCAATGAACCAATTTCATAGATGGTTTGATTGGTTGGCAGATTGGCTTTTTCTTTTTCTAATTCACCGTAATGTCCAATGTATTCTTGCCCTTGATAAACAATTCCGATGGAGACTGCATTGATCAATGGTTTTTCAACCATCTTTTGAGCGGCGTTATCAACGACAGATTTAAGATTGATGTTTTCTTTTAATGATTGTTGTGCTAAACAAAATACCGATACTACTATTGCGGTAAAAAGGCTTATTTTTTTCATGGTTTCCAAGGTTTAATAGGAGTGTATTAATTTATTGTTTGAATGATTGTATTCTGAAATTTTTCTGCTTCATCTTTATGAATTTGATGGCCTGAATTTTCAAATAGAAATAAATCTTTCTTAGGCGCTTTCACTTTCTCAAAATATTGTTTTGTAATGCTCGTCAAGGTTTGAATATCATTTTTTCCAACGAAAAAATAAATTGGGCAGTTTACTTTTTTTAAAGTTTTTGGTAAATCAATTTTCATAACTTCGTTCCATGCGGGTGACCATGTTTTTGACCATTGAAGAAAACCTTTTTTGAAATCATCAGTCGTTACATATTCTTTACCATCTTTGTAAAAAAGCCATTTTCTTAAATAAAACATTTCTTCATCATTGGTAAAAGGAAAATGTACTTTTTCCAATTCTTTCATGGCAACAGGGTTATCTTTAAAATGAATTTGTAATGTTTTAAGCAATTCTTTTTCACTCGCTAATTGACTGATTACAGGATTTACAGCAAAATAACCATGTAATAATTCCGGATGATTTCTAACAATATAAAAACCCAAAGCATTTCCCCAAGAACTGCCTAATAAGTAAAGTTTTTTCTGATTTAACCTCTTTAATAGAAAATTAATCACCTCATAAGTATCTTTTCCCATTAGCTCAACTGACGGCTGCACAGGCGAAGGATTCAAGGCTAATGTTTTTCCTGCATCTCTCTGATCCCATTGAACTATGGTAAATTTGTTTTTTAAAATATTGGTATAAGAGTCTGCATTTTTCATCATTGAGCTTCCCGGGCCGCCCGATAAAAATAGAAGGATAGGTTTGTTGGCATCATCAGTTTTAATTTCTATGACTTGTTTTATTCCGCCAATTTCGGTGGTTAAAAGGGTATCAATTTTTACGGGATTTGATTGTGCTAAACAAAATACAGATAATAGAGTTAGGATAAAAAGGCTTATTTTTTTCATAGTTTCTAAGTATTAATTTGACTTTGAATTTTCTGATACAAATATGCTGTAGAAAGTTTTGAGATAAGTCCATATAAAAAAAGTCGGACTCATTTTTCCAGTTGAAATGAGTCCGACTTTCTACAAACCGAAGTTTGAGTATTTGCAATTATTTAATTATCAATTGTTTCTGAAAGCTGTCGGAGTTTGGTTTGTATATTTTTTAAATGAAGTATGGAAAGAAGATTTTGAATTAAAACCCACTTCATATAAAATTTCCAGTACAGTATATTCTTTTTTTGAAGGGTCTTTTAGAATGGTCATTGCTTTTTTCACGCGATATTCATTCACGAAATCAAAAAAATGTTGATTGATGTGATGATTAATTAAAACAGACAAATCCCGAACCGGAATTTTAACCTGATCCGCCAATTCCTGAATCGTTAATGAAGGTTCTAAAAAAGGCTCCTTTTCAGTCATGAAATTTTTAAGTTGTTCGATCTGAAAACTTTTTGTTTCGTCGGTTTTATTTTCAGTTTCGAGAGTTTCAGTAAAATCTTCTGTAGTTTGTAAGGTAGAATCAATTCTCCGAAAAAGCTCAGGATAATTTAATGCCTTTAATATAAACCAGCAGGCAGCCAATAAAAAGGAAGTTCCCGCCACAATATGTATCCAAATAAATAGGTCGTTGTATGATGTATATCGTATTGTATTTTTAAAAATAATAAATACATGGATGAATAGTAAAATCATTGTAAGCTGAAACAGCCATTTGTATAACAATGTGTTGGGATTCGTGTAATTCTCAAGATAAATTTTCTTGTATTTTTTGAGTATCATGAATACGCCAACGATATAAAAGAAATACTGTAGTTCTGCAATAGCTTGATAAAAAAACATTTCAGGAGAGTCCCACATATGTTTAAAGAAATATTCTTTTGGAGAACCTTCTGCAAGATAAAATCTTGGAACTAAAAGTAAATTGACAACAATGAAAGGGATAAGATGCAGTAAGTACTTTCTTTTTAATCTAAAATCTGAATAACAGACAGCATTAACGTACAAAAAGAAAAGAGGCATTACTAATAAGTAAGCAGACATTTTGAAAGTTTTCAGGTTGTAACTATCAGTAAAATAATGCATAAAAAGTCCGCTCATATCAATTGCATTAATGATAAGGAACGCTGCAAATAATCTGTTTTCTAGTTTCCTTTCTGTTTTTACCGTTAATAAAAATACGGCAAGCAACAGCGATATAAAAACGGAAATCGCTGCAATAACTTCCAGAAAATTCAATTTGTCCATTAGTTTTTTTGCAAAAATAGGATATATGTTGTGAAGAAAATAGACTGATAAAGAACAAATTTTTAAAATATTTTATTTTTTAATCAAAAGTCCGTCAGTCTTCTTGATCATCTCTTTGGCATTGGTGTTTTCAGGATTTAATTCAACCGATTTTTGATACATTTTCAGAGCTTCTTCTTTTCTATCAGATTGAAGCAACGCTTCTCCATAACTATCAAATATATTGGCGCTTTTTGGGAAGATTAATGTTGCCGAATAGAAGGTCTGCAAGGAAATATCATTTTTTTTGAGTCTTAGAAATTGATAGCCTAATCGGTTAAAATCTATCTCGCTTGCTTCATAACTGCTTGGGGTTTTTAGATATTCTTGAATCAACTGATCTGCTTTTTCTTTATTTCCGCTTTCCAGTAAACTTCCATAGATTCTTGATAGATTTTGTACAGGAATTTTATAAGGTTTGTTATCAATTATTTGTAAAATGGCATTAGATATAGGAAAAACAGGACTGTTTCCGATGCTGGATAACAATATTACGGTTTCATTTTTAGTGATGTTGTGTAATAAGATACTGGTAAGTCCGGTAATAAAGCCGTCATGAAAAACAATTTTTCCGTTACTTTCATCGGTGTACATCGCCCAGCCTAAGCCGTAGCTCCCTTCTTTTCCATCGAATTGATAACTTACTTTTTTTCCATCATTCAAGATGGTTGCTGTAAGAGCTTCTTCTAATTCTTTCTTGCCTAAAATCTGATAGCTAAATAATGCCTTTTGGTATTTTTGTAAATCTGCGGCTGTGCTTACGATGCCTCCGTTTCCGTAAAAGTTACTTTTTTCATCGATTAGAAAAGGGTTTTTTACGGTAGTGATATTCACAAGTTGAGTGGAATAGAAATTAGGATACGTGTATAATTCTACCTGATTTTCTTTCTTGATTTTCCTGTTAAGCGGGACAAATGAATCTTTCATTTTCGCAGGATTGAAAATATTTTTCTCCAAATAATTGGCATAACTCATTCCTGATATTTTCTCAATGATCAGGGCTGCAAGGCAAAAATTAACGTTGTTATATTCCCATTTGCTTCCCGGAACAAATGAAAGGGGTGTTTTGAAGCGAATGAAAGTTGGTATAATATCCTGATTAGTAATTACTTTTTCCGGTTGTTCTTTTATGACAGTATCAAATAAATTATAATATTGCGCCAGTCCTGAAGTGTTATTCAACAATTGTTTAACAGTGATATTTTGATAAGGAAAATCCGAAAGATATTTCTGAACCGAATCATCGATATTGATTTTTCCTTTCTGTTTAAGTTGAAGAATTGCTGTTGCAGTAAAGGTTTTTGTTATGGAAGCAATGGTAAACTGAGATTGGCGATTAATTTTCTCTTTCTTTTCAATATTAGAAAATCCGTACGAGTTAGAAAAAATAGTTTTCCCTGATTTGGAAATGATAACATTGCCGTTAAACAGATTATTTTTAGAAAGTGTAGAAAAAAGATCATTAAATTCCTGTCCCGAAAGAGTAATACTGAAAAATGAAGTCAGCAAGATTAGAAAAAATATTTTTCTCATTTTATTGGTATTAATTTTAGCTTAATAATAGAACAATTTTGAAGAGAGTTTTATTACATTA
>Ga0302167_10000328_pt1 | contig 24046 bp, 23 predicted proteins | sample I_Fen_N1_1_FD_193496 | JGI IMG/M metagenome (GOLD analysis project Ga0302167, IMG submission 193496) | Peat permafrost microbial communities from Stordalen Mire near Abisko, Sweden - I_Fen_N1_1 | ecosystem: Environmental > Terrestrial > Soil > Wetlands > Permafrost | place: Sweden: Abisko...
TGTAGGTGATAAAACATTTTTTATTGCAAGTGAAATAGTTGGAGTCAAACATGAGAATAATTTTAAAGATCTTTATGAAACTGACAATATTGTGTTCTTTGACAGCTCACAGTCCAATGAAACATCAGACAATCCAACTATACCAAACACAGGGAGTTTTCCTATAAAAAGAAAAAAGAAGAAAAAAAGCTCCACGGTTACAAATGAAGGCGTAAACAATGACTTAGCCGAAAGTTTCATCCAATCCGGAAACAACCTTTTAAGCGAAATTGTAAACCTTTCAATAGTTCATAAAAATTCAGAAAAAGGAAACGGCAATCCACCTCTTTACCCGAAAGACTCTCAATTTGGTACATTTAATAGAATAATTCCAGATCCAAATTCAAATTCCGGAGGTCTTTCTGGAGGTAAAAAAGAAGAAGATAATAATGATAAAAATGATGATTATGAAAATTCATTTCTTATGATAAAATCAATTGTGGAAAAATTGAAAGTAAGATTTGAGGTAATGAGAGAAGAGATTGATAATAAAAAAATTAAAATCTATAAACTGATAAATCATTCCGGTTACACCACATATTTAGGATCTGATTGCTATAGTGATCGCATTCAAATTTTTTACAAAGCTAATTTAAGCGAGATAGATAATATTGCACTAAATAATATCTCGAAAATTGTAAAGGATTTTAGCTACAACTGGAAAAAGATAGTCGATTCAAAAGAGTCTTCCGGAATACTGCTCGCACAATCAACTAACTACAACAAAGGGGGAACTCGATTAGAAGAGAAAGAAATTAAAGAAGATGGTACCGTGTTTGAAAAAAGAGTATCTGACTTATGCTATCGCAACGTTCAAAAAAAATTAGAGGCTATTTTCTCATATTCTTATGAACGATAGTAGAATTATTTTCCCGCGTGATTAGCCATATTTTGAACCATATTTTTATATCGAAAAATGTTTGTTTTTTTTCTCTTCTCTTTAATTTTTATGTCCTTAACCCCCAATTTTACAAGTTTACTTAATAGAGGATTAATTTCGCTTTCAGGTATTTTTAAGACCACTTTTACCATATTCCAACAAGTACTTTAATTTATTTGAATAAATAACTTTCTCTCAAAAAGTCGAACTAAAATTTATTCTTTTGCACTTGACACAGCTTTGTAAAATGCTATCCACCATCCATAAACACTCCATCCAAAAAAGAGATTAATAAGTAAGACCGTAATAAATCTAAACTTTATAAGCGGTATTCTAATTAAAGCAATCATTGAGGGAATAAAATATATAAATAAAATTATCTTGAAGAACAATGAACCATCAGTTTTTGTAGCTGCAGTAGAAAGTAATAATAACATATTAAAGCATTTGATTTGTTACAAAATAATATCCTACTCAAGGATCTTTAATTAAAATATATCTCAAATATAAAAATTAAAATTAAAAAAGCCACTAATTAGATACATCTTTTTAGTGGTAACGTATTCAGTGCTTATTTCTAACATTTGTAGTCTCTAAGTAGACAAGCATGGAAGAAAGCGATTTTTCAAAAGAAGAAGTTCTGAAAAAGCTAGGGAAAAGAATAAAGGAACTGAGAATTGCCAAAGGTTATTCGAGCTATGAATATTTCGCATATGAACATAATATTTCCAGAGCTCAATATGGCAGATATGAAAAAGGTGAGGACTTGCGCTTTAGTTCATTATCTAAAGTGATTACTGCACTTGGAATTACGATGAAAGATTTTTTTGCTGAAGGATTTGAGGAAACTGAACCATAGTTATTAGAATATCTCTATTCTTTTGGAAGCACTTATTTTACGAATTCAATATAAGAACCGTCTCAATTCTGTAGAGGTTTTCAATTTATTGTTCAATATTTGATCTTGTACTTTCTTGGTTCGCTATACTTTCAGCGTTTTAATAGCTTTGCTAAATACTTATACCGTTTTGAAAGACAATAAAAAGCCACTTTAAAGTGGCTTAAAACTATGCTTTAGAGTTATTTTTCATAAGGCATTTTTTTTGGAGGTCGATCGTCTGTTAAAAGTTTATATTCTTGATTTTCCATGAAATTTTTAAAAGACATTAAATAATTATATATCTCTAAATTGGAAAAAGTTAATTCATGAAAAGCAGGAGCATCCTCCATTATTCCTTTGAAATCAAAGCTAGGATTTTCTTTTACCAATTTCAATACATTATGTATACTTTTTCTTTGTTCAAGATCATATACATTTTTTAAGTATTCCGAATCATCGTTTTTTGAGATTATTATAAATAATTCTCCAGCAACACTTCTTTTTGCAATAATGGATATAAACGAGTAGCCCACTATTATTATTTGAGGTAGCAGAATAACGCTCAACCTAACAATGATATTTTGTAATATCTTTCAATTTTAAGAAAAAAAATCTTTACAGTCCAGCTATTTATATCATTGTTTTATCTTTCGAAAATAATCGTAAGCTACTTAGTCTCTATTTCAATTCCAAAGAATGAAAAATTATAATTTTGAAATATCTTCATAAACATTACACTGTTAATGATGCTATTAAATCATAGTAAAACTGATATTGTTATTTTTCAAATATAGAAGAAGTTTCACAGTAATCGTTCATCAAAGCAGCTAACTTTTTACATGCGTTCTTTTTCACTTCTTTGATCAAAAAATCGTTTTATACATGGAGAGCCATTCGATATTGTCTGATTATTCGAGTTAAAACCCATATCAGGGAATTATTTTTTTATTAATATTTTTGAACTATAAGTAAAAAATATTATATTTGTTTTAACATTTTTAGAATTATTTTAATAAAATTTAACGTTTTGATAATTAACTAAGCTTGTAAACCATCACATCGATTAATACGAAAATAATAATTTAATTAACTTACCATGAAACTGAAATTTTTTTATCCCCTCGTCGTACTATTGACTTCTAGTCACATCATTTACGCCCAAGTAGGGGTAAATACAGCGACCCCTACCTCTACTCTAGAAGTCGTGGCAAAAAATAGTACCGGAACTACAACAAATGTGGACGGGCTATTAATTCCCCGGGTAGATAGACAAAGAGCTCAAAGCATGGCTACTGTTCCCATTTCTACATTAATTTATGTTAATAATGTCGTTACAGGCGCACAATTGGGAACCGCAATAAATATAGATGCAGTAGGATATTATTTTTATAATGGAACTGCTTGGACTAAAATGAATGCACCGAATAACATTTACACTAATGACGGTTCACTTAGTGGAAACAGAATTGTGACCCAAGGTGCTAATACATTGGCTTTTACAGCAAATACTATCAATGCATTTTCAGTAGATAACACTACTTTTTCGGTAGATGCTGCCAATAAAAGAATTGGTATAGGTACTACAACTCCCAAGCAACAAATTCATATCACTGAATCAGCTACCACCAGTGGAATAACAACGAGTTTTATTTCCGGGTTAGCAGTTACAGGAACCGGTAGCTCTGCTGGTTTTAGTGGTCCTGGTTTTTATCTTGAGAATACAAGTGCAGCTGCAGGATCTAAATTACTGAAAATGAATTACAGCCTAAATGCTACTGAGCCTATATTTAACTTTCAGGCTGTAAGTGATGACGCATCTACCTCTGTATCACAAATCCTAACCCTTACCCGTTCAGCTAAATTAGGAATTAATGCCACTCCTAATCCTGCCAGTAATCTTACTGTGAATGGAAATGCCGCTATAGGTAATGGTTATATTGTTACTGCAGCGCCGGCTAACGGAGCTATTATCCAAGGCAATGTAGGAATAGGCACTACAGCTCCTACAAGAAAATTACATGTAGAAGGAAGTGAATATCTGAATGCAGCGGTTACATCGGCAGTTACAAAAAATGCTGTTGATATAAATATTGGTCAGGATGGTTTTACCTATGGTAACCGGACAGATAATTATGGAATTAATATAAGATCTGCTTCAACCGTTGGTACGGGGCCAGTGGCAAGAATCAATTTTGGTGATACAAATACAACCACTGCCGGAACAGGAAAGTACCTATCCTTTAGTGTTGGAAATGGTTTGAATGAACTGATATATCTTACTGACAATAACAGCGGAAGAGTAGGAATAGGTACACTGGCACCCACTTCTATGTTGTCTGTAAACGGAACTGTAGATAAACCTGGAGGGGGTACTTGGGGAACTTTCTCTGATAAGAGAGTCAAAAAAGACATTAATGATTTCAAAGACGGATTGAATGTCATCACTCAGCTTCAGCCCGTTACCTATAAATATAATGAAAAATCTGGATATAAAGATCTTGATAAGGAATATGTAGGATTTATAGCACAAGAAGTGGAGAAAGCAGCACCTTATATGGTTAAAATAACAGATGATAGCGCAAAAAGTGGCCTAAAAGATAAAAGAGAATTGGATGAAAGTGCACTTACAAAAGTGTTGGTCAATGCTGTAAAAGAACTGGAAAAACAAGTAAGGGATTTACAGGTGGAAGTACAATATTTAAAATCTCAAAGGAAAAATTAATGAATCTATGTACTAACAAATAAGCTTTTTTCAGGCACAAATTATTCTACAAACACAAAATAGTATAAATGTTCCCAAACATTTAAAGTGACTGCCCGTTTCGGACAGTCACTTTAAATTTACAAAGAATTCCATTGTGTATCGTTTTTGAGATTTTGGTCGCATCTACTTATTTTATGTTTCTTTAAAAAAGCCTATGTACATCAATCCTTAAAGCAATATTTATTTAAGAATTTTTTAGATCGTTTTTTGAGACTTTATTCTACAAAATATGGTTCAATTACAAATGTCGATACACCACAATTATTTTCATTATCATCTGAAATAAACATTTGACTAAAGAGTATATAAATTTTGTCTCAAAAATAGTTTCAAGTTCAAAGTGAATTAAACCGACTATACTTCATGATTTTATTTCCACTACCCTTTTCTGTATCAACAATGGTTTCTTCAAAACCCAATTTCTTATATAAATGATAAGCAGCCAAGTTATTAGCTGTTACTTCCAACAAAATTTCAATATCCTTAAATCTACTTTCAGCTTCGTTAATAACTGACTGAACCAATCCAAATCCAATATTCTTTCCCTGATAATTTTCCTTAACATACATTTGATAGATACTGCCCGTTGTAGCTTCTTGTTTCACAAAAACACAAATTCCAATTAACTCAGTAGCATCGAAAGCTCCAATTACAAATCTTTTCAACACTGGATTTTCAATCGTGTTTTCTAATCTAAATTTTTCAATTTTTAAAGATTCTTCGTAATCTGCTCCGAAAGACGCTGGAAATCTTTTCAAACTTTCTAAACGAATCATACTATAAGCCTTGCTTTCATGCGGTAAAAGCTCGCGATATTCAACTTGCATGGTGAGTTTTTTTCAATTTAATCTAATATTTTCAAATGGATATGCGTAATGATATATTTCATTTTTTTGAGATTTGTAAAGATATTATAAAAATAAATTAGCTTACTTTCATAACTATGTTGAAAAAACATTTTTTTTCATCTCATCAATAGATATAGTTTGTGAATTAATATTTGAAATCACTATCGATAAATATTTTTTTAACTCAGTATTATCCTCTATTATTTCTGAAAAATTACGTACTGCAATAATCTTTTTCGAAATGATATTTTCAGTAAAAATAATTTCTGTTGAAAAATCAAAAAACAAATCGAAATCTTCGACTACCAGATTATGAAGATAGTCAGTCACAATTTTTTTATAATTTAAAAAATCAATCATTACTTCGTTTTTATATTCAAGTGAACATCATAATAAAAGTTAAAATCATGCCATAAAAGACTCTATTCAATATAATACTAACAATTAAAATTAATTTCTTTTAAGATACTGTCCTATATTGCAATTTTGGTATTCAAAAAAAATCCAGACAGACGTCATACTATTGATTTAGTTATCCATTTTTACTTATTATATTTACGTTAATTAGTATCAGCAAAAAATAAAAAATAGAAAATCGCTTGTTTTCAATAAATTATGTGTACATTTGTAAAATAATCAGGCTCCTGCCGACGCTTCTTCTGAAATTTTTGAACTTACAATTCCCTATCAGTCTTCGCTTTTACAGCCGCTAATTTTTGTCATCAATTTAACAGGTGCAGTACCATTTCATCTTGAAAATTTCAAGATTCTAAAAAATACCAACATCATTTCTTGTTCACAAATCGATTTATTACAGTTTTGACGTAATTATCAATCCCGTAATGGCAATAGCCAAAAATAATTTATCAGTAAATACAACAATTTTATAATACAATACAATGCAACAAGGAACAGTAAAATTCTTTAACGATACCAAAGGATTTGGTTTTATTTCACCTTCAAATGGAGGTCCAGATGTCTTCGTACATACTTCAGGTTTAGTTAATGATATTCGTGAAAACGATGTCGTAACATTTGACGTACAAAACGGAGCAAAAGGCGTTAACGCAGTTAACGTAAAAATAGCTTAAATAAAAAAACTGTTTGATCTAATCATCATCACAGGTATGGCAACAGCCAAAAACGATTTTTAAGTAAATACAACAATTTTATAATACAATACAATGCAACAAGGAACAGTAAAATTCTTTAACGATGCCAAAGGATTTGGTTTTATTACACCTTCTAATGGAGGTCCAGATGTTTTCGTACATACTTCAGGTTTAGTTAATGATATTCGTGAAAATGATGTCGTAACATATGACGTACAAAACGGTAACAAAGGCGTTAACGCAGTTAACGTTAAAATAGCTTAAATTAAGAAGAAAGCTTATAATAGCTTTTTTCTCAATATAATAATTAGCAGAGAACTATAAACGTTCTCTGCTATTTTTTTTAATAAGGGAAAGCAACTGCTATTTTTAATATTAATTAATAAATATTTAAGTATAATTCTATATTAAAATTTATAAACTAAAGCATTGATATTCATACCGGCTCCAACCGAAGCAAATAATACAATATCATTCTCATTGATATCATGAGCTTCAAGTTCGTTATTTAAAATCATTGAGAGTAAAGTTGGTATTGTTGCAACACTGCTATTGCCCAGTTTACTAATGATCATAGGCATAATATCTTTAGGTACTGCTGTATCATATAATTTGTAAAAACGCTTTACAATTTCTTCATCCATTTTCTCGTTAGCCTGGTGAATAATAATTTTGCTCAATTCGTTTATCTTATATCCGCTTTCGTCAAGACATTTTTTCATGGCTTCAGGTACATGTAAAAGAGCAAATTCATATATTTTTCTTCCTGTCATTTTGATGAATTTCGTATCTGACAAGCTCTCCGTATTATTAGATTTTCCAAAATACAGATAATCTTTCTCTTTGAAAGTATGAGAAGCCGAAACATGCGATTTAACACCAACATCTCCCTCTGTAGCCTTAATAACTACAGCCCCTGCCCCATCTGCGTAAATCATACTGTCGCGATCATGAATATCAGCTACTCGAGATAAAGTTTCAGCTCCTATAATCAAACAAGTTTTGGCAATACCTGCTTTAATAAATGCATTGGCTTGTATAAACCCTTCAACCCATCCCGGACATCCAAATATGACATCATAAGCAACACAATAATTATTTTTAATTCCCAACTGATGTTTGACCCTTGAGGCTAAACTTGGAACTGTATCAGATTGAGTTTCCCCATAGGGAACATCACCAAAATTATGAGCAAATATGATATAATCTAATGTCTCCTGATCTATATGAGCGCTTTGTATCGCGGCTTTTGCTGCAATAAGACCCAGATCTGAAGTAACCAATTCTTTAGATGCATACCGCCTCTCTTCTATCCCGGTAATCTCTTTGAGTTTTTCTGCAATTAAAGCATTGTCCTGCTCTAACTTCTTCCCGTTTTCATCAAAAAAAAGATTTTCATTAAAAAATGCATTGTCAATAACCTCTAAGGGTATATAGCTTCCAACACCAATTATTTTACTTGTCATGTAATTTAATTTTATAATCGTTTTTTGAGATTTTTTTTAGGTTTTACAAGTCTTAAAACACATCAAACATTCTGCAATTTAATATATATGAAAATATACTTTGAATAATGTTCGGTGCCTTAATTTCCAAATAACTCATGTAATTTTTGCTGAAGTAATTTTTTATCTGGGAGCTGGGTTTTATATTCCGAAACCATGGTAGGAGAAAGGCTTCTGCTCAAAGCATATTCTACAACCTCATTATCTTTGTCTTTACACAACAAAATTCCAATGCTTGGATTCTCATTTACCTTTTTTACATCTCTATCAAGTGCTTCAAGATAAAAATTAAGCTGCCCCAAATGTTCCGGTTTAAATTTATCAGCTTTGAGTTCGAAAGCGACTAAACACTGCAACCCTCGATGATAAAAAAGTAAATCAATATAAAAATCTGACGATCCCACCTGAATTTTATATTCTTCTCCGACAAACAAAAAATCTCTGCCCAATTCGAGGATGAAATCTTTCATCTGTCTAATTAGACCTTTCTGTAAATCATTTTCAGAATGGACATCCGGCAAGTTTAAGAAATCGAAAACATACATATCTTTGAAAGTATTTACAAGTTCCGAATCTATTTCTCTCAACGCTGGTGAGACTGTTGAATGACCGATCATGGATCTTTCAAACAAACTCGCAGAAATCTGTCGTTCTAACTCTCTCTTACTGTAGCTCTCTTGTTTAGTTATTTTGAGATAAAATTCTTGTTCTTCCGGTGTTTTACATCGAGAGAAGATAACCATATTATGGCTCCAGCTAATTTCTCTCACCATTGGTGAGAGTTTTGGAGAATTTTTATAAGTTTCATAGAACTGTTTCATCCTCCACAGATTTTTATCTGAAAAACCTTTTATTTCAGGCTCCGTCTTAATAATAAACTCTGATAGCTCTTTTACAACAGACTGTCCCCATTCACTGACTTCTAATTTTTGGCTAATGTATGCTCCAACGTTCCAGTACAGATTTATCAATTCTGAATTTACAGCCTTTATGGCACTATTTCGAGCATTCTTTATGATTTGAATAATGTCGGAAAATTGGTCTTTCATGAGATGTACTACATATTGATGATTACAAATTTACTCTAATATTTTATAAAAAGAAATCTGTGAAAATCCTTGAAAATCACAAAATAGCCGTTTAATCTTTTAATCACAAAACACACCAAACATTCAGCAATCTATTAAAAACAGAAGAATTTTCAATCGTTTTTTGAGATTAATTGTTTTCTAAAATTTGATGACTTTTACAAAAATCAAAATCGAAGAACTGGATTTGAATTTAGCACTGAACCCGTCATTTTGCCAAAATGCTATTAGCGGTTCGGTTTTTTATTCACCTTTTTTAAATTCTTTTACATCCACAGAATTATCGCTAAATGTTTGTGTGATTTTTATTGTCTGGGCATTTTCTTCAAAATTAATTTTTTCGTCATGTTCTGTGTCACGCCAACGTCCGTCAAGATTCGACCAAAGAATTTTATCTTCGTCAATTTTTATTTTGTAATCGAATTTTTTTGAATCAGATTTTCTAATGTATGACAGAATATATAATCCATTTTCTTCTTTTACTTTAATTGCCTTTGAAGGTTGTCCCATAATTGATGAAATAGCAAATCTTGCAATGTCTTCTTTTGTAAAATTTGTTATAGTAACTTTTGGTTTTATTTCAGTTTCAACACTTGGTGTCTGTTCTACACTGGAAACTTTTTCGGTTGAGGAATTTCCACAACTTGTCAATAAAACAAAGAAAATTAAGTTTAGAGTTATTTTTATAGATTTCATATTTGCCATCTTATCGTTTTTTGAGATTTTTTTCTAGGTTTGAAAATTTATTATTTATACTTATTTGATCAATAGTTTAATTTAATAATTTTCATTTCGGTTAACGTGGGTAGTAGTTTTATTTGTGTCCAAGGTTAAGTTCTTTCTGTCTTATTATTTCACAATCGTTACACCAAGCCCATAAATCATCACCTTCTTCTAGCGCCATGTTTTCCTGAGTTTCAAATAATTCTTCAAAACCAACTTTTTTTTCGCTGAGAATGTGTTTGCAAGTGAATGCTATTCTGTTTAATTTATGCTTACAACATTCTATATAATTATCTTCCATAATTATGAACTAAATTATCTAGTTTAATTTCGTTGTCGACCAGTTCTGTTATAACTAAAAACATTTTCAATTCTATGTAATACAGCATAGTCAAAAAAATTACCGCCAACGGTTTGGGGCTTTGCGATGGTTGGGCAATCGAAGCGCAAATCTTCAATTTTATAAAAAAGTTCAATCGAAGAACTGTCGTTGATGAAGAAATAAATGTTGTTCCACAAGACTTTCTCTAAAATCATTGATAGTTCTAAAATCTGGATGAAGTCCCCCTGAGAACCACATAAAATAAATATTTTCCTTTACAGCCCTGGCCAGCTTTCTGCTGGAATACGTATTATTGAGATATCCGTAAAAAATATTTTCAATAACATCCTAGGATGATAGCTGGATCTTCCCCGCCTTTAAACTGTGATATAATATCGGAAATTTCTAGCTTTTCAACAACGTTGTCAATTAATCTGGCAGCATGATTCTCTGGGATCAGATGATTTAAATTCAATGGAAAAAGATCTTGCTGATGAACGGAATGAGGCTTAAAAATTGGCTTCATAGTCATTGATTTTAGTACTTAACTAAGTAAAACAGTGTGAAAAACAAAAAAAGCTGTCTGAAATTACTTTTCGGACAGCCTCTTCTTTTTTGTGGTGTTTACGACGCTATTGATCCTTAACCCATTCATTGCAATTGCGGAAGGGTTATCTTACTACTATAGCTTCCAGCTCCACTGTTAGTGTTTCAAAAAGACCTTTTACCTCTAACAAAGTCATAGTCACTTTGATGTCGTTTTTGTCGATCCATTCCTGAAGGATATTGTACTGGGGCCAAAGATCTGCAGTTGAGATGGTGTAGATCTTTAAGTGTACAATATTTTTGCAGTCGTAACCAGCCTCGCGGATGACTTGTTCCAGATTTTGTATGGCTCCAGTCAATTGTGTTTTCATGTCGCCAGTACTCGATTGTCCATCAGCGCTGATGGCTGTTTGTCCTGAAACGTAGAGTGTACCTTGTATTTGTGTTACTTCTACAGCTTGTACAAAACTGAGTTGATCTTGCCACTCCCAGGGATTAGTGATTTTCTTTTCCATTCTTTTTTTTTGGATTTTTGTTGCCATGGATTGTCCATGGTTGTATTTATTTAATGATCCAAAGTTATATGGAATGAAGGGATTTTGAAGATGACAAACCTCACGATTATGGTGTGAGGTTTGTCACACTTGGTCCTTTGCTCTGTTAACGGGAGAATCTACTCAAGGTTTCTCTAGACACACCCAGATAGGCAGCGATCAGTGATTTTGGGACACGATGAAATAAAGAAGGATATCGTTTAAGCAATTGCTCATAGCGTTCTTTTGCATTAGAGGTTATCAGCGACAAAATGCGTCGCTGCGCTCCAAGAAAACCAAAACTCGATTTCTCGAGGAAGAAACGTTCCATCTTTTGGAGCCCATCACATAGCTTTCGGTAATTTTCGAAGGAAAGGCCGAGCACTTCAGTGTCTTCCAAACATTCCAACGATAGGGTTGATTCAGTCTGCGTGTAAAAGGCATAATAATCACTTTCCCACCAATCTTCCATTGCAAAGGAAATGATGTGTTCTTTTCCCGAATCATCTGTATGAACCAATTTTAAAAGGCCCGATACTACAAAGTAAGAATATTTCACCTGATCGCCCTTCTGGATAATAAACTGGTGTTTCTTAAACTTCTTGACCATAAAATGAGTCGATACAAAGGCAAATTCCTCATCACTGAGTGGTACTACTTTTTCTATATGTTCTCTTAGTTTTTCCTCCATAAAATGCCTTCTATTTTTCTAACAGCCGTGTCAAAAAACCATTCCTCTTGCCAAAATACAAACAATAAACTCAATAACAAGCAGTGCCATAAGAAATCAGTTTGCTTCAGTGCATAAGTCAAAACAAAAGTACAAAAAAAATAGGAGTGCTAATGAAGTACATCAAAATCAAGGTAAAGATCTGGACAAAAGAAGCCGGATATTGTAGCAATTAAAAAGGAAGATAAGATTAAGCTTGAACCACTTATATATCCTAATTTATTTTAAAATAAGTTCTATTAATTAGGAGTGTCAACTGTCTACATTTATTCTCTCCAGAAGCTATTTTAGATAATTTTAGAAAAAAAATAAAGATATCCTATTACAAAACACATATGGCGTTTCTAAATCTACTTAATCATAATGTAAATTATTGTCTAAATTGATTATCATCATATAATTTCATAACTCTATGTATTTCTACCAAGGTTTTGATAGATTAGTTAGCTTAAATTACAGAAAGGAAAAACAAAGTAAATCTGGGAGGATCAATTGTGTACTTAGAATCGATAAATAATTTAATTATATTTATTAGTATTTTATGCTTTCCTTTCTGCATTTTTAATTTAAACATCTACTTTAATTAAACATCATTTTTTTAATGTTATAACTACTTTGATTTAACTTTTACTTTATTTTTCAATATTTGCATATCTTTTTCAAGTGATGTAATTTGCATATCCTGCTTTTCGATCATTTTTTGTTGTTCTTTAACAGCATTGATTAATGTGTAAATAATCTCTGAGGGATCATATTTTCGTTGGTCTTCAAAGTCTGCAGTCTTTATTTTTGTAATAGTACCTGGTAGTATTTTTTCAATATCTTGGGCCAATACCCCTACATAAGTTTTACCATCATCTTTATATCCTCCCTTTCCATTATATTGAAAATAAACGGGTTTTATATCAAGTATTTGTTTTAATCCATGAATGTAAGGTGTTACATTTTTTTTCATCCTATTATCAGAAAATGTACCCCATGCACCACCTCCTGTTTTATCAGCAGTGCCACTTACACTCAATGTAGAAGTCGGCGAAACTGTTCCTATCCCTACACTGCCTGTTGAAAGGAGAGCCATAACATTAGCAATTGGTAATGCACCATTATCCGAAACAGCCTGGAAATTTAGAAATCCATTAGTTCCGTTATTTGCCATATTGAGTTTTAGTACACGCTCTCCAGTAGGATTACTTAAGCTTTCAAAATATATTCCGGGACCTGGATATCCAGCTCCGGTAGATGTTCCTGTAATTAACATACCGGGCGTAAGAAAAGAAGTTGTAATTGCAGATGGACTACCATTGGAAAGGTGTAATCGAGAAGTAGGAGTTGTTGTACCTATTCCTACTCTATTATTGGAAGCATCTACAGAAAAAGTACTTCCGGCTACGGAGAATGCATTGGGCTGTGTACCTGTGAATGTTAAGGTATTTCCACCTTGCGTTATAGTTCTATTGCTGGTAAGCGTTCCGTTAGAGGTGTAAATATTAATGGGTGCTGCACCTATAGTACCGCCATCAGTAGATCTCCAGCCGGAATTACTATACACAAATTCCAATGCTTTTCCGTTAGGTATGGTTACAGTATTTAGTGTAGCCCCAAAACCTCCGGTAGTATTGTTATAAATAACCAGTCGCTGGCCTGCATTGGGAGCAGCAGGAGCTGTAATGGCAACAGTTGCCGTAGCTGTTCCGATCAGCTGTACTTGGCTTATGTTGGCTGGAATCGCAGCTGAATTTCCAGCAATAGATATTCCCGTTTCACGGTTAGTAATAGCTCCATTAACATCCAGCGTTGTTCCCGGTGTTGCCGTATTTATTCCTACATTGCCGGTTTGTGCGAAAAAATAGGCACTTACCATTAACAATGAAATGGAAAATAGATTTTTAGTGTTCATCTGTATAAATTTTTAGTTAAAGTTAATTTTGAGTTTCATTTCTTTTATGCTTAAAATATTTTTGAAAAATGTATTAAACTTTTCTATAAAAGTGACATATGATAGCTAGTAAGATTACTGATTTAGTATCAATGAAATAATACTATAATTTTTATTACAAAACTTCGTTATATAACTATATTTTTTTATCTACTGGATATGCAAATAAAATTTCCAGTCTTAGTTAAGCTACAATTTTGTAAATTCTGTTTTTGATTGTTAAATTCCTCAATCGTTTTGTAAATCAAGGTACTATGTATTCTTTTTTTTGTACCAGATTTCGATGTATTCAAAGATTTCCAGTTCCATTTTTTCTTTGGATATGAGTTTATTACCATAAATTAATTCCGTTTTTAATTTTCAATAGGAATTTCAAGATACTTCAAATAAGAATCCAACAAATGCTTATTAAACTCAGGTTCTTTTATATCAGAATCTTTTAAAAACTCAATGACATTTGAACAGTCCCACACATAAGTATTTTGATAAAGTTCTACTGTAGATAAGCCTTCATGCATATTATCTTTAAAGAGACTCGTGAGTGGATAAAGGCGGTTTTTACTGTTATTTTCCCATTGTTTTCTCCAATCTTTATACGAAAGAGGCTCAAGCTGATGCGAATAGTGCTTTTTAAGCAAACCAAAGAAATCTTCCAAAGTAAGATTTGTTTCCGGCCTTGCGATCAGATTAAATTTTTTCCCGACTGCCTCTTTATTTTTTGTGATATGCGCCATAGCCTTAGTCATATAATCAACAGTAATTAAGCCTTCTCTCAATTCTGTAAGGGCTGGATAAGATTTAAATTCGATACAGTTTTTAACCAATCCTGACCACCATTGGTAAGGTGCACTTGCACCACTCTCACTATGGCACATTGCATATCCAAGACGATAGGTAATTAATGGTAATCCTTCTTTTGCGGCAAGATCGGCGATTGCTTCCATCACATATTTACTTCTTACATAGCCAATATCTTTGCTTACTGAAATAATATTCTGCTCGATATCATCAGATTCCAGCATTACCGTTTTCCCGGTAAATATATGTCCCCAACTGTAAACAGAAATTGTAGATAACAAGGCTAAACATTTCGTCTTTTCTGCTCCCGCAAGGCGTATAATTTCCCTTAATCCTTCTACATTCGGAGCTTTCATATAAGAATAAGGTTCAATGAAATTAACCGAACTACCGGAGTGATAGATAAGATCCAGTACTCCTGCAAGTTTGCTGAACTGCTCATCCGATAAACCTAACGATGGTATAGCCAGGTCGCCTAATACAGGAATAATTCTCGATTTTTGTTCTGCTTTTTCAGAAATACGGAATTGTTTGTAGCATTTCTCAATCTTTTCCATCGCATGAAATTCATCCTGAGCTCTTACCAGACAATAAATATCAGCAGTAGTTGTATCCAAAAGCTCCTGTAAAAGGTGAATGCCCACAAAGCCCGTAGCACCCGTTAAAAATATTGCAGTTGGTTTTTCTAATGTTTGGGGATCAAAATTTCCTGCAAACACAGTCCCTGGATTTAGATAAACGTCTTTCTGTAATTCAACATACGGTTCTACATCCTCTGCAGGAATTGCGTCTCTTTCTTCTTTGGCCCGAGCAATCAATACATTTGATAAATGTTGTAATACAGGATATTGATAAATATCTCGCAAATATACCTTTATCCCTAGTTTTTCCTGTAACGCTACCGCTACGATAGCAACAAAAAGAGAATTACCTCCGATATCAAAAAAGTTATCTGTAATATTGATAACGGGACGTTCCAATTCTTCTGACCAGATATCTGCGATGATTTTCTCTGTATCATTAGTGGGCGGTTCATGAGATACGAGCTCTTTTGCTTCTTTATCGGCTAGCTGTTTTAGAATATCAGTATTTGTTTTTCCGTTTGCCGTGAGTGGGATTTTATCAATAGTAATAATTTGTGCAGGGATCATGTAACCCGGCAATTCTTCTTTTAACTGATTCCTTATCAATGCAATATCTTTCTCCACCTTATCTTTTAATACAATAAAAGCGACAAGGTATTTGTTATTTCCCGCAGTATCTTTTGTTATTACGATTGCTTCCTGTATGCCTTCCAATTTTGTAAGTGCACGTTCTACCTCACCCAGCTCAATACGAAACCCTCTAATTTTCACCTGATTATCAATCCTCCCTAAAAACTGAATATCACCATCTGCCGACCATCTGGCAAGATCTCCTGTACGATAAAGTTTTTCCGTTTCTATGAAAGGATTTACAATAAACTTTGATCCTGTAAGTTCTTCATTATGAAGATAACCTTTAGCCAGCAATGTCCCTCCGATGTAGAGTTCTCCTGTGGCACCAATAGGCAACAGCTCCATCTGATCTCCTAAAATGTAAGCCTGAGCATTAGCTATAGGTTTTCCTATTGAAGACACATATTCCCCATTCACATCTTTAACCTTTTTAAAGGTAGCATATACTGTACATTCAGTAGGGCCATAATAATCCACCAGTTCATAACTTAATCCTTCCGTCAAAACAGGTTTAAGCTTTTCTCCAGCTGTAAAAAGGTATTTCAAATCGAGATCATTATAATTTCTAGTATCGGCTATAGCTGCCGGAACGAGAACTGTAGGTGCAAATCCGTGTGTAATATGATTTTTATGATAAAATTTGACCAGTGCTGAAGCATTAGTCCTCTCTTCGTTATCCGCTATAAAAAGTGTTGCTCCGGCGATAAGTGCAGACCAGGTTTCCCAAACAGAGATATCAAATGCTAATCCGGCAACCAAAGTGAGCTTAGAATTTTGATCAACCTTAAAATATTGATTATGCCAGGTTACCAAATGCTGAATACTTTGGTGTGAAACCATAACGCCTTTAGGATTTCCTGTTGATCCTGAAGTATAGATCGTATAGGCAAGATTATCAGGATGCAATATAACCTCAGGTTGTTGTATTGGCAAGTTGTCCAGCTCTCCTTTTTGGTTAAGATAAAATATTTCAACATCTTCATTTTGGGCCAAAGACTGTCCTAATATTCGGTTTGTAATAATAGTACCGGCAGAAGTGTCCGAAAGGATATAATTGACACGCTTTACAGGATAGGCAGTATCTATGGGAACGTAAGATGCTCCAGTCTTTATAATTCCAAGAACTGCGATCACCCATTCTAAAGATCGATCAAGCCAAAGAGGAACATACATTCCTTCTTTTACTCCTTTAGCCAATAGAGCATTAGCGATCTGGTTACTTCTTTGATCTAATTCACGGTAACTCATTTGTTGATCCTTATAAACAGCGGCTGTATTTTCAGCATGAAGATTTACCTGTTTTTTAAATAGAGAACCTAAAGTTTCTTCCTTGTTGTAGTCCCATTGAGTTTTATTAAATTCAAATAAAAGTTTTTCTCGGTCTTCATGAGATAATGAAATAGCTTCAGGAAGAGACAATTTGTCTGATGTTGAGTTTGAGTTTGACATAGTAGTATTTTTGATTTGGTTATTTCATTTTAAATTAGGTCAGAATGATCTACTAGGAGGTAGAACTATAAACAAAGCCAAAAGCATTATTTATTGTGCTCAATCATTTGTAAATAACATACTCTACGAATCCACTCAATATTGAACACTAAAAATTACGCTTATAAGGTGATACAGAGAAGAGACTCAATCATCAGCCCTAAGGCAATGAAACGTTGATTTAAATAACTATATTAATATTGACAGTTAACACCATATATATAGCAATAGTAGTGGGTATTAGAATTGATGAGTTTCAATTCCATATTTTGTTGGAGAGCAGAATTTTCATAGATTATAATTTGGTTATTAACGTTTTTACAGTATTAGTTTTATTGTAATAAAAATAAAAAATTATTTGATACCACAAAATTTTATTTCACATAAATTTGATATTTAATACATATATTCAGACGCGTCAGTATTCATAAAAGATTTGAAAATAAAACAGACGCCTTCGTAGTCCGAATTTTCGATATTATTATTTTTATTACTTTTTTAGTCGGTACAATTAAACATAGTAGCACAGAAGAAACTACTAAAGCAATCCTTGCTAAAAAAGAAAGGGTAACCAAACAAATGATTACCCTTTTTCCATATTTTTAAATCAATTATTTTCCAATAAATTGTATCAATTCAATTTTGGAATCTGGATTATCAGCAACCATACAAACGAATTCACCGGAGCTCTGCCAAGAAATACTGGAAGGAGAAACTGTAGATTCTAATTGTTTTGAAAGGCTGATGCAAGTATCAACATTATGCATGGATAGTGATTCTCGATCCTACATGATTTTTCCAAATTGTTCTGACAATTGCTTGGTACTGTACTGTCAGCATTTACCTGACAAGGATAAGCTGTTTACTTCAAATTATATTTAAAGAATTTTTCATTTTGTCAAAAAGAATAACATCCTTTTCATACAAGTCCATTCGACCAGTTTTCGCAATATTGACTAACTCTTTTGATTCTGAAGTTCTTCTACACCCATCTTAGCCGAAAATAACATGATTGTACATTTTCCAGCAATCATTAAAAGTCTCCTGTAAAAATGAAAGGGTTTTCTGCCATCGCAGTGCTAATATTAGCCCTATTATCGATAGTATTTAAAATACTGCTACAGCAATTATATTATTTTCTGCCGATGTTGAACCTCCAAAAGCTTCAAAACTCGTGCACGTACCGGTTGGAGACGGCCTATCTGCGATAGCACTATTAATCCAATAATAATAAGTTTTATTAGTAGCTGTCGTATTGTTTATGATGACAGAACCTCCTAGATTATCATATTTATATAATATTGCTGAAGATTTTGGTCCTGAAAACAATCCACTAATTAATGTATTGCCGATAATATCTGAGGAAGGAGCGCTGGTTGCATTTGAATCACTGAAAGTAGTTTTAAGCCAAATCCAATCTGTAGTAGTTAAGGTACATGAATTCACCCCAAGACTAAAAATCATTGTAGCATAAACTTGCCATTTCCCCGGTGGTAAAACAATTGAAGATCCAGTATATGCAGCAGCAGGATTATTAGCAAAACTTAAATTTACACCAGCCCCTAAGACTCCTATAATCCTTGCCAATCTGGGATATTGCCAATTTCCAACACCACTCGCGTCAGAAGTAATCACTTTTCCTGCAGCCTGCGTTCCGTCGTTTAATCTAAATCCTGTTACTGGAGCAGCCGTCGTTCCACCTGTGTGTACTTCAAATTTCTGTACAGGACTTCCCGTACCAATTCCCACATTACCATCACCTGTAATAATCATTCTCTGTTGACTAGCAGTATTTCCGCCCGGGGTTGTACTAAATTTTATAGGAGTTGATGCATTTGTAAAGCTTGTTGCTAGGCTCAAGCCGGTAGTGTCCCCACTTGAATATATTTGAGTATCACCTTCTGGAAAAGCCTGTATGTCCATACGTGAAGCACTTCCATTTGAGTTACCATCTGCTGCAATAACAGCCATTGAAGCATTTTTAGATGAAGATGAAGATAATCCCATTTGATATAGGTAACCATTGCTTGTAAATGATGTCTTTTGGTCACTACCAACAAATTCTAAACTTTTCCCATCAATAGTCAATATACGGTTAGAAGTAAGGGTTCCATTAGTATTATAAATATTATTGTTTGTGCTACTACCTTTAGATTTTTGCCAAACATTACCATCAAAATAGTAATAACCTTCCGCATCAATATTAGCTCTCTGTCCTATGGCTGTACCTGTAGATATATTTGTAATATAAATCAAAGCGCCCTTTTGGTCACTAGCATAATTTGCTGTATTTGCAGTAAGTTCTCCTAGTGTTAATCGGGGCGCTTGAAGTCCTATAAGTTGATTATTATCAGTAATATTACCTGAGGCATCCCTTTTGGCATTAATGTCCATTGTTGTCTTAGGAGTCGCTGTATTTACACCCATTTGTCCGTAAGCGATCACTGATAATAGTGATACTGCTAGAATAAATTGTTTTTTCATTTGGTTATTTTTAAATATGTTTTAATAATGTTTATAATATGTTGTTTCATAAAAAGTATATCAATATATTTTCGAGCTGTAAAAGTATTTTTACGAAACAGATATTCTTTTCCTATCGAGGTATAAGTGGTACCTAAATCGTAAAAACATCGCTTTTTGAGATTATATTTTCATTTGGCATTAAAATCTGTAGCAGGTATTCGGAAAAATGGTAAATCATACTATAAATAAAATTTTAGTTTCCGTTGACTAATCCTATATAGAAGGTTACCATAAGAGATGTGAGTGGCTGTTTGATGGGCTCAGGGTAGTTTTAGTTACAGGTCTTATCTTCAGGAGATCTGCGGAAAAAATACCTATTTTAGGTATTTTGAATTTATACGTTTTTCCTCTGTTAACACTATTCTTTTGAAAAAGAATAGTAAGAATATTTTATTCGCCACACACTTTTTGATGCACCTAACTTAAGCTGGGATTTTTATTTGTATGCCATTACCAACTGTATTTGTATTATTAACAACTTCAACGAAATGACCAGCTGGAATAATAAATATTGAAGTTCCTGTTGTATTTTGATTTCTTATTCTATCTGTTCCATTAGCAGCTAAGCTAATATCTGTAGTAGAAATATTTTTTATTTTATATGTCCTTCCAGAAAATGCCAACGAGCCACCTTGAACTGCAGGTAGAGTAATTGTACCAGTTGAAGCTCCAACATAAGAAATATAATGATCTAAATTGGTTATTGTATAGGAAGAAGAAACCTCTTTGTAAGGAGCTTCTAAAGAACCTTCTACTTTTAAAGTAGAACTAGGATTGGTTGTATTAATACCTACTTGGGATTTGTATAATATAAAAAAAATAATTCTAGAGAGAAATAAATTTTTTTTCATGTTTTTAAGTAAATTTAATGTGTTTTTAGAATCAATCTAAAAGAAAAATTATTTTTACAAAAATAAATAAAATTAAGATGTGATTATTTAGTATTACATAGATATATATCTATGTAATACTAAATATATATTCAATAGAAATTAAAGTTTAATTAATCATAATTAAATCTTATTATTCGAAATTTTTTGGTTCAAACCAAAAAATGGGATAAAAAGTATCAAATTAAATCTGTCTGATAAAAACCTTTGTAATTCTTCCATCGTATCGTTTTTTGAGATTATTTATATTGACGTTTAGATTCATTAATGATTCTTTTAACTGATTCATTATCTGAAATTTGCCAAACACAATACTCATTATTGCTTGAATATTTTTTACAATCTTCATTAATGTAAGTTTTTTCGTCGTAGTTTTCAAAAAACTTATCTCTTTCTTCCGTAATTTCAGGCACTATTAGATAGTTATATGAATGACCTGTTTCCATAACAGTTTTCATAGCTTGATTTTGTTCGTTTAACGTTTCTTCGAAAGTCATAATAGTTATTTTTACCGTTTTTTGAGATTTAGTCTATAATATAAAGTTTTGATGCTTGCTCAAGAAACCGATTTTAAAGCAATAAAAAAGGTTAACTGGTAACCTTTTTTATTTGCTGAGATATTTTATAAAGGCATTCTATTTGTTCAAATAAATCTTCTAAATAGTTGCAGTTTTTATTCTGTTTTGTATAAAGTCAAAGTTTGTTCGAAATTTTCGTCATTAATTGCTTCTGGCCTTTTTCCATCAAAACTCAAAACCATTAATATTTTCGTGTGATTAACCGGAGTTATAATACCAAGGATTCTGCCTTTCTCAATATTATCCTTAAGTGCAATAATGTCAATTTGAATTGGACTTATTTTCGTATTTATTACATATTTCATTTCTCCTTTTTCGCCATCATTTGGTCCACCGCGAATTATGAAATTTTTCCCATCAATTTTTTCCCCATTTATAGTCATCGAAATATACCCATCTTTTGTAAAAATTGTTTTACTTTCATTACTCCAAAAGTCAGTTAAATTCCAATTTCCTATTAAGTCAAGTTCTACTTCTTGAGCGGAAACATCCAGATTCAATATCAAAACAAATAAGAAAAATATTTTTAACATTATTTTATTAAGATTCATGTATTATCGTTTTTTTGAGATTATAATTTATGACTTAGGCTTAAAAATTTCTGCAAATTTTTGAAATAATTCAAACATTTTGTTAGGATCTACATCATCACTTTGTGAATTTATCGAATCGTTTTTTGACCTTTTTCTTAAAGGATCTTGATGAATTTCTGCTAAAGCAGTTTTCATGTAAGTAACATACTCATCTGTATTTTCATTTTGATTCTTCTTGATTTGTTCTGAAAATCCAACAATTGCTTTAGCAATTACGGTCTTATATGCATAATCCTCGATAATAGTTTTTTGCTTGTTGTACTGACTTATACAAAAATACAAACCAATTGATAAAATTGGTATCATTAAAATTCTTCCAATCAATACATTGGTTTCAATACTTTGTCCAGAAAGAATCCAGTAACTAATTCCAATTATAAGAACCATAAAAACTGCCGCTGTAAGCAGCCATACTCCAACCTTGAAAAAACCTTGAGAATTAGTATGTTGTGTATCAAAAGCAGCGCTTATTCCTTGCGCTGTCGAATAATTAAGAGCTTGACGAGCAGAGTCTAACATTTTCTCTGCATCTTTAAGGAAACTTTCTCTTTCTTTAGTGAAACTTTTTAGCTGTTCTTCATTTTCATCCATTTTTGCAGCAAGATTAGTTAATCTATGCTCTGACTTTTGGATGTTTGTGGCAAAATTTTTAATAACTTTCTCACTCGAACTCACCTCGCTAAGCGAAGTTTTAATTGTTTCACTAAAATCAATAGAAGAATTTTTTAACTTTTCAATTTCTCCATTTTTACTTTCTAAAGACAAAATTTCCTCTTCTAGCTCTTCCTTTTTCTTTCGAAGTCCCTCAATTTGTATATCTAAATTTGCCAGTTGTTCTTTACTTTCCTCCTGTCTCTTTATTATTTCTTCTGCTTCCCTTTTTATTACCTCAATTTCTTTCTGTATCTCAAATTTATCTTCTTGAATATTGATCTTAATTCTACTTGCTTCCTCCATTTCTTTATCAAACTCAATAAATCGGTCTTCGAAATATCTGATATTGAAAGGACGCAAATTAACTTTTAGTTCATCTACCTGCGCATAGAGATTACCTGGTGTATGAATAAATGACTTGATATTTTGTAAGGTACTTGATAATAAATTTCGTTCTTTGTAGGTCGAAAACTTTATAAATCGGTTTTCATTTTTTGTTAGTGCAGATAAATCTGTTAATAATGCATCAACACCAGCAATTATTCCTTTGTAAGTGTATTCACTTTCAGATCCAAAAGTTTGATCTTTAAATGATTTTAAATCTACATTTTTTATTTCTTCCCTGATCTCATCTCGAAGCTCCCTGATTCTAACGATAGAAGTTATTGACATGCTGATATTAGTTTTTTGAGATTATTTATTAATATCCGACTCAAATAAATCACATTTTAAAGAAAAATATAATTTGATGTAAATATTTTTAATCAAATGTAAAATACTGAAATTAAAAACATTACAAACCAATTCAAAATCCCCATATTTAATTGAATATTACGTATTAATTAATTTTCTATTTAATTATAAAAAATTTTTTTTAATTTTTTTCATAAAAAAAAGTTATATTTGACTTAAACAAAATAACACCTTAATATGAAAACAAAATTTACACAATTCAGTGCTATTCTTATTTCTGGATTCTCATTTGCCCAAGTAGGTGTCAATACAGCTTTACCAAAAACAACGATGGATGTATCTGCTAAAAGAGATAATTCAGGAGTGATTACGGATAACACACAAACATTCGGATTACAGGCTCCGAGGCTTACAAGAGCTGAGCTTACAGCAAATACTGCTACCTATAGTAGCGATCAGAGAGGAGCATTAATTTATATTACGGATGTTGCTGATGGAGATGTTGCAGGACAACGTATCAATGTTACTGCTATCGGCTATTATTATTTTGATGGAGCAGTATGGCAAAGAATTACACAAGCAACAAATACCATCTCTGTCTCTCCAGCGATTTCCGCATTACAATGTACTACAGCTTACTTAAATCCTTCTACTTATACTCCCGGTACTCCTTTCAACGGAAACCTGAGAGTTACCTATAACC
>Ga0302167_10000333_pt1 | contig 23821 bp, 19 predicted proteins | sample I_Fen_N1_1_FD_193496 | JGI IMG/M metagenome (GOLD analysis project Ga0302167, IMG submission 193496) | Peat permafrost microbial communities from Stordalen Mire near Abisko, Sweden - I_Fen_N1_1 | ecosystem: Environmental > Terrestrial > Soil > Wetlands > Permafrost | place: Sweden: Abisko...
GAATATCTTTTACAAATTTTTCGGTCGGTTTCTTTTTCGGTGTTGCCATAATTAAAATTACTCTTTTTATGAAAACACTCCTTAAATTTCTAATATCAAATGTCCACTTTTTGCTGACGATTTACATCTTTACCGATAATGGATTTAAAAAAGGTTTAATCTCAAGCTCTTTAATTTCTAATCTTCCAACAGGCTTCGACTCACCAGTTCCGATCTTGGAAACGGTTTTATTGACGGATAAGGCAAAACTTATCGGGAGTCCTGTTTCCTTGGTAACTTCTGAAGCAATTTCTTTCGTCCAAGTATAACATCCAAAGAACTTATCCATTCCCGAAAGGTCAAGATAAAATTCATCAATGCTTGCTTTTTCCATGACCGGAACTTTTTCCTGAATAACTTCTGTCACCAAATGGGATAAATTGGAATACAGTTTATAATCTCCCCTGATTACTTTTGCATCGGGACATAATCTGAGTGCCATTCTTATCGGCATTGCCGAACGGACACCGAACTTTCTGGCTTCATAGGAACATGAGGCTACCACTCCCCGGTCTCCACCTCCTATGATTAAAGGGATCCCATCAAGTTTGGAGTTATTTAGTCTCTCACAGGATACAAAAAATGCATCCAGATCCATATGTACAATTGCTCGGTTCACCTTACAAAATTAGATACAATTTGTTCCAAAATAACTATATTTGTTGGTACAAATTATACCAATGTCGATATTCTCAGATAACATCAGGTTTTTAAGGGGTAAGAAAAATTTATCCCAACAAAGTTTTGCAGATGATATTCTTATCATTGGCAGAGAACGATATGCTAAGTATGAAAGTGGACGTTCTGAACCTCCTTATGAAATTTTAATCAAAATCTCAAAGTATTTTCATATCAGTATCGATCTTTTACTTACTATAGACATTCGGAAATATCCGTTAGAGGAAATGGTCAATTTACCTGATAATAGAATTATCTTACCAGTTGTGGTTGATCAATTAGGAAATAACAGTATTGAAATCATTCCTCAAAAAGCATCCATGGGATATTTATCAGGATACACTGATCCCGGATATATAGAAAGCCTTCAACTCATTTCTTTACCGTTCTTAACCAATGGAAAATACAGGGCGTTTCCAGCTCAGGGAGATTCAATGCCTCCATTTAAAGACGGTTCTTATATTGTAGGAAAATATGTAGAGAACATCAATGATTTAAAATCTAACAGAAGTTATGTTTTTGTTACATTAAATGATGGAATTACCTATAAACGTTTTAATGCTAAGAATGGAAATTCTATAACCGTAAGTGCCGATAATTCATTTTATGATCCTTATGAAATTCCTGTTGGAGAAATTGTAGAAATATGGCAGTATGCATCTGGAATCTTTCCTGAAGATTTTGAGCCTGATCAACTTTATAGTTATAATATAAGAGATATGTTTTTGGAACTGAGAAAGGATATTAAAGGATTAGATGATAAAGTTTCTATTATTAAATAGATCGTTTTTTTTAGATTTAAAGTAGTCTTTGTTTATTACTGAAAGCAAGGTGAATAATAAAGTTTTTTTATCTATCGCTTCCAAATGTAAAGCTTGATAACTGAATAAGTCTTTCACTAACTCTTCTTCAAATTGGAGTTGCTGCCTTTAATACAACAAAATTTAGATTTTAAAAATTTTGAATAATTGCTATTATCTTCATTTTTAGTCTATAAAAGTACCCGATTTGATAATCAAGAAGGCTGAAAATTTCTTCATGATTATTAAAAGTATTAGGAACTTTCTTATTATTTATTTTTTTTAATCCTCTTCTATGCATAGACTCTAAGATAACTTTTGCAAATGATATCTTAGCATTTTCTTTAGAACTTTCTTGTGATATACCTCTAGCATGAAGCCTATATTTATATAATGGCTTTTTAATAAACCTAGCATTTCCATGCTCTAAGATTTTCAAGTATAAATCCTGATCCACAGCACTTTTAAGATTAGCGTTAATTCCCAACGTTTTTAGATAAACTTTTCTGCGAAAAGCGAAAAGATGCCCAAGCTGAATAGGGCAGTTGAAAAAATAATTATAATTGTATATTTGTTTAATTTTATTGAATCTTTTTTGAACAATAAGATTTTCATCACAAAACATCACCTGAGAATATACCGCAACAATTTTGGTGTTTTTACGTAATGTCTCTACAGAATATTTTATAGCATTAGGGAAAAGCGCATCATCAGGATCCAAATATGCACAAATATCACCAGATGAATAATCCATACATTTCTTTTTAGTGTATCCACAACCTTTATTTGCTGTGTTTTCATATAATTTAAACCGATAGTCATCTCTTATTATATTTCTTATAGCTCCCACTGAGTTGTCACTAGAAGCATCATCCACTATAATCACTTCCCAGTTTTCATAGGTCTGATTAATCAATGAATTATAACAATCTATAAAATATTTTCCATTGTTATAGTTGGCTATGAGAATCGAAAATTTTTCCATAAATTCTATTTAATATTTTTATAGAAATTCTTTTTCCAATTTGTTACAGTATTTCTGCTCAACTTAAAATGAGATGCAAGCTCAGTATTGTTAAGATTTTTTTGTTGTTGATATTCCAATATTTCCTTAATTGTTTCCAAATCATAGAACCGATGCTTCTGATTAAAAGAAGCTTTTTCTTTTTGCTTAACAAAAAGAAGCTTTTCTATGGCTAAAACATCCAGAGTAGAAAAATCTTTTTTTTCTAAAATAGATCTGCAGACAGATTCTTTTTCAGGATATTTCCGTATAATCATATCCGTATAAATTTTTTTATAATTAGGCCTATTCAGTCCTTTTGGTTGTATTTGTCTATCCATTTATATAAAGTAGTTTTCGGAATTCTATATTCATCTATAATTTCTCGTTTTGTTTTTTCTCCTAAGTCTAATAATTCTAAAATAAATGTTATCATATCTTGTGTATAGAGGTTTTTCCTAAACACAGGAAGTGAGGGTTTTGTTACTTTTCCTTTTGTATAATAATTAACAGATGAGGGAGGTGAATACAGAATTAAATGTTGGGAGTATAGCCTAAAAAAATCATACTCTAATAGTTTACACCATTTAAGAAGATCTTCAGTATTCATATCTTCTTCAATAAACATTTTCTTTATTTGTTCTTCCTCATATTTAAAAAAATTCCTTGTTCTTTCCATTGAAATATCAAGTTCTATCCATTTGGTTTCAACTAATTTACCAATGTGTATATCCTTTAGATTAATCATTTTTCAGTATTTTCTATGCCAAAAAAATTTATAAATAATTCTTGATTGTACCACTTCACCATCTTCAAAAAGTAGATATAAGATTTTTCTTTTCCAGAAGTAGCTTTTCTCCAGATAAAAAAACCATTCATCCGAATGGGGATCATTGAACTGGTCCTCTTTTACTATTCCCAGAATTTCTTTCTTAGTTTTTCCAACAAGCTTGCTGTAATCCTTTTTCATAGATTGTATTTTTAATTATAAAAGAGGGAAATAGAAAATTAACATTACAATTAATATTTCCCTCTTTAATTTTCTGATTTATGGTTAGCTTGATCTACCAATAACTACCCAATTAACGCCATCACTTTGTACTGTCACCCCTCTATTTTCAGGGGTATCACTTAAATTCCAGATCATGGAGAGTATTCCTAAATAGGAAATAGCCCCAGAACTCACAGTAATTCCAGCAGTTGCAAAATTACGATTGTCCAAATAAAATACATAAATCCTACCTTTCAGGCCAACTGGTGAAGGAAGAGACGCTCCTCCGTTTACAAGTATCGTATGACTATGTAAACCTGCTGTGTAACCATCAGAAGTATCGGAAGAAAGTGCAATTGGTAAACTTAATGATCCCCCTACCTGTAGTGTACTGTTAGGATCGGTAACAATTATACCAATGTTTCCTTCAGGATAATGAGGAGTTGATAGATCAATTCTGTTACCTATCATTCCTGTTCCATAGATAGCGTACCCAATATTCATACTGTTATTAGAGTTAGGCGGAGGACTGTATGCACCTATAGATATATTATTGCTTCCAGTCCCTTTATTTCCTGATTGATAACCTAACGCCAAATTATTATCCCCAATATCTAACCACGCAAGTGCTCCTGCACCCAATGCTGTATTTTGCCCCCCTTGGGTTGCAATATTAAGGGCATAACCCCCAATAGCTGTATTTTCTGCACCATAAGCAGCTAAAGAACTTAAAGAATTCTGACCAATTGCTACATTTCTAAAACCATTAGTCAACACTTTTAAGGCATTAGAACCCATACCTAAATTTTCATATCCATCTACATTTGTGCTAAGAACAGATTTACCTATCGCAATATTGTCTGCACCTGTTCCTGTACTCGTTCCATTATTACCTACCCCCGCATCTTGAGTAATATGATTACTGGCACCTACCATCCGTAAATCTTGATTTTGATTGACAGCAATCCATTGAGTTCCGTTGTAATAGTAAAATCCTACAGCTGTAATATTCACTGCAGTTCCTGAAGCAATACCTGTGGAAACATTATTAACATAAATCATAGTGGAAGTTGGTACACTTGCCATAGATTGGGCACGCTGTCTGTCTACTCTTGGTATTAATAATCCATCTACATTGGTAGTAGCTCCTGTTGAGTTTTTTGCTTTAATTTCAAAAGTGGTGGTTGGTACATTTGTGTTTACTCCCACCTGAGCCTTCATCATACTCATTCCTGCTATTGTTAGCAGAATAACTGATAGTTTTGTGTTTCTCATTTAGATATAATTTTTACTGTTTATGAAAACAGTTATTTTTTGTGTTTTTCGTTAATGTTTAAGATGAGCTTTAGAGATTCATATTTAGGATATCATAATACAGGGCATTTTGCCCTGTAAAAGATATCCACCATCACTTGTCAATTAGAATCACTTAATAAATGCGGAAACCCAATGATATTTGAATTATAAAATGACAAATATTCAATTTAAGGTTCCCGCTGGAAATGAAAGTCATATTATTTTATTCTGCTTCTGCTTGTTGCCGGATTCACGGGTACACAAGGCAGTCCACAAGTCACAGGTTTGTAAACAAACGTGACGTATCTTGTTGTATTCGCATCAAAACTTCCCATTGCTTCCCACTCTTTTGAAGTGGTATTCAACGTCATTTTGATGATCTGCTGGCTTGCAGTAACAGAGGTAAAATCTTCCTGATCGCTAATAACCATATACACATCATTGTTTGCAGGGATAGCATCTAGTTTTGCTCCTGTAGTATGGTTTGTGTTTGAATTATCTGCTATAGTTACCAAAAGACCAGGGTTTTGTTTCGTAGAAACTACTTTCCATTGTCTTGTTATTCTGGAAAGACAAGTATTGGAAGCTTCAATTCTTGGTTTATTGGTCGTAACCCAAGCTATAGCTCCATTATTATCTCCCATGATAATATAAGATTGATCTTCTATCCATGATAAAGGGTTTTGACTATTTTCCGTATTCAATATACCATCCACGCTAATTTTCAGCATACTGTCATATTGCAGAGCAACTTGATTATTAGATGAAGATTGGTTCTGATAGAAACATCCACCTTTATGGTTACCTACTCCAAAGACTCTGTTTCCATAAGTAGAAACATCATACAGCGTAGTGGTAGCCGCATTAGTACCGTTATACTCAGGACTATAATAATTATGAGATATTGTACGACCATATTTTATAGCCAAATAAGAATCTAGTTTATCTTTTTCATAAGCAGCTAAGTCTCTGTTGAAAGAAAATGCTTCCGCCAAATTGGTATTATTAAAACTTCCCCCTGCCGGATAAGTTCCTAATCCTATTGTATAGGTAGTACCTGCAAGCAATGGTGTAGTTCCTATCGCTCCTGTCACGGTAGTTCCATTAGATCTTGAAGTAATCATACCATTGTTGACTCCCATCTGATAAATATTACCACTTGCAGGACCTGTTAATGCAGAACCTGTTGCATTTCTGTATACACCACCATTGTTGATGAAGAATTTTTCTGTAGTATTTAAACTGGTTCCAAATAAACTCCCCGAACCTGATGCTGCTACATATAGTGCTCCATTAGAAACGCCTGTTAAAGCTGTTTCTGTAACATTTGATTTAGTAAATGCTGCACTTCCTGCCAAGGTTACATATCTATTATAGTTATAAAAGATAGGTGTTCCCACTGTAACTGTAGCAGTACCACTTGCATTTCTGTTCAGTGAATTAGTACCATACTGATCTACCATTGCATTAGCGGTTCCTGACGCAATAGCACCTGTTGTAAGGTCAGTTGTTTTGTACCAGGTAGTCAACCCATCTGTAATACCCGCAGGAGCTAAACAGCTTTCCAATGTTGCAAAAGTGTAATAATCTCCGTCTGCAAAATTATACGCTACTGTCCAGTCTGTTCCGTTAGGAATCATTGCAACAATTGTTGGGTTATTAAAAGCTCCTCCTGAAGCAGTATTAGCAACAATCATGTAAATAGGATCTGAAGCAGAAGCAAGAGGAGCAGGAAGTTTAGTAGTAGCTGTGCTTGTATTCGCCGGTACTTCTAGATAAACTGTTCCCACTGTTCCTGTTTCTTTCACTCTCCATACCCTGTTCAAACGCATTAAATCTGTATTTGAAGCATCCTTGATATTTTCTGATGCATTCCAGGTCAATGATTTATTATTATCTCCATACACAAGGAATGACTTATCAGCTGCAAAAGCGGCCCCATTTTCGCGGTTAGAAGCAGTTAATCCAGCAGGATCATTCGAGATTTTAACCAATGCTCCCGTCGTCTGCTGACTGAAAGACTGTCTTTGGTCAAGACCTGAACAATCATCCATTCCGATACCTGTGATGCGATTCCAATAGCTACCATCATTATAAATTACCGTACCATCAGATGCTATGTAGCTTCCGCCAATAGCCGTGTTATCCAACGTAAATCCGTACTTAATTGCCATATAACTATGAATTCTCTTCATATCATAGCTGTTTGCAGCTCCTTTATCATCACTATAGATCACAAACTCTCCTAGATAAAATCTAGCACCAGCCGATGGGCCGGATCCAGCTGCTCCATTAAGACCTATATAAAAAGGAGCGTTAATAATACCTGTATTAGAAGCCATTCCAGATCCCACAGTCTTAAGATTGCTTAATAATCGGTAGCCTGAACTTGTTGTATTTAAGAAAGAATAAATCTCCGGATCAGTAACAGTCGGTGTTCTCACAAGATTAGTGTTTGTTCCCCAGAAAGCCTGGTTTCTTTCCTGTGCTGTCTTATCAGTAGATGTTGATCCTCCTGTTCCTGTCCACCAGAATACATTTGGTGGTCCTGAGTCACTATCTTTCCCTAAATTATAGCCTGCAAAAATACTAGTCATCTGAGTTGCGCTTCTGTAGCTTGTAGTAGCAACATTTGATGGAGAATTTAAACTTGAATTTCCACTTCCCACAAAATACAATCCTGGATTGTAATTGAAAGCTGCTTTGTAATAGAGAGGCTGATATGAAGCATTACTTTGCTCTACTTTTGCGAAAGTAGCACCAAACTTAATATTATTCATACTTGCAACTTTATCGCCATCATTTTCAGCATACGTAGTCTGCGCCATGTCGGTAAACGAATCATAATCTGAATTGAACCAAACCGTCATATTCGTGTTTACACCACCAGGTGATGCTTCGATATATGCTAATGTAAAATACTGTCCGTTTGTAAGCGTAACATTATCAAAATACGTTTTTCCATTTTGAACTTTAGTATAATTTACTATCGTTGCGCCGGTATAATTTCCCGGCGTATTAGTAATTAACAATACCGGTTTGTAAGTTGCTGCATTGATAGTCAATAAGCCTTGCTTACCAAACTCAAAACTTACAGAACCTGGAGTTCCTACCGTTTGCACCTGCCATTCTCTTTGCAATCTGTTGTAACAGCTACTAAGAGAACTTGGCATATTAGCATTTGTTTTATTTGTAATAACAACACCATTGTTTGCAAACATGAAAAATGTTTTATCTGCACCAAAAGTATTGGCATTTTGAGGGTTATTAGCTGCTAATCCTGTTGAACCTAAACCTACTGCCACAATATCATTACCATCTACACCCGTACTTTGTTTTTGGTATAATGCACCGCAATCATCTCTACCGATTCCGGTAATATCATTATTATAAGTACCAGCAGCTGTTGCTGAATTCCAAATAACACTGCCATCACTTGCCAAATAATTAGTAGCTGTAGTCTGATCCATCGTAATTCCCCATTTAATAGCTAAATAAGAGTTTACCTTTTGTCGTTCAACAGCAGATAAGCTCCAAGGGTAATAAATCACCTCATTAATATTTCCGTTCCAACCTAATGCAGATGATTGATCTGGGGAAAGCCCCATCAACATTTGTAAATTATCATTCAGCTTAGTCGTCCAGTTGGCATTGGTAGCGCTGATATTAGCTCTATTATTTGCAAAAATAGAAACATTATTACTTGCTGTAATCGCATTATTTTCATACAAACCATTCAACACATGAGTAACAGGTGTTGTACTTGTATAAAAATTGGCTGCACCATCTACATCGGTTCCTAATCCTGATAATCGCAAACCATTGTTTAGGTTTTTGGATAAAATAAAGGCATTGGTATTTACATCAATTCCATACCCTGTTATAATCTCATTTCCAGCTGATGTACCTATACCTGCTACAGACAACACCGTTCTCCCTGCTTTACCATAAGAATACCCTGAGATATAATTACCAGAGGCATAGTAAGAATCATTAAACTCCACTGATGGATTATAGTTTCTTATTTTTGCTGTAGTGGTGCTGTAATATTTAAGTGCTGTTCCTCCACCATAAGTAAGCGCATTACCATTCAAACTCAAATCTGGCCACGTATTATTAGGCGCTGCTGGTGTTGTACCATCTGCTATTGGAGAAAGATATGTATCATCCGATATATACCATGATGATGGACCCTGAGGTAATGTAAAGAAGTTGCCATCCGGTATTGCTGAAAAGACAGTACCCGAACCATTGTTCCATTGCAGATCAAATTGCTCGGCGCCCGATAATTCACGACCTCTAATAACAATATCGTGATACCCTGCTGTAAGATTGACATCTAAAGATGTAGCTGTAGAGCTGCTAGCTGCATTTATAATCGTAGCTCCATCAATAATTAATGCCATTGCATCATCCGCAATTGCTTTGAACTGAAATGTCGCTGATGCAGTAGGTATATATAATTTACCCGTCAGTTCTATACCAAAATTACCTGATACTTTAGCAAGAACAAAATCATCAAAATTTGTGACGTTGTTATAATACCCTTTACTCAATAAGGTAGGTGCATAAGCACTGAAACCTGCAGCTATAGATCCTCCTGTACCATTGGTAGAGTATAATTTATATTCTAATCCGTTTGTATAAGTAGCTCCACCAATAACAGTTCCTGTTGCAGGTTTACTTACCCCACCAGGGAAACCTAATGTATAGTACACCGTAAATACAGCACCATCCGGTAAGGTTACATTATCAAATGTAGCCACTCCGCCTATTACTGAAGTTGCAGCAACCAATGTTGTAGTACCTGTTGCAAAAGTATTATCCCCCGCACTGTTGATGGCAAGCGTCACATTGCTCCAGTTACTCACAATAGGATTGGTTGCATCTCCTATAGTCATTTGTAAAGGAGTGGTGGTAGTATTAGTGTTCTGTGCTTTCCAGCTTCTTACATAACGGTAAGGATTACAACTTGTTGAAGCATAAGAAGAAGCTACATTAGAAGTAGTTCCCGTAAATGCTCCTCCATCATTAGCCACTACTATAAATTGCTTATTGGCGGCAAATGTTCCTGTATTTTCAGCATTAGTCGTTGCTAGCTTTGTAAGTCCGAACTTAACATTGCCTGTTCCTTCAACATAAGCTTTGGACTGTTTTTGGATCAATCCAGAACAGTCATCTCTACCAATTCCAAACATTCCGAATTTGTAAATAGAATTTCCTGTCCAGATTACAGTTCCGTCGCTTGCAACATAATTTGAAGCACTTGTACCAGAACCATCAGACAATGGGATACTGTATTTGATTCCTAAATAAGAATTAACTTTCTGTATATCTGATGCTGAAAGAGCCGTACTATAAACAATTAACTCAGGACTCTGAAAACTATTCCAGTTAGAATTACCATCTGCTGAGTTTACATCGGTTCCTATTCTGAAATTTCCCGAAAGAGCCAATGCTTCAGTTGTTGTTCTTGTAAAAACAACATCACTGTTTACTCTAAGTAATACTACCGTTCCGCTATGGGTATTGCTATAAAGCCCCAACATTCCCATAGTAACAGATCCTGTTCCCGCGTTCTGAGGTGTGCCGTTACCATAGGCCCCATATCTCCCAGCTAAGCTTGAGCTATTATTTTCCCAACGGTGAGATGTTCCTCCCGTATTACCCGCTCCTAATGTAATAAACTCATCAAATGTGATTCCAGAAGCTCCAATGCCTTTCAATACATAAAATTCTGCATAGGTATTGCTTGCATTCATTCCCAGGGCATTAATACTTTGCAAAAACTGATTGTCTGCACCACTAAATACTACTGTAGGGTTATAATTGAATATATTATCCGTTTTAATAACATTCACACTAGCCGTCCTTGTTAAATGATTGGCATTGGCACTTAAATCATTCCATTGTGCCACATTTCCAACTGTTAGGGAAGTATCATCTGCTTTGGACCATAGTTTTAATCCAGCAGAAACTCCTCCTGGGGCAATTACTGTCCAGCCAAAGGTAACTACATTACCAGTTGCGAGTGTTACATTATCAAAGGTAGCCACTCCGTTTACTACAGAAGATGGCTGATACGTGGTCGTTGCATTGCTGAAATCCCCATCGTTATCTGTATCTACGATCATTACAATCCCGGATGCACTACCCGGAAATACGAAAGATCCCGCAGTAGAACTTCCCGCTCTTACAGTTACTGCACCCGGTGCACCTGCGATTTGAGCTTTCCACTCTCTGCCGATTCTATTAAATTGGCATAAAGTAGATAAAGTAGGTGAAACTTCCGTAGACTGGGGAGTAAAGCTTCCTGCATTGTCTCCCAATAACAAATAATCTCCATCTGCCAATGTGCCTGTATTGGCGGCATTGGAAGCTGCAATAGCACCTTTAGAGACTACTAGGAAATCATAACCAGCAGCGGAAGCCATCTGACTCTGACTTTGCTTTTGGTTCAATCCTTCCACCGCAAGTTCTCTACCAATCCCGAAAATACGGTTGGTATACCCTGTATTAGTCGTTAGTCCAAATACTGTAGCCCCCGAAGTATTGATATAATCATGAGCTAAAGTAATTCCATACTTAACTGCCAAATACGTATTTACTTTTCTTTCATCTGTTTGATTTAATGCAAAAGGATAATAAATAGCCTCCGGAATATGAGCAGTGTTCATATTGGATATCACTAATCCGTTAGCATCATGGTCTGCATAAGAAAGAAGAGACGCTGTTGTCCCGGCATTACCGTTTGATCGAAGCGATAATGGATTGGTACCGCTTGGTGCTGTACCACCTGTTACCTGATCTACAAAACCACCCAGTAATTTAGGCTCTCCGGCTGTATAGACAGAGGCATTGGTTACTCCTGCTCCAACTACAGCCAATTGGTTTCCCGTCGCGTCATTTTTATAAAAACCTATTCTTTGGCTGTTCACTGCATCTCCATGAAAATACATCCAGTTTCCAGCCTGTCCTACATTAGAAACATAGTTATTGACAAAGAACATCGTCTTGGTCGCTCCTCTTAAACTCAACCCTTTTATGGTAGAGCCGGAAGAAAATGTATCATCACCATCAAAACGTACTGCCTGATTAAAGTTTACAAGATTGGCAGAAGATTGAGTTGTTGCATAATCACCTGATGCTGCACCTGAATAATTAAGATTTCCATTTCCTGCATAATCAGGAGCCTTATTGATCATTGTGTTGACCTTATCAATTCCTGCTCCACCAAAGTTAGCAGTAACCGTAAGATCAGAGCCTTTGTACCATCCGGTAAGTTTTGCATTATTGTATCTCACAAATCTTCCGTCAACATCTGTAGCAGTAGTAATATTACTTCCTGAAGGCCCATTGGCTACTTGAAGTACTGCAGAGTTAACTCCTCCCAATTCATAATACTTTACTTTAATCACATGGTCTCCGGCTGTAAGGCTTACTCCAGCTGTTGCTGTCCCAGTAGCATTCAGAGCCTGAACAACTAAAGTTCCGTCAATATACAACCACGCCCTATCATCAGCAGATAAACTAAAGGTATAATTTCCAGATATAGGAATCTCTAGCGTTCCGCTGTATTCTAATCCATAGTAATCAGCATCTATCGGACCGAATTCTGTTCCTGTAATCTTGTTGCTGTATTCCGAAAGACTCGGAGCTGCATTGGTAGTCCCAGCTCCGAAACCTGTTTGATCACTAAATGTTCCGTTATAATAATCTACCTTGTATCCTCTGGTGGTTCCCGTAGAAACCCCTCCCGGATATTGAGCCTTCACATTTATCGTTGCCAAGAGCAGAAGCAGCGGCAATAATAAATGTATATATTTAAATTTATATTTCATGTTTTCTTTTTTTATTAAACACTAAGAAGTGTTATTTAAGAACAAACACTACGTTAATAAAAGAGCATGTGGTTGCACTTCCTATTACATCATAGTTTAGCGTACCCGCATCAGTAATGCTCACATTGGCAAAGACCGCGGGATCATAATAAGTTACATAATAATTTAAATCGGTATTCGCAAAAACAGGAATTGGTGCTCCCGAAGATCCCGGGTTTTGGGCAGAAGGAGTACCAAACTGAGCGGTATATTCTCCATACAAGTTTCTGGTAAATCCTGTTCCTGTTGCCGAAGTATTAATAGAAATACTCGGCATATACATAAATTTGATGGCCGGTTTCATATCCACATTATAAGGGGTAGCCGTAGCTCCGGTTCCTAACACGTTAAGACCTGTTCCTGTCTGCAACGCAGTAGTACCAGAACCACTACCGCTTCCAATAGATTTCCACACAGTACCATCAAAATAATAGTATCCTGGTCCAGATACATTAATAACCTGTCCAGAAAGAGTACCTGCAGCTAAAGTTACATATACAATTGCCCCTGTCTGAGCCGTTGTATAGGTTTTTGCAGCAAGTTCAGCTCCTCTTAACCGAGGAGCAATAACACCATCTAATTTTAAGGTATTTGATGGATCTCCCACAATATCCAAGGTAGCTTGGGGATCAGGAGTATTAATACCCACTTGCCCATATATTATTACACTAAATAGAAGTGCAAAAAGCATAGAAAATATTTTTTTTGTATTCATTTTTTTGATTTTTTTATAATTAAATAAGAATGACTTTTGTAAATCAACATTTAAGATTCTTTTAAATAATAATATTAATTATAGATAAGGAGGTGGACGTGTAAAATTTCTTTTAATTAATAGCAAAAGCGCAATTCCCCATATATATAAAATATGTTTTTTAAGAATAAACAGAAGAATGAGAGAAGAAACAAGCCAATATAGTATGGTCTTAGAGGATAACTTCTTTTTGAAATTATTTACATTCGTAACAGAGATTGTAACACACTGAATTGAATGTGTTTTGTGTTTTATTTGATTAAACATGAAAGAAATATTAGAAGAAAAAATCCCGTATATCTCTTTTACAGATTGAACTTTCTCTTTCCTTTTCTCTGTTTTCCCTTTATTATATTTCTTATTTTTAGCTTTTTGTTTTCTGGAAGCAGGAGGCTTAACATAGATCTGATATATATTTGTAACAACAGTATTATCAGAAATATACAGCCCCTCCTCATTTGATGGATATTTACCTACGGAATCTTTTAAAGAAATAGTATCGCATAATAAATAATTTGCAAAAATAATTTGCGAGAATAGAAAAAAGCACAGCAAATTCAACTTATTTTTTAATAAGATGAGTGAAAAGTTGTCATTAATCTCTACTCGCTCTTTCACGATAAATACTCTTTTTAATTAAAAAATATTGACCCCCAATGATAAAGATTAGTATAAGACAGAAGTTCAAACTTTTTTCTTAATCCATTTATTTTCATTTGAATAATCTTTAGAGTAACAGAAATTAGTTCTACAATATCATTGGTAGTAATTTTTTTAAAAGCTAAAATTTGAACATCTTTAAATTAGAAGTATCAAAGTCCTTCTGAAATATATTCTTCCTTTTCATTATGAAAAACATTTTGCGTTTCTATACTTCAGGCTTAAAAAATTTTACACGACAAAGAAATATCAATCCCTTATAACTGCAAAAAAAACACACCCTACATAACATATACACAAACAACAACCAACTGAAAAACAACACACTAAATACATTAAACATAAATAAGTCATACATTTAATGTATGACTTATTTATTATAAAGAATAATATTTACTAAGCTAAAATTTGAGAAATAATATAGTTTTTAAACATCTAAATTTTTAATCCAAACATACAGGTCTTTATCGGAAGGAATATTGAATTTTTTTCTTAATCTATATTTTCTCACTTGAACTGTATCTGTAGCTACAAAAGTATAATTTGCAATATCCTTGGTCGAGAAACCCAAAAATAAATAAGCGCAAAAAGTTAATTCAGAATTACGAATATTTGGGTCAAGTTCAGCTATTTTTTTATAAAAATCTGGATAAACCTCCTGAAATCTTGTCAAAAAATTTGGTGAATTACTTTGGGCTAAAAGAACTAACTCCTCAAAAGCAAGATTGATTTTAGATTCAAGTTCTATAATTTCAGTTTCCTTTTCTAATAAAGCTTCTTTCTTTTCGTTACTTGTTTTTTGAATAGATTTATTTAAATAATACCATATATATATTAAGAGTAGAGTCATAAAGATGATGGCACTAAAAAAATATCTAGATTTTTTAGATTTTTTATTAATTTCTAAATTCTTATCTTGAATAATATTTAAATAGGATGCTTTTATTGTTTTTTGATCAATATTTTGAAGACTGTCATTTACTTCAACATATTTTTTCAAATCTTTAAAAGCGTTCACAGAATCATTGATTTTTGCTGATATTTTATATTTTAGACCATAGCCTTCTTGAGCACCCTCCATATTTTGAGTTTTTTCGGCATTTTCTATAAATAACCGGTTAGCCTCCTTAGCTTTTTCATTTTGATTATTTGCTAGATAAATATATGTTAAGTGATGATTAAGAATATTATTCTCTGGGGATAGTATTACTTTTTTTGGTATATATGTAGATCCTTTATCAAAATAATATTGCGCAGAATCTTTTCTTCCATTAAGTGAATTCAACATTGCGATTCCTGTAGTCGCTTTTGACAAAAGTGTATTAAGTTTATCGCTCCGACCATTATAATTACTTAAATCTTTATAAATTTTAGACATATAATAATAAGCAGAATCCATATCTTTTTTATTTTCCCAAAACATAGACGCTAGATCATTATTTGCTACATTTTTTTCATAAATAGCTACCTCTTTATCTGAAATCAATTCAGCAACTTGGATCATTTTTTTATAACTGCTGATTGCTTCATTATTCAATCCCAACTTGGCAAAATTTTGTCCCAATAAATGGTATATATTAGCCTGTTTGTAATAGGTAGTTGTAGACAAATCCTGCTGCAAAGCCATTTGGGCATATTTTATACTTGAATAAAAATCTCTGTCATAATATAAACAGTAACTCTTGCCATAATATCCATTTACAATACCTTTTGTATAGTGAATTTCAAACGAAGCTTTTATAGATTTATCTAATAACTTTACAGCTTCTTTTCTTTTTCCATCATTGATTAGAACTTTGGATGATTCTAAAAATTCATCAACTTCCTTTATGGTCTGAGAAAATATAAAGCACGAAAAAAATAGAAAAAAAAGGCAAATTTTTCTCATAGTTTTAAATTTACACGTTATAATATAAATATTTCATACAAATCAATCAATTATCTGTTAAAATACTACTTTAGCCCCATTATTTTATAAAAAATATGATAATAATATACTATTTTATACCAAATGAATTAAATAACATTTAGATTTGAAAATTTCTGTCTGATGCCAATTACTTGAAATATACAAAATAACAAAAAGCATTCTTTATGAATGCTTTTTTATTTAAGTAGATATGTAAATGTATAAAAAATATCAATCTTTTAGATTACTTGCCTTTATACAGACACTTCAGTTAAATAATACGTAAAGTATCATAAATACAGAACCAAAAAAATATATTGTTTATATAATTATTATAACTAAATATATTTAATTAGCAAATTGCCACTATCAAGCACACCAAACATTCGGCAATTGCAATTTAATCGTTTTTTGAGATTTAGTCTGTAATATAAAGTTTTGATGCTTGCTCAAGAAACCGATTTCGAAGCAATGAAAATGGTTATCTGGTAAACTTTTTTATTTAGTGGAATATTTTATAAAGGCTTTCTATTTGTTCAAATAAAGCTTCTAAATCACTGAAGTTTTTTATTCTGTTTTGTATAAAGTCAAAGTTTGTTCAAAATTTTCGTCATTAATTACTTCTGCCTTTTTTCGTCAAAACTCAAAACTACTTAAGCATTTACACATTAATTTTAATTATTATTACAAAATAATCAAAACAATATTTAATTATCAAATACTTATAGATTAAAATTACATTTACTTTTGATTACAAACAACTTTTGATAATCGATGCTATAAACTTCAAAATCCATTTTATCAACATACGAGGTGGCTACCTCAATAACCTGTTGACTTTTAAAATTATACAACTCAAATTTTGCAGAAAAACTTTTAACATCGTATTTCTTGAAAAGCTCTTTATATTTAAATGCAGGAGCAGCCATCGGAATTCCCAAATCTTTCGCTTCTTTACTTCGAGACACAACACATCCGTCGTTGTTGGAAAGTACCACAACGGGCTTATTTTCAAGTGAAGGATCCAAAGTTCTTTCACATGAATTATCCGAAGCTTTTGATAATTCAGTTTATCAAAAGCTGAACATTATCGAAAGTAAAAATCATAACTCTTACAAAGTCAGTAAAATACACCATCCTAATAGATATTATACTTTTGATAAGTATGTGATCATGCTTAACTCGCTACTAAAACAAGCTTTAATTTATTTTTTATCATTATTGTTCTGTCTCTTTACAAAACCTAACAAATTGTAATTTTGTAAAGTAAATGCAAAAACAATAATTTAATAAATATGAAGTACTTATTAATATGTTTGATGTTACTATTTTTTAACTGTTCTGGATGGAGGTGCTACATCTTTACCAGATGAAATTGGAAGGTTAAGTTTTATGTCGCAACATAAGGTAACAGCGCTGATTTATCAATTTAAGAAACGCGAAAGCAGTGATACTGCTGAATTATTGTCACCAACATCAATACCAGGTAAGCATTTAACGAGGTCTGGTATTATAAATACTTTAAAACAATGAAAACATCTTTTGAAAAAGCAAAAAGGAAACTTTCAAAACCTTGGTTTGCAGCTGCTTCAATCCTGTTTGCAATTATGTTTATACAAAACATTGGAGGGAAATTTGAGGATAAGAATATTGAAGCCTGGGGTTGGCTTACGCAGAATTTTGCTTGGAGTACTTCCTGATATAAAGGTATTGCAAAAATGCATACTCAAAACATAAACCTAAATTGATTGTTGGTACTTGTGCAATGGTCTTTCTTTTTAAGTATAAGCTCAAGGCTGTATCTATCTTAAAAAAGACCCCTGCTCTTATTAGGAGCAGGGGTCTGAACATTTTAAAAAACTTACATCTTACTGCATCAAGTTGAGTACGAGCCGTGGTGTTACTATATAATCAAACTTAAATAGTCTAAATAGACACCTCTTCAACAAGCTCAGTGCAAAAATAAGTGATTATTCTTTGATGCAACGCACACTGTATCCAGAGGCACGACTTACGTCAATACCACCAGTAAGTTGGTAAGGACCAACACCATAAGGAGCTGAACCAGTATTTCTATCTCTTACAAAATTAAACTTACGTGCATTATTACCTGAACCAGTTGTAGAACTCATATAAATACCAGAGGCATCACGGTTAACTAAGGATCCATTAGCTGGATTACGAAGACCAGCAGCTGGTAATGTCAAGGTTACTATACCACCTGTTCTGTACGTTAAACCTGAAGAAAAGCCTAAAGGATTAAAACTCCCAAAATCATTGACAGAAACATTAATTGGCGTGTTGTGAAATGTACCAGCTGGTGGATCACCCGCTATATTTCCTATCACATTCTGCCATTGCGCTATTGTAGGTACTCTAAATCCTGCTGGGCATGGGTCATTGGCTGTTTTGGTAGCATCATTCAATGAAGTACTAGCGGGAACAGTTGTATTCCAAGTACCAATAATAGCCGTCTGTGTAGCAACTGGCGCAACTCTACCCCACTGGTAGTAGTTACCGTGTATTTGTTGTGTTGCAGCTATTAGTATATTAGGATCTTTTGTATAGTCTGCCCCAAGGTTGTGGCACATAAAATTTTTCCAAGAGGTTTGGCCTGCACCTAAATAAGCACCACAAGTTTGTAAAGTAAAAGAACAGGTTTGTCCTCCAACAGTGATGGGAAACGTAGCAACAGAACCTATATTTGGTGTTCCCGATATTGTAAACACTAAAGAACCAGCACCAATTGCCAAGGTTCCTGCTGGAAGGGTTGCAGTAAGCCCCGCAGTACCTCCATTAGAACCAACTACACTGTTAACAGATATTGCAGGGTAAGCAGCACCGTTTCCACCTGTATAATTTACTGTAACTGTTCCACCTGCATATAATCTTCCAGGAATAAAATTATAATTACTGACAACTGCATTGGTACAATCTAAAGCGCCAATAACAGGTGGTGTCGCAACAGCCCCCATACATTTCCAAAGTGGAGCAGCTGGTGTTCCGAAATTAGTACGTAAGCATTGTAGCGTAGTGTCATAATACGTTAATCCTTTAGCAGGAGAAGAAACTGGGGCAGTCGCCAAACTTACAAACTTAACTCCTTTAGAAGAACTACTGATCTCTAAACTAGAATTTGCATTTGGAGTAGTTGTACCAATACCTACTTGTCCGAAACTTAGATTTGCAATAAGTAATAAAATAAAAAACTGTATATGTTTCATTTTGTTTTAATTTAAATATTAAAATTTATTTAATGTAATCCAGCTAGTGGTAAATATTTTCACATCATCAGATGTTGAGTTGTAATACATCATCCCTGCAACACCTGTAGGGTCGCTAGCCAAGATTGGCAATATAATCCCTTTTGTAGCAACGTCTAACGCAGCATTACCATCAGGATTGGAAGTACCAATACCAACATTACCAATCGCAAGAGCAGCGCCAGCTGTTTCAGTAATTTCAGTACCTGCTAGGAGATTAAACCATTTATCGTTACTGCGTGATACTTGTAAACTATTTGCTGTGGTGTCATAAAACACAATACCGTCTGTTGGTGATAAAAAAGACGTAGTTCCACTAATTCTAGGAAATAATAATGGGTTTCCTACTATATGAAGCATCGAAGATGCGTCTGGAGTGGCTGTGCCAATACCCACTTGTCCTTTGGCAGCAAACCCAGAAAGGACTAATGCTGCTGTGTAAAATAATTTTTTCATAATTAAATGATTTTTAATAATGTATTAATTGTAATAAAGCATAAGTTTCTGAATGTCAGAGCAACGATCAGGTTGCCTCTGTACTCACAATGACTGAAAATTAAAACTACCGACTGAAAACTGCAAAGCGAATCTAGGCGGTTTCGACTCCATGTGTTTTGGAGAAGGTTGGAAAAAAAATTGTTGGTGGTCTAGAGAACAGTGCATAGTCAGCGAAGTCCTGCACGCAGTTGTTGTAGGTATAAATAAAGTAGTTACCTGCTACCGAAAGTGCTTTCTCCCCTAATAAACAAGCATAAAATTGCGAGAAATTCGTTACCGATTTTGTGTGTTTTTTTTGCAGGCTAGTGTGTGAAGTTGAAATTACCATCCAACAGGAAAATTGCATTTTTAATATTGCATTTTCCTTAGATGATCTTGTTTTTATGACGGTCGCAGATTGTTGAACTTTAGCGTTGGTTCTCGCTATTTCTCTCAACTGAAAACGTACGGTTTGTTTTGTTTTTTTTGCTAAAAGTGAAGTTGTAGTGGTTTTATTTCTAATAGGAACATGCACAATAGAAGCATTACTAGTGCCATTTAGAATTACAGCAGTATTGCCTACAATATACAGTGCATTATCGGTTGCGGAAGCAACATGTATGTTTTGCGAATTGCTAATTACCGTTCCCGAGGCAATATAGAGTACAGCATTTTTTTGAGAAAAGTAAAATGCACTATCTTGTGATTGGGCCGAAACTGAAAAACACCCTAATATAAAAAACCACAAAAATATGCAACAGTGTTGCATTGCATTGCATTGCATAGGGTTTCTTTCTATGTACATATGAGTGCATTCATAATTGTGTGTAGATCGGGTCAGAGTTCATATAATAATTTCAACTTTGGCAAAAGGTGTTTTCCATTTGCCAAAGAGAAATTACTAATAATTGCTTTTTTCATTTGTAGTTTTTAGAATCTTAATCCAAATTTTTACGAATTATTTATTCCAGACTTGGAATATTGTGACTCAATTATGTGTTTAATAATTTGGGAAATTTAATGATAATTGAATCATAGGGAAGTTTCGGTTCGAAGCAGAAATAATATATACAATTTCTAAATTTAACTTTTACCCGAAAGAAAAATTATTCGAAAATGAGAATGATATTTTCATGATATTAGTTTATTTGTTATTATGTCTAGCATTGTTTTACAAATTTATCTGAAACAAGTTCTTCAGAAAAGAAATACCCTTTGGTTTTTCAGAAAATCAAAAGCTTTTTTTCGTATATGATTGATTTTTAGACATCTTTTTTCATTGAATAAACGTAACAATCTACAATTATTACAAAATAAGGGTGATTTATCAACCTCTAATAAAAATAATTAGGATGAAAAGAGCATAAAAAAAGCCTGTACTTTAATAAAGTACAGACATAGGTGAAATTAAAATTTCTATAAATTATATTTAAGTTTTCTTTTCCTGTTCGATAAAAGAAATAAAAGAAGAAGGTGAAATTCCTGTGATAGATTTAAACACCGTCGCAAATGTACTGTGTGATGTAAAGCCGCATTCTTCCGCTAAAGCTCCTACTTTATGTCTTCTGTGGATCTCTGAGGTATTTAGTTTGTGGATAATATAATTGATCCTCAGTTTATTAATATAATTTTTAAAATCAGTATTCTTATATTTTTTTACCACATATGAAATGTATCTGCTATTTGTATTAAATTCAGTGGCAAGGAAGGATAGAGAAACAAAGTTTTTATTAAACATTTCATTCTCTTCAAACTGCTGTAACTGTTCCAATATTTTTGCTTCTGTTTCCTTATTAATGGCAATATCTATCTGCTTGTTGTCTTTAAGATCTATTAAATCAGAAACATTTTCCTCTTGAATTTCACTTTCTTCAAACGCTGAAATATCGACTTTTGTTTCTAAAACGTACTCTTCTTTTTCTTTATAATGATCTATAATCGCTTTAAATTTAAGATATTCTTTTTTCTGTTTTTTCCTATAAGTAATAAAAATTCCTATAAGACTTAAAATCATAAAAAATGTAACACCAATAATTATATTTTTTGATAGATCACCTTTTGCGTACTGTTGGTTTTCATTTTCAACTTTATTATAATCAGTATCAACAATATGACTATGTTTTTCAGCTTCACGCCAATTCAGATCTGCCAATTTTTTCCTGTAAACTGAGGCTTTTTTATATTGGTTTGTCTTTTCATAATATTCTGAAATATCATTGAAAACCCGCCTCTTCATTTCCGGATGATCGGTTGTTTCTGCAAATTTTAAAGCCTGCAAATAAAACTTTTCTGCTTCTTCATAACGTTTTTGTGAAAATCTCACCTTTCCTAATCCCTCGTGGACAAGTGATGTAACATAATAGAGCTCGGGAAGATTTTTCAGAGCTATTTGATAATGTTTCTCTGCGAGGCTATATTGATTTAAATAAAAACAATACACTTCTCCCAACATTTGATGTGTTCTTCCCACATTGATTTGATCTTCAGGAATTTTCGAACAATATTCGAGAGAGTGATTAAGATAAGTAATAGCATCACTGTAATTTTTATTATTATTAATCTCATAATATGCCAATTCCTGAAGAAACAGAGATTTTACCTGCGCCTCTTTTTTCATATCATTAATCTTATCAGCTATTTTCAGTCCTTCCTCTGCGTACTTTTTAGATTGATGTAATAGTCCTAAGATTCTGTAGACGGTCGTTAAAAGTCCACGGATTTTTGCCTGTAATTCATAACTTTCTGTTGTATCAAGAATATCTTTTGCTTTTTCCGCAAACTTTATACTTTCTTCATATTTACTTTGTTGCATATATAAACTGGCACTAAGCATTATACTTCTTCCTTCGTGCTGGGGTGTTGTGGCAGCCACTGTCATAGAATCTGCAATCTGCAATGCATGTTTCATATCTTTAGCGGCTACTTGTGTCAGAGTGGTCATATAAAGTCTTTCGTAAGGGTCAATGATTTTTTGTGCCCTTATTGCTGTAGAGCATATAAAGAGAATAATGACTAAGTTTTTATTCATAATTGATTAGCGTTGATAAATCTGTAATTAGATAATCCAACAAAGGTAGACTGAAAAGGAGTCATTATAATTGTTTTTCGTCAAATGTGGTATATTGTTTATATTAGATAATAATATACTATTTAATACCAAATTAATTAAACAACATCAGTAAAATTAAATAGCATCAATCTTTTGGTGCTATTTTTATTTTATAAATGGTCTATTTAGTTGATAGACGCTATGGGTAAATAAAAAAAATATCATTTTGCATTAAAAAAAGAACTACTAAAATCAGTAGTTCTTTTTTATTATATTCCTAAATTAGTTAAAAAATCTATCTCGTTATCATTTCCCTCCCAAGATCCAAGTCTTCCTTTTTCAGGAATTACATCTTCATAAGCTGCTTCTAAAGCTTCTCTTTTTTGTTTTGAATCTGCTCTAGCGTATCTTTCAGTCGTTAGTACACTTACGTGCCCTAAAAAATCTCTAATATAAACTATATTAACTCCCGCTTGTAAAAGATGCATTGCTTTGGAATGCCTGAAAACATGGGGGCTAATAATTTGAGGAATTAGCTGACTATTAACTTCTCGAGCACTTTTTGCATATTTTTTTAAAATATAAGTTACACCTGCAGTAGTAAGCTTACCTCCGCTCCGGTTAAAAAATAAAGGGTTAGATTGTCTTTCGGGCCGGAGTAGATTATTTTCATCAATATATTGTCGCAACAAGTTAATCTGCTCTTTTTGTAATGGTATATCTCTTTGCTTGTTCCCTTTACCTGTTACTCTTATATAGCATGGATATTCAAGCCTTATACATGATGCGCTCAGATCTACAAGCTCCTGAACTCGCATTCCGCTATCATATAACAATGCCAACATAGCTAAATCCCGACGAGAAGCCAAAGTTTCCATAGACGTTTGTTCAAGTAATAACTTTATACCTTCTACAGACTGTAAATCGTCAGCAAAAAGTGGACATTTGATATTAGAAATTTAAGGAGTGTTTTCATAAAAAGAGTAATTTTAATTATGGCAACACCGAAAAAGAAACCGACC
>Ga0302167_10000335_pt1 | contig 23775 bp, 21 predicted proteins | sample I_Fen_N1_1_FD_193496 | JGI IMG/M metagenome (GOLD analysis project Ga0302167, IMG submission 193496) | Peat permafrost microbial communities from Stordalen Mire near Abisko, Sweden - I_Fen_N1_1 | ecosystem: Environmental > Terrestrial > Soil > Wetlands > Permafrost | place: Sweden: Abisko...
CAGTATAGATTTATTATTCCTCTAAAAACTTCTTGGGGAGTAAATTTCTCTTTATTTTTGTACTATCAAACAGAAAGTCAATAATGTAATACAATAAGAATATGGAATCAAAGTGGCAAAAAATGGCAATATCGGCTCAACGGGCAGAAATTACCGAGTATCATATCTATACGCAACTGGCAGACAGAGCAACAGATAATAATAATGCCGAAGTACTCAGGCGAATAGGTAAAGAAGAAAAAAAACATGCCGAATATTGGAAATCGAAAACAGGTGTGGACATACAGCCCGATGGTTGGAAGATATTCAAGACTGTGACAATGGCACGTTTCCTGGGGCTGTCGTTCGTACTAAAACTGATGGAAAAAAAAGAGGGAACCGGATCAAAAACGTACGATGATTTAGCGGTAGATTTTCCGGAAACCAAACAAATATCCGAAGATGAAAAAAGACACGAAAAGGAACTACTCAACATGCTTGATGAAGAAGGGTTAAAGTATGTAGGTTCCATAGTGTTGGGATTAAACGACGCACTGGTTGAGCTTACAGGAGCGCTGGCCGGGTTTACATTGGCACTTAGCGATACCAGAATCATATCGCTGGTAGGTTTGGTAACAGGTATTTCGGCGGCTCTTTCTATGGCTTCATCAGATTATTTATCATCTAAAGCCGAAGGAGACGATAAAGCAAAGAAGTCGGCTGTTTACACGGGTGTAGCTTACTTTTTTACCGTAATTTTGTTGATACTTCCGTTTTTACTTCTAACCAGTCCATTTATTGCATTGATAATTACTCTTGCAACGGCAGTATTAATCATCTTCTGTTTTAATTACTATATCTCTGTGGCCAAAGATTTGAATTTCAAGGCACGATTCTTCGAGATGACTTTTATAAGTTTAGGTGTAGCTACTTTCTCTTTTCTGGTTGGATATGGACTCAAATTGATGCTTGGTGTGAATATTTAACATACTGACATGTTAGATAACAGTCATCTAATATAAAAATGAAAATACCACCAATTATTTAGTCCACTAATGGATTGCAATGTAGAAATGTACTTCTGAAATAAGTAAGGCTATAAATAAATGAGTCTAAATGAAACAACAAAGGTTCTTATCTTGTGATAAGAACCTTTGTTATGTAAAAAAACACACTATTTGCCTCATTAAAGACCCAATTTATTTAATATAGATTAATTTCATACAACAAACATTAATTCATACTACCAAAGTGGTAGCATTTGAGATTATGATATAAATTTGCACCACAAACCTGAAGCAAATGAGAATTAATACAAAAATACGGTATGGTTTACGAACAATGATAGAAATTGCCGCCTCCACTGATGCCAATGGTATGCTACAAAAAGACATTGCCAAAAACCAAAACATATCATTGAAATATCTTGACCCTATTATTTCATCGCTAAAACTTAAAGGACTAATAGTCAATAGTAAAGGAAGGGGTAGCGGATACAGATTAACACGCGAACCCAAAGATATCACAATGCTTGATATCTACACAGCATTCGAACAAATAATAGTTATTGAATGCATAAATAACATGGGATATTGCGACAGATCCATGCACGATTGTAAAGGACGCAATTACTGGAACGAATTTAAAAATGAGTTTGCTGAAATGCTGCGAAGCAAAAATCTTGAGCAAATTATTGAAGAGACTCATTATGAATGCCAAGGAGTAGTTGCTGAAGTTGTAAACTGAATTATAAATTGACTTGTTCTAAACTCGTCAATTATTTTTTCTAGTTAAATGCTATCAATATTATAGCATTGCTATGATACAAAAAAACGCCAATACAAATAGTAGACAACAAAAAATGAAGTAAAATTTTTATACCATAATACTATAAATGCTATAGGATATATAACTTAAAAACAACAATCGACACCATGTTAAAAACAAAACTGACAAAATTTTATATGTTGCTAATGGTCAGCAGCATATTAGCAGGTTTCAATAGTGCAGCGAATGCTCAAACACTAAAGATAAATTCTCAGAGTTCCACTATGACTATTGCAGGAACCACAAACGTGCACAACTTCCAAAGCAAGGTGACCCAAATTACCGGTGACCTTGTGATTAGCGGCAAAAAAGTCCAATCGCTGAAGGTGGATATACCTGTGAAATCTATTAAGAGTAACGAAAAGTTGATGGACTCAAAAACCTATGAAGCTTTTAATGCTGAAAAAAATCCAACAATTACGTTCCAATTAATCGATGCGGTGGTTCAAAAAGCAACTGCTGAAGATATTGATGTGGCTGTAACAGGTAATCTGACAATGGCTGGAGTTACTAAAAAAATAACTTTTAACACTACAGGTAAGGCTCTTAAAGCCGGAACTTTCCAATTTACTGGAAGCGTAGAACTCAAAATGACTGATTTTAAAATGAAACCACCAACCGCTATGCTCGGAATTATGAAGGTGGGCGATGCTATAACATTGAAATTTAGCATTGTGATGGTAGGTGATCCCGAAGTAAATGCATTGCTAACAAAATAACCGACAATATATAAGAAAATATCACTTTACAAACAGTTAAAATTAAATACAATGAAAAGAACAATCCTCACAGTGGCAACAGCTCTATTTGTTAGCAGTACAATGCTTGCTCAACTAAGAGCTACGGATCAGACCGGTATAAACGTATTTGAAACTCCTAAAACTGACACGCAGTTTACCGGTCCGAAAGTAGAATTCGGAGCATCAATTGCAATGCCTTATATTGCTTTGAAAAACTCAAACGATGTTACAAACCAGGATCCTACAAAAAACACAGAAGCATTATTTAAGAATTCTCCGAATTTTGCTCTTTCAATGGCAAATTTGTACATCAACAGTTATTTGGCAGATGGTATCACCTTGCAAGTAACAATGTATCTTGCATCAAAACACCACAATGAAACATGGGTAAAAGGTGGTTATGTTCAATTCGATAAAATTCCATTTATCAAAATGGATTTATTGGACAATATCATGAAATTCACTTCAATCAAAGTTGGACAAATGGACGTTAACTACGGGGATGCTCACTTCCGTCGTTCTGATGGTGGAAATGCAATCTACAACCCATTTATGGAAAACTATATCATGGACGAATTTGCTACAGAAATTGGTGCTGAAGCTGATGTAAACTACAAAGGTTTAATCGGCGTGGCAGGCATTACCAATGGTAATTTGAATCCAAGTTTGGCATATATTGATACAACACAAATTGCTACCAAATACTCAAACGGTCTTCATAACCCTTCATTCCTTTTGAAATTAGGATTTGACAAACAAGTAAACGAAAAATTCCGCGCCCGTTTAACTGGTTCGGTTTATACAACTGCTGGTTCTTTATCAAATACATTGTTTGGTGGTGACCGTACGGGCTCTAACTACTCAGCAATTATGTACAATGCTGCTCCAGGAACAACAACCGCTTTTGGAGGGCGTTTTAATCCAAATTTAACCGACAAGCTAACAACATTTATGGGTAACTTGTTTTTGAAATATAATTTGTCAGATGGTGTCTCAGTTGAATCGTTCACAACTCTTGAATCGGCAAAAGGGCGCAAACCTTCTGAAAAACTAGAACGTAATGCTAATCAATTTGCATCTGACCTTGTTTTACGTTTTGGTAAAGCCCAAAATTTCTTCGTAGGTGCACGTTACAACACTGTTTCTGCTGACATTGCTGCTGCTACGGGTGCTGCAACCTCTACTACTGCTCTTATGGCAGTACCTGCTTACAAGTTAGGCATTAACCGTTTGGCAATCAGCGGCGGTTGGTATGTAACAAAAAACATTATGGCGAAAGTTGAATATGCAAACCAAAAATTTAGCAACGTTCCAAACGTAAACTACATTTTGAATGGTTATGAGTTTCATGGATTAAGCGCTGAAGCTGTTATCTCTTTCTAAAAAATCAGATTGAATTTTTCTAAGCCAGCCCGGAATTATCCAGGCTGGCTTATCTTCCTTTTTAAAATTAAACGATTATATGAAAAGGCTTATTGGTATAATTGGGTTTATCCTTCTTTTAAGTCAACCAATACTGGCTCAATCCGTTGTGACAGTAGATATACAAAAAAGTAGTTCGGTAATGATTACCGGATCAACGAATATTGTCTCGTTCAAGTTACTTTTTCCGGGAGATATGCTTCCTAAAAAGAATTTCGTTTTTACTGCCACACAAAATCAAAACAGGATACTTTTAAGCCAAACTCAACTGTCAATAGCAGTAAAAGATTTCACTTCAGGGAATAAAATGGCTTTAAGAGATTTTTTGAGACTTATCAAGTACAAAACCTATCCGTCCATTCACGTTCAACTAAATTATATTGACTTAAAGCAAAACCAGGACAAATCGAAGGTGATTAAAGGAAATGCATACGCCGACATAACCATTACGGGTGTAACTAAGCAGTATTGTTTTCCGATTTCAGCTGACAGTGATGGAGAGAATTATTTCCTAAATGGACGTAAAAATATAAGTATTCGTGATTTCGGACTGGTTCCTCCCGTTGAAATGATGGGCTTAATAAAGGTGAGCGAATGGATCGATCTGGATTTTCATATTGTTTGCAAAATAGCTTTGAACAAGACCGACCAAGCTGGAGACGCCCCAACTCAATCGACAGATTTAGCAAAGTATATAACTCGTTAATAAACTATTGTTTCAATCGTTTATTAAACAAAAAACGAGTTTAATTAAAGTGATTAAACTCGTTTTTTATTCCGGCGTATCAAAAATTTTATTTGTTCTCTTTGTAGCGTTTATCGGGAGTTCCGTCTTTATTAAGATGTTTTCCCGCTTTATTAAGTCCGTCTCTGTTTTCTTTGTAACGCATATCAGCCGTACCATCTTTTTTCAAATGATCGCCTGTTGCAGCTACTTGCTTGGTTGCTTTTGCAGGAGTCGCTTTCACTTCTTTTACAGTAGCATCGGCTTGTTTGTAGCGTTTATCTACTGTACCGTCTTTTTTCAGTTTCGGACCGGCAACCTCTACAGATTCCTTAACTTTAGCCGGAGCAGCTTTTACTTCTTTGACGGCAGCATCACCTTGTTTGTAACGTTTGTCTACTATACCGTCTTTTTTCAGTTTCGGACCGGCAACCTCTACAGATTCTTTTACTTTGGCGGGTTTAGCTTTTACTTCTTTTACAACAGCATCGGCTTGCTTATAACGTTTGTCCACTGTACCGTCTTTTTTCAGCTTTGGTCCCACTTCAGTTTTGGCTGCTTTTTTAGAAGTAGTGGTTGCGCTTTGTGCGCTGACTGCAGTAAAAGAAAGGAATACAACAGCCATTAATAACGTGCAAATTTTTTTCATTTTAAGTTGTGTTTGTATTTTCATTAATTGGCATGTCAACTACTGAATGATTGTTTTCAACGAACATGCTCGCTGTTGCAATGTAATTCACTTAAAAGTGCTACAAATATATATATAAATTTATTCCCGCAAACACTTTAACATTAATTCTGTCACAATTACTGCTACAATTAACAAACAGTTACATAATTGTAACGATTAGGATTTATAAACTTAAGCCCACAAAACCAATAGCTCAATAATTTATACAGCGAGGAAAAGATGCAGCGAATTCTGCATCTTTTCCTCGCTGTACTCTTCTTTGTATCCACATATTACCAAAAAAAACTTTCTCCAATGCATCACCAAACGTTAAGCAAACAATCCTATTGGTTCGAAATAAAGCTCAAATTCTGAAAACAAGTTAACAACAAGGTTCGAGTAAGTTAAAAACAGATAATATATACAGTAAGTTACTCTTCCAATAATAAAGTTACCATTAAAAAAATCTATCTTTGTCATCACAAAAAATTCCACATTTTTTTATCGCCAATAACATGAAATCTGCATTAAAATCAATTTTTATTTTCGCTTTACTTGCTGTAGTTTGCACTACAAGTGCTCAGACTACTTACCGCTTAGAAATAGGGTACAATAATCCAAAGCGTTATTTTACTACCGGTATAAGTTCATTATCAGATTTCAAGGGACAAGGACTATCTACTTATTTTAATGGTGTGAAGCTTGGCGGAACTGCTGAGTTTAAACTAAAGCATAATTTCAGCCTGTTGACCGGAGTACTCTATAACTACGTATATTCTGATAATTTGCAAAGCTATCCAAATTCAACCAACGTACGATACGTTACCAACGGACATTCATTAGACATTCCAGCTCGTGCTATTTATACGCTTCCGTTGTCTAAAACGCTGAAAGTGTTTGGGTTTGCCGGACCTAATATCAATGTCGGAATGTTTCAGACAATGAAAGCTACTTCTACCGTAAGTCTCATTCCTTCTGCAAATTATGACTTATACAAAGATGACATCTTAAACCGCGTTAATCTTCAGATCGGAGTGGGTGGCGGTGTTCAGTGGAAAAAATATCAAATCAAAGCTACTTATGATTTCGGGCTGAATAACCTGTACAAAGCTGGTGCCGGTAACTTACACCAAAAAGGCTGGTATTTCTCTGTGGCTTATGACTTTTAAATTATAACAATACTGCAGGAAATGACTAAACCCGCTATGAAAGGATTTAGTCATTTTTTTTGAAACAGAACCGCATCACTTGAACTATAAAGCTTTAATTTAAAACTAATTACAATAATTAATCCTTCATTATTATTTATTAATTGATTAATTGACGTTAAATTATTGGATAATGATTATTTTTGCAGCTAATTATGAAATAAATAGAACTACAGAATGCAACTATACCAAACATATCTACAACATCCAATAATTTGTACTGATAGTCGTATTTGCCCATCCGGTTCACTTTTTTTTGCGCTTAAAGGAGATAATTTTGACGCTAATGCTTTTGCCCTTTCTGCTTTAAAAAACGGATGTTCATATGCAGTGGTGGATGAAGCTGAATATGCCATTGACGAACGTTTTATTTTGGTTGAAAACGTTTTGGAAAGTCTGCAAGAACTTGCCAAGTATCACCGCAGACAGTTGGGAACAAAAGTTATCGGGATTACCGGTACGAATGGCAAAACCACAACAAAAGAATTAATTGCTGCTGTTCTTAAAGAAAAATACAACATTCTTTTCACACAGGGCAATCTAAATAATCACATTGGGGTTCCGCTCACATTGCTTCAACTGAAGCCCGAGCACGAAATTGCGGTAATTGAAATGGGCGCTAACCATCCCGAAGAGATCAAGGCGCTGGCCGAAATTGCAGAACCCGATTACGGCATCATTACCAATGTAGGAATGGCTCATCTGGAAGGATTCGGATCTTTTGACGGCGTAAAAAAAACTAAACGTGAGCTTTACGAATATATTTACAAAGCAGGCAAAGCCATATTTATCAATGAAAACAATGAGCATCTGCTTAAAATGGCTACTGAAGCAGGTTTTGTTCTCAATAACGAAAATGTGATCAGTTATAGTCTGGATACAAACTCAGGCTGTAGAATAAAAGCTGAAGTTACTGGTTGCTCACCTTTTCTGAAAATGAGATGTTTTATCGGTAAAGACGAAAACTTTAACATCAGTACTAAACTTATAGGCGCGTACAATGCAGAGAATGTTTTGACAGCTGTAACCATTGGAGAATACTTCGGACTGAGCGAAAAAGATTTAACTGCCGGGTTGGAAAAATACAACCCGCAGAACAACAGGTCACAATTAACTGTTACCACAAATAACAAATTGATTATTGACACCTATAATGCTAACCCGACCAGCATGAAAGCAGCAATTTTGAACTTTGCTCAAATGAATGTTGATGCTAAAACACTTATTCTGGGAGACATGCTTGAACTTGGCGAACAAAGCAAAACCGAGCACCAAGGCATTATTGATTTATTGCAACAAAATAAGCTGCCAGACGTTTTGTTGGTAGGAAATAATTTTCGAAGCACCAATAACCCTTATACGTGTTTCGACGAAGTTTCAGAATTAATAGGTTATATAAAAAATCAACCTATTTGCAACAAGTATGTGTTGATAAAAGGCTCAAGAGGTATTAAACTGGAGAAAGTTGTACCATTGCTTTAGAAATTATAATCAAAAATTATGGATTCAATTAAAAAGAAAAATTTTATAATTATCACGATTGCGGCGGTAATAGTTGCAATTTTAGGAATTGCCGTAATATATTTCGTGCGAAAATCCAATCAGAAAGATGCAGAAATGGCAGAGATTGTTGAACAAATGAACTTTGAGAAACAACAAGTTGAGAAGGAGTACTCAAACCTCAATCAGGAATTTTCGGGCTATACATCAAATATCAAAAACGACTCTCTGGTAAAGCTACTGGATAATCAAAAAACAAAAGTTCAACAGTTGTTGGATGAATTACGCGTTACCAAATCTACCAATGCACGTCGTATTGCTCAGTTGAAACAGGAACTGGCCACCGTGCGCATGGTAATGATTCAATATGTAAATCAGATTGACTCTCTGAACAGTGCCAACAAAATACTACGCAATGAAAATGTAGAAGTACATAAAAAATATCAGGCTGCAACGGAAACAGTACAACAGTTGTCCAAAGATAAAGAATCACTCAATCAGGTTGTAAACAGAGCTTCTATTATGGAAGTTACTAATTTCAGCATGACACCGCTAAACAGTAAAGGAAAAAAAACCGGTTGGTTCACTCAAACAGCCAACTTACAATTTAGCTACACCGTATCTAAAAATGTTACGGCTCAGCCAGGTGACAAAACAATATATTTAAGAATTACACGTCCCGATGGCGACGTTCTTACAAAAGGTTCGAACAATGTATTCTCATTTGAAAATAAAGAAATAGCATACTCGGCCACTAAAAATTTTGAATTTACAGGCGATGCTAAAAATGATGTTATATTTTGGAAAATTGGAGAGATACTGCCCAAAGGCATGTACAGAGCTGAATTTTTTATTGATGGAAACCGTGTTGGAAGTTTCTCTTTTAAATTTGAGAAATAAATTCAGCTTATCTTTTATTGTAAACCAGTACTCAAAAAACGTATAAAACACGAAGCATTTTTTGATTCTTGCAATCAATTACTAAAACAAGTAACAGAAAACATATCACAAATTAATTACAAATATGAAACGTATTTCTATCGGCTTCTTACTTACTTTTATGCTTTTAATCATTCTATCGGCTTGTAAAAATGATGAAACGATTGATTGGAAGATTGCAAACGACCAATGGTTAACAAAATTTGTTGAAGCTCACAAAAAAGAGTCCAACTTTTATACCACCAGTACAGGATTGAGTTATCAAATTATCAATAAAGGCTGGGAAAAAAATCGTACACCAAATATTAACGATGTCGTCGTTGTTCAATATAGAGGCTCTCTGATTGATGGCTCAGTTTTCGATTACACAGCAGCGGATAGTACTGCCGCTGTAAATTTATCAAGCACAGTACCCGGCTGGCAGGAAGCCCTCCCGAAAATACACAATGGAGGTCACATGAAAGTATATATTCCGAGTGCACTAGGCTATGGAACCAGCACAAACACCACCAAAATACCGCCTAACTCCGTTTTAATTTTTGACATAACCTTAGTAGACTCTTACTAATTCATAATTTCTCGAAAGAGAATAAGTTAAATATCAATTCTTATGAAAAAGTTACTTATTATCTTTTTATGTACTCTTTCAGGATATATATTTGCAACAGATTATACAGTTCAAAGCATCCCTAACCCCAAAGCGGCTAATAAGCATGCCTTTGTAAGTAATCCTGATGGGATATTAAAAACCGAAACTGTTCAGGAGGTAAATGCCTATTTGGATGCGCTTCAATCGGAGACAGGAGCAGAAATAACGATTGTAGCAGTAAACTCAATAGGTGACAGCGAATTAAAGCCCTTCGCAACAGATCTTTTTAAGGCATGGGGAGTAGGTCAGGCAAAACGTGATAACGGTTTACTTGTTTTATTTGTACTGAAACAACGAAAAATCACTTTCGAGTCAGGATATGGATTAGAGGGCATTTTGCCGGATGCCATTTGTCTCCGTATACAAGCCCAATCAATAACACCCGAATTTAAAAAAGGTAATTATGATGCAGGTATATTGGCTGGTGTTGAACGTATCGGAAGCATTATCCGAAAAGAACCGATACCCGAAGCACCTAAAGAAGAACCGATAGCATGGAACGAAATATTGCCGATGGCAATCGGAGTATATTTAGTCATAGCGCTACTGGCATGGATATTAGTTGGAAATGCTATTGCAAAAGTAAAAAACAACCCGAAACTCCCCAGCAATATTGCTCGTTACAAGGCAATAAAAACACAAAAGTCAGGTATCATTAGTATGATTTCCATCATCGTACCCGTTGTTGGATTTATCGGTATTTTGTTGCTTTCAACTCATCCAATATTGATTCTTTTGCTCATTCCAATACCATTTACAACCATTCCGGCAAATATCTACGGACGATTAATGATGATTAAAATTCGTAGAGCCCCCATCCCATGCAACGCCTGCGATGGACAAATGCATATTCTATCCGAAAAGCAAGAAGATGCACACCTCAAACTGGCACAGCAATTTGAAGAAAAACTACATGCTATCGATTACGATGTTTTTGTCTGTGATAAATGCGCCAACGAAGCTATTTTTTCGCTGGACAAACCCAGTGCTTATTCAGAATGCCCTAAATGTGGCACGAAAGCTTTTATTTTGTCCGACAAGCGAACAATTGTAGCTCCGACCTATATTAGTAGCGGAACAGAGAGAACCACTTACCGCTGTAAGTTTTGCGGTTACGAAGAAAATGACAATCACAACATTCCAAGGTTAAGCCGTACCGATGGAGCCATAGTAGGTGGTGCCATTGCAGGAGGACTCTTTAGTGGACGCGGAGGCTTTGGCGGAGGAGACTTCGGAGGCGGAGGCGGTAGCTTTGGCGGAGGTATGTCAGGTGGTGGTGGTGCCACAAGTGGTTGGTAGTATTCGAAATTCAATCTAAAAATCTTATATAATTCCATTTTTTTGTTTTCATTCATTCAAACAAATAAACATTTATAGCAATGAAAAAAAAATCTATTATTTTAATAGCAATAGCTGCAGTTTTAATACTCGCTATTTTCAGTGGCATTTCTACTTACAATAAATTAGTTACTGAAAGAGAGAAAGTCAATAGCCAATGGGCAAACGTTGAAAGTCAATACCAACGCCGGTCGGATTTAATCCCAAATTTAGTTGCAACAGTAAAAGGATATGCAACTCACGAAAGTTCGACATTGGAAGGAGTTATAGCAGCTCGGGCCAAAGCAACTCAGGTAACCGTGGATGCCAAGACACTAACGCCGGAGAAATTACAACAATATCAGGCTGCTCAGGGAGAATTAACTTCGGCATTGGGAAAACTAATCATGATAAAAGAGAGCTATCCTGAATTAAAAGCCAATCAAAACTTCCTCGAACTGCAAGCACAGCTGGAAGGTACTGAAAACCGGATCTCGGTAGAAAGAAGCAGGTATAATGAAGTAGCGCAAAACTACACAACTATCATTCAACGATTCCCCGCAGTGATATTTGCAAATATGTTTGGCTTTGAAAAGAAACCCTATTTCGAGGCTGAAAAAGGAAGCGAAAAAGCTCCTTCGGTGAAGTTTTAAAATTCAGGATTCTTATGCCCAAAGATACTTATGAACCAGCTGCTGATCGTTACTCCAACTCCGTAGGTTACGAGTATTGCGGAAAAAGCGGACTGAAGTTGCCGCGTATTTCACTCGGGTTGTGGCACAACTTTGGCGATGTGGATAATGCTACTGAAGCTCAAAAAATGATTCAGTTTGCATTCGATCATGGTATTACTCATTTCGATTTAGCAAATAATTACGGCACTCCTTACGGTAGTGCTGAGAAAAATTTCGGAAAAATACTAAAGGATCAGTTATCCACCTACAGAGATGAACTGATTATCAGCACCAAGGCCGGACATGAGATGTGGCCGGGACCTTATGGCGACTGGGGCTCCAGAAAATATTTAATTGCCAGCCTGAATCAAAGTCTGCAAAGGCTAAAGTTAGACTATGTAGATATCTTCTATTCGCACAGATACGATCCGAATACTCCTTTGGAAGAAACTATGGGGGCTTTGTCAGATGCGGTGAAGCAAGGTAAAGCGCTCTACGTGGGTATTTCGAAATATCCAACCGATAAAGCTCGTGAAGCTTATAGAATTTTGCGTGAGAACGGCACACCCTGCCTTATTAATCAGGATAAATACAATATTTTTACCCGCCATATTGAAGAAAACGTTTTGCCTCTTGCACAGGAAAACGGAGTTGGGGTGATAGCATTTTCACCCTTATCCCAAGGCATGTTAAGCGACAAATACCTTCAAGGCATTCCGGAGAATTCACGTGCAGCACACAGTTACGGATTCTTACAGAAGCAACAGCTCACACCTGAAGTTATAGAAAAGATAAAGCGGCTGAATGACATTGCTGCTTCGCGCGGTCAGTCGTTGGCTCAAATGGCGTTGGCATGGTGTTTACACAAGCCTCAGATAACGTCTGTCATAGTAGGTACCAGCTCGGTGAAACAGCTGCAAAACAATATAGATTCGCTTAGAAATACTGCATTTACCGACGATGAATTATGGAGAATAGGTGAACTGGGATGATAAATAAAAAGGACGAACACAACTTTGTCCTTTTCATTAAAGACAAGCTTTAACCGTATGAAATCACTATCAAAATTCCACCTCATTATATTATGTGTTACACTTTCATTCGGAAGTTGTAGAGATAACATACAGTCCTCTATACCCGATTATCCGGTAAGCTTACGGCTAAACCTGACTTCAACCTATCCAACGTTCAGAAATTCATACAACAAAAGTCTCACTTTCACAAAAGGAGTTTCGGTTACTGACAGGGTTGGTTTCGGGGGTATTTTGGTCTATACCGGATTTGACGGAACATACTATGCTTTTGACATGGCTTGTCCTTACGAGATAAAATCAACTGTCAGAGTCTATCCCAATGATATTGGTCAAGCTGTGTGTGAGAAGTGCGGGTCGGTTTTTGACATAGGTTATGGCATTGGTAATCCGTCGGCCGGACCGGCTAAAGAAGCACTTAAGCGATATAAAACTTCATTGTCCGGCGATGTCCTTTATATTCTTCATTGATTTGATGTATTCTCAAGCTCTATTTCCATTGTTTTGGTTTTAGAAACAACGATGATACAGCCACAGCGACGATGTAAAACGGATACACAATTGATAGCAGAAATGCATTGAACCAAACACGTTTTAGCTGAAAAAAAGTACTCACTGAATATAAGAATTGTGAATCGATCACGTATTTGACAGCAAAGACACTTATAAGCAACATCAAATACCTATAATCAAAGGCCGATAGTACAAACAGAACCAATTCAACCAGACTGATGGAAAAAATCACACAGGCAGTAAAAATTAGTTGCCAATCGCTATAAGCAGGTGCTTTAGAAGTCCATCTCCTTCGTTGTCTGAATAAATCACCTAATGTATCAGCTGCCCCGGCAAAAGCAAATGCATGTTCCGACTTTAAAAACTTAATCACGCCTCGCTCCTGTTTTACTTTTTCCAACAGAAAAATATCATCACCCGATTGCTCTTCTTCGTGTAAATCATCTTTGTGACGCATCCATATTTCTTTCGGAAAGGCAAGATTGGCTCCATTGCATAAAATTGGCATCCCAGCTCCGGTTGCACCTGCTCCTGATGCTACTAAACTTACAAACTCGAGTTGCTGAATATCAAAGAAAACAGAATCATTACCTACAAGTTTTACCGGAAGAATCAACAAATCGCAATGATACAGGGTTTGAAAATCCGCTATACTCTCCAGCCACCTTTCGGGATGTACACAATCAGCATCCGTAGTAACAATGAAATCTCCTTTCGATTCCATAATACCTTCTCGTAGAGCGTTCTTTTTCCCAAAGCCAGAGGCATCAATCAATCTGACGTTCGCAAAATCTTTCAGAGCTTCCAAAATATAATCGCAGGTAGCATCCACCGAGTGGTCATTCACCAGCAAAAGTTCAAAATGCTGAAATTTCTGATTTTTCAGGCTGAAAAGTAATGCCTCAATATGACCCTCTTCATTTCTACATGGAACAATCACAGAAATAAGAATATCGGAGATATTGCTCTCCGACAAATACGGCTGCTCCAATCTTCTCCAACCGATGCTAAAAACGATGATGAGAAGAGCGTAAAAAAGAGTAATTAACGCTGAAAAAGCTACAATCCACCATGTATAGAGTTCTGGCATAAAATAAAATCCGTAGAATGGATCTCATGTGTTTAAAATAAATAATTAAGTCCGAGATAGAATCCCTTTTCTCCATCCTGTTTGTCGAAAGCTTTTCCGAAATCGGCAGATATCACAAAGTTTTCATTCCAACCGATTTTTAATCCCAATCCGGCAGCCGAGTGAAATTGTCCGGATGCATAATCTTTAAAATAGGTGTTTTTATCTGCGAGTGAAAGATTTGCCAGATTCATTTCAACCGGTTTAAGAATGAGGCCTGTATCAAAAAACACATTGGTACCAAGGTAGAAATTTTGCTTCATAAACTCGAAATGCAAAAACTTATACCTGAATTCAAAGTTACCAAATCCTACATCATCTCCAATTACACGATTACGCAAAATTCCCCGGATAGAGCTTTTACCACCCAGCCCCTGATTGGTTGCAGCAGTTAAATAACTGGTTATAAGCAAAGATTGAGCATAAAATGGCACATGATTATTCCCTAATGACATTTGATAATCAAGCCGGTACGCAAACAAAAGGTCTTTCGCTAGCGTAAAATACTGCCTGTGAATAATAGCAAGTTTTGTGTGGGGGAATGAACTATTAACAAAAGTTGGAGCTGTCTGAACTACGGCTTCGATGAATATCCCTTTGGTTGGACAAGCCAGCTGGTCACGGGAATCGTATTTTAATCCTGCTTTAAAGTAGTTGATACTTCCACCCAAAGCTTCTTCCGAATTGATCAAACCCCAACTCTTGTATTTCTCAAACAAAGTCTCACCTGTTTTATCTATATTCAGCTTCCTGTTATTGATGGTATCCACAGCATAGTGATAGAAAGAATAACCGGCTATCCAGCCAAACTTTGATTCACCAAAATAGCCCTGAAAATCTGCTTTTGCCCGAAACATATTCTTTTGGTTTTTATAAAACAAGCGTTTAGAGCTTGTTACCAACATTGGATCATAAACACTCTGAAATCCATTAAAACCATAAAAATCTGACATCTGATCAGTTACATAGCTAACATCAAAAGTTGTTCGGACCTTCGGAATTAACTTTTCTGAATCGTACCTTACACGTGCAATGGTAGTACCTTTGGTATAAGTAGATAATTCAAGATAAAGGGAATGATCATACTTGGGAAATCGGGCAGTATTTCCATAAAGATAGAAATTAATCAACGCACCATATTGAAACCCTAAATCAGAATCGTAGGATACAGCCGGCAAAGCCCCAAAAGTTAATCCCTGTTTTACGTTCTTCTGCGAAACAGCTGACAGTACTGAAACAAAGAAACAAAATACGAGTATAATCCTTTTCATCCTACAAGCTTTATTATTTTCGTCAAAGATATAAAAAATTGGATATAAAAAATAAGCATGCTTAAATTAAGCATGCTTATTCATAGGGTATATAGATCAAACAATTAGTTATTACTACAGTTTTCGCATATTCCAAAATAAGATATTTCTACAGTGTCTATTTTGAACTTTGTCTGTGGAATTTGAAATAATGCCGAGTCCAGATTAAAGATGTCACGAATTGCACCGCAACTTCTGCACATAAGATGTGCATGAGCAGAAACATCTACATCGTAACGAGCATTTTTCTCATCGATAGCTAAAGCACGTACTGCTCCACGTTCAACAAACAAGTCGAGAGTATTGTAAACAGTGGTTTTCGACAAAGTTGGCATTGTAGGACTTAAAGCCGAATAAATTTCGTCGATTGTCGGGTGTATGCGGTTTTTCAACAAAAAGTCCATCACAGCTGAACGCTGTACAGAAGGCTTTATGGAGAACTGACGTAAATAATTATGAGATTGCAACATGGCTATTACTTTTTTGTAAATTATCTTTATTTGATACGATTACAAAGATAGATGTTTTTACTTATATTTCGTGATTTTTTATGTTGATTATTATCAAAGAAATTATTCCAGATCAATATTTAACTAAACCGATATCAAAGAAATACAAGAATATCAAAACAACGAATCAACAATACCAGAACTTACTCTTTTCAGTAGTTCTCAACGTATACTCAAAGAAAATCAATTGCAGATTCATCCTAAGATGATCTACAATTGACACTTACAAAGTATAGTTGAACAAAAATACTTTTAACGACCGATACGATTTCCTCCACCGCCTCCACCAAAGTTACCGCCCCTGGAGCCACCTCCATTACCCGGACTAAAGCTGTCCGGATTTGAAGGGTCAGCATTATCGTTCATTCCGCCCATTCTGGATCGATTACCGGCACCTCTTCTGTTTCCTGCACTATTAAACCGGTAGGTGAAAGTTACCATATAGTAGCTCGTTAGTGCTGTATATTGTGTATCTGTCACCGAATTTGTAGTTACACTACGGCTCATATTTAACCGTTGGTGCAAAATATCACTCAGTTGCAAACGAATCAATCCAACTTTATTGCGCAAGAATGATTTACTCAACTGGGCATTCCACAGTACTTCATTCTGATTATATCCTGCGCTATATCCGCGATTGGCTGTATAGGTAATATCCGAAGACAACGAAGTCGACCAAGGGAAAGTTAGTTGAGTATTGTAAGAGATATGATACGTTGTAGATTCTCTGGGGCTAAGTCCGGTCATTGTATAGTTGGACGAGCTGTATCGAACCTGTCCTCGGAATTGACCGTAAAACCAATTATTTTTATAACTTATTGATAAATTGGGAGAAAGAGACGCTGTGTGAGTCACATTACGTTCGCTCTGCTTGTTTAGCAGCGTAAAGCCAACCTGATTACTATAACTTGCACCTGTTCGTAGATTAAGATTAAATCGCATTTTTTTGTCGAGAGGCTGAGTAAATAATATATCAGCCTGACTGCTCCAGGTTCCATTCTCATTTACGGGTCGTGTGTATTGCACCCCCGTACCGGTTTCGTAAGTAGTATAATTAATTATAGAATTCTGCTCAAATTTATGGGTCAGTGTTGCACTGAATGACGATTGAGTTGTTCTCTTATTACTGTTGTATTCCAACGAAATGTTATGGTCAAACGATGGTAATAAATCCGGATTACCGCTTCGGATATTAAGTGGATTGGTAACATCTTCGGATGGGTCTAGCTGCGTTATAGAAGGTTGATTGGTTCTTCCATTATAACGCATACGTAAAAACTGTCTAAACATTTTATCGTTATTGAAACGATAGGTAAATTCGAACTGTGGAGCATAGTTCACCGTTTTCCGTGGAGCCGGTTTATTATATATTGAATCTTGTCCCTGACCAAACCAATCTTTAATGTAGCCTACATTATCAGTATAACTTGGAGATATAGAAACACCGATATTATAAGAGTATTTTGGTTGGACTACTCTCAAATTCGCACGAACATTCTGACTCACCGAATGTACAGACGAACTACGGCTATAGTTGGCATTCAAATCATTGAACTCTCCTGTAATCGGATCAAAATCATATGTTTCCCTTTCGTTTATCGTATTATTAAACTGTACATTATACAATAAATCGATGAAATAGTTCTTTGCAATGGGCTCAACGTAGGTAAATTTCATCCCATAAGAATTACGATTGGCCGTATTGGCATTCTGCTGATTATAAACTGTGCTTTTGTCGGGTGAAAGATAAAATGTATTAGTAGAGTTATTTGTACCCACGCCATCACTCTCACTCAGGTTTAACGTACCACTGAAGCTGAGACGCCTTCCTTTAGCCGACAATTTGCGCGAGACATCCAATTGCAAGCCCAGGTTAGTTCCTTTAGGATGAAGCGTACTGGCAGAGTTACTTTCGTTTACGGCTGTAGAGTCAGCATCACCGGCCATCGATTTTTGATAAGAACTACTGCTGCTTGATGATTTATTAAATGAAATTGTCGGAGTAAAGATAACAGTTGTCAATGAATCCATCTGATATTCCATTTTTCCACCAATACTGAAGTTATTACTGATAGAGCGAGAAGTAGAATTACTCCGGCGGTATGACACACTGTCGGTAAAAATGTTTTCTCTGAAACTATTACTTTTGGTATAGGTATCACCGTAGTTATACGATATATTAGTTCCTATTTTAAGTTTCTTATTAACTTCTTTTGCCATATTGAAACCAATTAGGGATGAACTGGTGATTCCGTTTCCACCACTGGTACCACCTCCGCCTCCGCCAGAATTACCGCCTCCACCAGATCCTCCTCGACTGCTCATCACGTTATTTCCCCTGTCAGTTGAGGCTCTTTCGTTGATATTATTTGTGTTCCCAATAAAAGAGTATTGGTCTGTATCTGTAAAACGATTCAACATGCCACTGGCAACATACCGGGGATCTTCATTGTTTTTGTTATCAATAATCTGACCTACACCTCCATTAACATTCCCCATCCAGCCCTTCATCATACCCTTTTTAATGGTAAGATTAATAATGGTTTCCGGTTCATCGTCATCAACTCCGGTAAGGATAGCCATATCGGATTTTTTTTCAATAACTTGCACTTTATCTACCATATCTGCTGTCAGGTTTTTAGTTGCCATCTTGGGGTCATTGCCGAAGAAATCTTTACCATTAACACGTACTTTGGTTATCTGCTTACCTGCAGCTGTGGTAATTTTACCGTCAGCATCCACTTCCATTCCTGGCAATCTTTTTATAAGATCTTCTACTACAGCTCCATCGGGAGTTTTGAATGCAGCTGCGTTATACTCCATTGTATCTTCTTTAATAACGAGTTCCGGCATTTTACCGTTCACGGTAACTTCATCCAGTTTATTATTGGCATCACCCAGCTTGATGGTACCCAGATTAAGTGTAGATCTTCTGAACTGTTGTTCTTTTATTTCTACACGCTTAGAATTATAACCGGTAAAAGAAAATATCACATAATAATTTCCCGCTTTTACATTCTTCAGTTCAATAATACCACTCTGGCTAGTCGTACCTCCCTGAACCAATTGATTTGTCTTGGCATTGAATAACCTTACTGAACTATACTCTACAGACTGATTGTCTACCGAATCGACAACTACAGCTCTAATCGTAGCCGAAGTGACTCTGTTTGTGGCGGAACTCTGGGTATTTCCTGTAGTACGTTGAGCAAAAAGTGCAAAAGCAACCCAACTCAGGATAAAAATGGCATAAATTTTCTTATTCATTTTCTTTAAATTCAAAGTGTATGTAGCATTGACTATTGAATTAAAAGAAAGTTTAAGTTATTAAATTAATTAATGTGATGGTTATTGGTCTTTCCACTCTATCGGTGCAGACATAAATCAGATTAACAACCTATTAGCATTCTTTATTTTTTTGAGGAAATTACTCTTAAACAAAAAAAATAGTCGCAATAAAATATTATTGCGACTATTAATAATCAAAGTATAGTTATTTTGATTACAATACGTTGATTTCTTTCAACACATCGTTAGTAGCACGTACAGCAGCAGCGCTCTTTTCGAACAATGCTTTTTCTTCAGCGTTCAATTTGTAATCAATAATTTCTTCAACACCGTCTTTACCAATTAACACCGGTACACCGATACAGATGTCTTTTTGACCATATTCACCTTCAAGATAAACACAGCAAGGGATAACTTTTTTCTGATCGTGAATGATAGATTCAACCAGGTAAGCAGCAGCAGCACCCGGAGCATACCAGGCAGAAGTTCCCAGAAGACCGGTTAGAGTAGCACCACCCACCATAGTGTCAGCAACAACTTTAGCCAATGTTTCAGCATCAAGAATATCAGCTACCGGACGACCTTTATAAGAAGCAAAACGAGTTAAAGGAATCATAGTAGTATCACCGTGACCACCAATAACCAAACCTTCAACTTCAGTTGGGTTAGCATTCAATGCTTTGCTCAAATAGCATTTGAAACGTGAGCTATCCAATGTACCACCCATACCGATAACTTTGTTTTTTGGAAGACCTAATGATTTAAATGCCAAATAAGTCATTGTATCCATTGGGTTACTAACCACAACAATGATAGCGTTTGGAGAGTATTTCAGGATATTACCTGCTACGCTTTTAACGATACCTGCATTTACACCAATCAGTTCTTCGCGAGTCATACCCGGTTTACGTGGAATACCTGAAGTGATAACTACAACATCAGAATTTGCTGTTTGAGCATAATCATTGGTACAACCAACAATTTTAGAATCGAAGCCTAACAAAGCGGCAGTTTGAAGCATATCCAATGCTTTTCCTTCTGATACGCCTTCTTTTACATCCAGCATTACAACTTCGTCAGCTACTTCATTGAATGCAAGTACATTTGCACATGTGGCACCTACATTACCGGCACCTACTACGGTTACTTTTGACATAATAATTTTATTTTTTAATTGTTCTTTCTTATTATAAGTATACTGACGCAAAGATACAATTATATATTCAATTAGAGAAAAATTTCTTTAATTTTTTGACAAATAAAAGTACCTATTTTCATTTCAAAATGCTTAGGAGCAAATTGCTCGAAATTCTAAGTTTATTTGTATCTTTGTGGTCGAAAAAAAGGGCTATTCCTGAAGCTCTTGGGTTATCTGACAAAGAATTAAAGACAAACGTCAGGAATAATCAGCGGAAACTCATGATAATGCATGGTCATTTATTTCCGACACAAATTATCAGACCAGTAAGTATCAAACATTCATAAATAATAAGAATATGCAAACAATTGACAAATTTAATTTTGCCGGAAAAAAGGCAATAGTTCGTGTGGACTTTAATGTTCCTTTGAATAAGGAAACCGGTGCCGTTACCGACGATACCCGTATTCGCGGAGCATTGCTTACAATCAAGAAAATTCTTGCTGATGGTGGGTCAGTAATTTTAATGTCGCACATGGGTCGTCCGAAACAAAATCCGGATCCTAAGTTTTCGTTGAAACAAATTATCTCTGCAGTTGAAGATCGCGTAGGACAAAAGATACAATTTGCCGAAGACTGTGCCAATGCCGATGCTCAGGCCGCAGCATTGAAACCGGGCGAAATCCTATTGCTTGAAAACCTTCGTTTTTATGAAGAAGAAGAAGGCAAGCCACGTGGCGAATTTGCTACCGACGAAGAAAAGAAAGAAGCTAAAAAAGCATTGAAAGCTAAACAAAAAGAGTTTGCCAAGAAATTGGCCGGTTACGCTGATGTTTATGTAAACGACGCTTTCGGAACAGCTCACCGCGCACATGCCTCTACAGCTGTTATTGCCGAATACTTCTCTACAGAAAATAAAATGTTCGGATTCCTTATCAACAGTGAATTAATCGCTATGGATAAAGTATTAAAAGAAGCTCAGGCTCCTTTTACAGCTATCATGGGTGGTGCTAAGGTCTCTGATAAAATTTTGATTATCGAAAACCTGCTTGACCGCGTTCAGAACCTGATTATCGGTGGTGGTATGACATATACTTTTATCAAAGCTCAGGGTGGCGAAATAGGCAACTCACTTTGCGAAGTGGACAAACTTGATTTGGCTCTTGAAATTCTGAACAAAGCTAAAGCTAAAGGTGTAAATGTTTACATCCCAACTGATGCTGTAAATGCTGATAAATTTGCTGCTGATGCTGATACCTGCATTTCGAAAACAAACGAAACTCCTGCAGGATGGATGGGACTGGATATTGCCGACGAAACTATTGCTACTTTCAGTGAAGTAATTGCCAATTCTAAAACAGTTCTTTGGAATGGTCCAATGGGTGTATTTGAAATGGAAAAATTCGCTAAAGGTACTACTGCTATTGCTCACGCTGTGGCAACTGCAACTTCAAAAGGTGCATTCTCGTTGATTGGTGGTGGCGACTCAGTAGCAGCTATCAACAAAAACAACCTGGCTGATAAAGTTAGCTACGTTTCAACCGGTGGTGGTGCAATGCTTGAATACATGGAAGGTAAAGTACTTCCGGGTATCGAAGCTATCCGTGGATTTTAATTAGGCTCTACACAGACAGAAATAAAAATATCGGAGTGTAGCCTTAAAAGTTACACTCCGATTTGTTTTAAGTCCGGCTTTAAACTTCAAATATGATTTCAGATAATCTCAACAATAAATCAGGCCACCAACAATCGTTGTCATCCATTTTTCAATGGATGCCTACTTGTGCTTTGATAATTGACAACCACGGGATGATTCTGGAAGTAAACCTACAAGCCATACGGTTTTTCAAAGCTGCTACCAAAGAAGATTTTATTTTTGATAAACAAAATATCAAAAACATGATCATCGACTCGCAGCGCACGATGGATATGATAAAAGCCATCAGCCGGAATACTGACCTGATAAACCGCGAGATACTGCTTCGACGATTCGACAAGACAATAAGCAGTGTAGATATGACAGCCGGTGCATTGCCCGACAACCCAAACTTTATACTGGTTCAGTTTAGCGAATCGCATGCACAAAGTCAGGCCATGCTGGACCAACTGTCACAAGCATACAAGCGCGAGGCACAACGGCTGAGACCTTACCTAAACAAACCCGGAAAGAATTTGCTCGACGAAATTATTCTCAACGATATGCTGGAAGAAATTATCGCCAACAAATTTATACGCCCTGCCAAGCCCGAGGTAGTCAGCGAAGAACGACTGGATGTACTCACTGATATGTTTCCAGGGTTTTCTAACATGGAGTTGCTCTTGTGCGGCTACTTATCTCTAAAAATGTCTATCGACGATATTTCAAACCTGACGGGGAAAACACCCAACAGCCTTCGGGTAACTTTTCACCGCATACTGAAGAAGACTACCTTTGCCAACGGTAAAGAGTTTTTGCGCAAGCTGGAGTCATTAAAACATGTTCAGAAGTAAGTAGTGGAGATTATCACTCCTCCCAAATGCTTTCCAACGTATAACTTCCACCCGGTACCACACAAAAATCGCCCAACGCCATGCGCAGGTTACGTTCCAGCGAGTTGATAAGGTTCACATCCTCAGCATCCAGTTGCAAATCCAGCGCAGCATAATTTTCAGCAATACGTTTAGCATTCACCGACTTCGGGATAACCGCAGTTCCACGTCCCACACCCCATGCTAACAGCACCTGAGCCGGTGTAGCATGATGTTTTTCGGCCACAGCCAGCACCACCTTTTCGTGTGTAAGTCCTATCTCGCTATGCACCAACTTACTGGTACCTAACGGAGAATACGCCGTTACCAATATCCCTTTTGTCTGACAGTAAGTAAGCAGTTCCACCTGCTGTAGGTAGGGGTGCAGTTCTATCTGATTCACTTCGGGCACTGTCTCCACGTTGGCTATCAGCCTGTTTAGCTTAGGGATATTAAAGTTCGAAACACCGATATGTCGACTTAGTCCGTTCTTTTTCACACCCTCCAAAGCTTTCCAGGTAACGGATAGCGGCATTTCGTCCAGCGACCATACCTCCGAAGCTTGCTTCACATGAACACATCCGGTTTTAAAAGCCACCGGCCAGTGCATCAGGTACAAGTCCAGATAATCCAGTTGCAGGTCTGCCAGTGTTTTGCGAATAGCCACCTCTACCCGCTCGGGCGCATGATCGCTATTCCA
>Ga0302167_10000336_pt1 | contig 23755 bp, 16 predicted proteins | sample I_Fen_N1_1_FD_193496 | JGI IMG/M metagenome (GOLD analysis project Ga0302167, IMG submission 193496) | Peat permafrost microbial communities from Stordalen Mire near Abisko, Sweden - I_Fen_N1_1 | ecosystem: Environmental > Terrestrial > Soil > Wetlands > Permafrost | place: Sweden: Abisko...
GGGTGGTTTTAGCGGTGGGGCTCACCTGTTCCCATTCCGAACACAGAAGTTAAGCCCACCAGCGCCGATGGTACTGCGAAAGCGGGAGAGTAGGTCGCCGCCAGTTTTTATTCAAAACTCCTTCATCATTAGATGAAGGAGTTTTTTTTGGATATACCCCAAAGAAATGAGTAATTAATAATAGGTAATTTTGATAGAAGATAGAAACGAGCATGTCAAAGTAAAACCGTCTCAAACCCTCCTACTCTCAAACCTTTTATCTCTCCCGCTCTCTTTGTCATCCTCGAAGGATCTAACCTACTCTTGTTAAAATCATTTTATTACATTTACATTTTATTACGAAGAATCACCAACTAACTCTTTTTTAATCTGTTTATATTTACTTTGGCTAGAAGCTATAAGTATATATTTAGGCGTTGATTTAAATATTTTAATTATGGATATTGTGAAATACGATGGTAAGTTCTTTTTAGAAAATTGAAAAATTAATTTACAATCTACTATTCGCATACAGTTTTAGGGAGTACTTTTTTATATTTTCCCAACTACCTTCTTGGATAAAACGTTTAACCTTTTAGAAATCTCTTTTTTTATTATTCATTATCGATCATTTTCTTTTTAAAAATTTTCTTTTTTTCTTTTTAAAAATTCATTTTCATTAATGTATTTATTCATTTTTATTTCTGGTGCATTGAAAATTTGATATGACTTGTTTTAATATGTTAAAAAGTATTAAAATATTATTATGTTTGTATCAAAGCACATCAGTATGAAAAAAACAATATTTAAGATTGGAATTCTCCAGTCTACATTATTTTGCCTCAATGGACTTTATGCTCAAGAAAAAGACTCTCTTAAAACATCAAAAATTGATGAAGTCGTAGTTACTGCATATGGTATTAAAAAAGAGAAGAAAGCCTTAGGATATGTTTATCAGGATATTAAAGGCTCTACCATGGTTGATGCAAGGGAGAATAATGTAACGAATGCATTAGTTGGTAAAGTAACGGGGCTGCAATTAGTAAAATCTAGTGCGGGACCAGCATCATCTTCAAAAATTATTTTAAGAGGTTTTAATTCTTTGACTGGAGATAACCAACCTCTCATTGTTATTGATGGCACTCCAATGTCGAACTTTGTTGGTGCAGGAAATAATGATTTTTGGAATCCCGAGATGGATATGGGGAATGGATTAAGTGACCTTAACCCTGAAGATATTGAGAATATTACTGTTTTAAAAGGTGGTGCAGCATCAGCACTATATGGTTCCAGAGCTGGTAACGGTGTAATAATGATTACAACTAAAACTGGTAGAAAAGGTAAAGGAGCAGGTATAACATATTCTAATACTTTAAGTGTACAAACTCTCTTTATGGTTCCTGAATTACAAAAACAATTTTCTCAAGGTATTGCGGGTAAATATGTTTTTGATGGTGGATCTAGCTGGGGGAAACCAATTACTGGACAAACTGTAAAGAATTGGGAAGGTAGGGATATAAAGATACGTTCTTATGATAACTATAAAACTTTTTTTAATCCAGGAATCTCTAATAATAATACATTGACATTTCAGCAGGCAATAGGAGAGAATACAACTATTTTTTCCTCTGTTAGTTATTTGAATGATGGAGGAATGATTCCAGAGACTAAATATGAAAGGTTTAATGCTGCGACACATGTCACTTCAAAGTTCGGCCGTAACAACAGATGGTTTACAGATGTAAAAATTCAGTACATTAATTCATTTGCAAAGAACAGACCTGTTGGTGGGCAAAACTCGCAAAATTATTATGGTACCATCCTCACTTTGCCGACAACAATTAATATAGCAGATTTTAGCGAGGGGATGGATGTGTTAGGTACAAAACAGAGATGGTATATTGCAGGCGGTGATAATCCTTATTGGAATGTATATAATAGATTAAACCAGGATGCCAGAAATAGATTTCTTGTTACCGGAAATGTAAAATATAATTTTACAGATTGGGTTAATGTAGATTTAAAAGTTGGCTCTGATATGTATAATACCAAAGGTGAGCAAAAAACATATACCGGAGGTAATGCAGTAAACTTATATTCTACCTCGTTTAATAGATCTATTGAAAACAATTATATCGGTAGCCTAAATTTTAAAAAAGATAATTTGTTTGGAAAATGGGGTGGTGCATTTTCTGTTTTCGGACAAATCATGACAAATAATTTTAATTCCAATTCAATTTCTGCTGTTTTGGATGTACCTAATTATTTTAGTGTTCAAAATGCAATTAATAATCAGCCTACAGTTTCAGAAGTAAGAAGACAACAACAAATTAACTCTGCTTTTGCAACAATGGATATTAATTATGATGGCTTTTGGTTTATTAACGGAACTTTTAGAAATGATTGGACATCTACACTAATTGAAAAAAATAGATCCTTTTCATATTCATCAGTAAGCACTTCACTGGTATTAACGGATATGTTCAAAAAGGTTTGGGATAAAGATCTATTTGGAAAAGTTATCACATTTGCCAAAATTAGAGCTTCATATGCTGAAACAGGAAACTCTTTACCCCCTTATCAATTATATAATAGCTACGGTATTGGACACGATCCGAATGGGAATATTATCAGTAATAATCTTGGAGATGTCTTGTTTAATTCTAATGTGGTGAGTGAAAATTTGAAAACTTATGAAGCTGGTATGAATCTGCGTTTTTTTGACAGAGTAGATTTAGATGTAAACTATTACGATACACATGCTAAAAATCAACTTATAGATTTACCAATGAACCCTTTATCAGGGTATAATTATAAAAAAATTAATGCTGGCGATATAGGAAATAAAGGAATTGAAATCATGTTGAATACGGATATTATTAAAAAACAAAATTTCCGTTGGAATATGAATGTTAATTTCTCCAAGAATGAGAATAAAATAAATTCACTCTATGAAAATATTGAAATCTATGATATACAACGTCCTCCTTTTGATAAATTACGTTTCGTTGCATATGTTGGACAACGGTATGGAGTAATACTGGGAACGAAATATGCTAGAGTTGAAGATCCCAACAGCCCTTATTTTGGTCAAAGAATATTAGATAGCGAAGGACTTCCTACTTCAGATGGAAATCAATATATTTTAGGAGATCAGACTCCTAGAGCATTGTTAGGAATTACAAACGGTTTTACCATTAAGAATTTTAATTTCTCTTTTCAGATAGACGGTCGATTTGGTGGCCAGTTTTATTCTGGAACAATGCGTGCGTTGAAAGGGGCGGGATTAGCTAAAGAAACAGTTGTTAATGATGGTAGAGAATCATTTGTAGCAGATGGGGTTATAGTAAACGGAAGTGGTGGCTATACACCTAATAATATTGCTGTTACTCCTGAAGACTACTGGTCAACAGTTTCTAGTAGAAGCAGTAATTTAGGAATACATGAGGATAATGTATTTGATGCTACTAATGTTAGAATAAGAAATGTACAATTAACTTATAGTTTTCCTAAATCATTATTTACTAATTCTGCATTTCAAAGTGCAAGAATCTCATTATCTGTAAATAATGTTTGGATGCTTTATAGTAAGGTAAAAGGAATTGATCCGGAAGCAGCATCTGCTGTAAGTTCCAATGCAACAGGGTATGAAAATTTATCATTCCCAACATCAAGAAACTTTGTATTTAATCTAACTGTTGGATTCTAAAATTTTATCAAAATGAAAAAAAATACTATAAAAATTACTATATTCTCTTTATTGGCTACACTTTCAATTAATAGTTGTGATAGATTCGAGGATATTAATAAAGACCCTGATGCTGCAACTTCTGAGCAGATTTTACCAGAATATTTTCTAACTTCTTCTATTTTAGGAGCTCAAATGAATCCAGAAGTAGCAGAAAGAACATTCGTTATTTATTGGAAAACAGCTGGAAGACAACATTATCAAACATTTATTGCAGGTGGAAATTATGATGATGGATATACAACCAATTATTGGGGATATATTTCGGGATGGCTTAATAACGCTAATAAAGCGATCCAAATTGGAAATGAAAAAAAATTAAACGGAACGGCCTCAAATTATAATGAAAATGTAATTCAAATATCAAGAATATGGCGTGCTTATTTAATGAGTGAATTATCAGATAATTTCGGTCCAATACCAAATGAAGCTTTCCAAGGTGTAAATCCTGAATTTAATTCTCAAAAAGATGTTTACTACTATATTTTATCAGAATTAAAAGATGCTGTTGCTAAAATAGATCCTTCTATAACAGGAATGAGTGATAAAACCAAAGCTGGAGATCTAGCCTATCAAATGGATTGGAATAAGTGGGTGAAATACGGCAACTCTCTGAGAATGAGATTGGCAATGAGACTATCAGAAGTGGATGCTTCAAAAGCTAAAACAGAATTTGAAGATGCAGTATCTTCCAATAAATTTATATCTAATGCTGATGAAAATTTTGCCGTTGCAGAAAAAGATGGCTGGAATGATTTAACAGGAGTAATGTCCAGACCATGGAATCAGCAAATAATCTCGGCTACGCTCAATAATTTGTATCTTGGTTTAGGGGGGGTACCGTCACAAAATCAGCTATCAAGTGATTTACAATCATATATAAAACCTGATGGATATATCGGTAAGAAGTTTTCAAGCCAATATCCTCAAAAAACGAATGATCCTTCAACAGGTTATTTTTTAGACGGCTTACCTAATAAAATAGATCCAAGAGCATATAAAACCTTCTTCATTCCTGGAAATACATCAAGTCCTATATTTCCACAAGGATATGCACTTCCGGATGTAGGGATGATGAGAGATATGAGATATTCTGACGGATCAAAAGTTACCGTTAATACTAAATATACATGGAATGCTTATACTATTGGAAACTGGGGAACAGCCCTGTCATTAAATGATGTAAGAGGATCAGCCATTTATACGCCAAGTATAGGACAACAATATAGAAACAGTACCAACAAAAGAGTGTTTTTTGGAAGTTGGGAAACTTATCTTTTAATTGCTGAAGCTAATTTAAGAGGTTGGATTACTCCTATGTCGGATGAAGCAGCGTATAATAAGGGAGTTCAGGAAAGTTTATCTTATAATGGAGTTGGTCAATATTATTCTACCTATATTTCTTCGACTGATTATAATAGAGACGGTACATCTGCAAGTTATTCTCATACAACAGAGCCGGGTGCCTCACATTCTATGACTTATATTGATCCAAAGACAAATGTTCAGGGAAATGTAATTATTAATTATCCCTCAAATACAATTTATAAAGGGGGAAATATTAGAAATGATAAATTAACTAAAATTATCACTCAAAAATTCATTGCTAACACCCCATGGTTACCGCTTGAAACGTGGAGCGACCAAAGAAGATTAGGCTTACCTTTCTTTGAAAATCCTGCAGTTGAAACCCCGTTACCGAATTTGCCAAATTTAAATTCTTCCAACTTTATGACAAATTCAGTGAAAAATTTCCCGCAAAGATTGCCGTATCCAAGCAGTTTCAGAAACTCAGATCCAAACGGTTATACTAAAGCTGTTCAATTATTAGGAGGAACAGACGAAGTTCTTACTCCGCTTTGGTGGGCAAAACATTAAAACCTACTAGTTTATTTTATTATATCCTCCTTTCAATTTTTTTGAAGGGAGGTATTTTTTCTAAAGAGCACTGATTGTAAAAACAACTCTGCTATTATAAGTCGTTGCAGGAATGGTAACAGATACTCCGCTCAACTGTAGTTGTATAGGAATATTGCTGTATGATCCAAGTGCTAAAACTGCAGCAATTCTGAACAATTCAACATCGGTTAATGTAAGAGTTTGATAATTTGTACCTCCGGTAATCGTGCATAGAACACAAACCGTTGTGCCGTTTCCTGTTCTTCTTGTAGATAAGACCAATGAATTATGCCAAGTAGGATTAGCTTGATAATGTACAGAAACTTTTGCACTACCTAAAAGTAAAGGAACACTTGCAGCTAACAGTACTTGATTGGCTGCACTTTGATAAGTTCCACTATAATTAGTTCCTGCTTCAGTGATTGTAGTGATGGGAACTGCCCAACTTGTACCAGTGACTGTTAAAGTCTGACCTTTATGACACTGACTGAATACCAAAAGAATAACAATATATAAATATTTTGTAAGAGGATATTTTTCGGAAAAATGGCTGTTAAACTTCATGATAATTAATTTTACTCAGTAATAGTATAAGTGATGACGACAGGAGTATTGGTACGTGCCGATAAGTTGGCATATGTATTTGGAACAATACTGATAGTGAGTTGATGACCATTATTTGCTCCGTTTCCTGTGAATGCTCCTCCAATTCCACTGATGATTGTAACAGGTGTTGTGGTGAGAGTAACTTGTCCGGAAGAAGTTCCTAAAGTTCCGCCACCAGCTCCGGAAGCGGTTCCTGCCTGTAGTCTTATATTGACACCCGGAATAACTTGATTGACAGATGCCGTAACTCTTCTTGTAAGACCTGCGGGAGCAATTGCGGAAGTATAATTGATCCATTTCGTAGTATTAACTGCCGGATTTACGACTGTTAATCCGGCTTCTGTAGGAGCTGTAAAATTTAATGTAAAATTTCCTGTCGGTTCTATATCTAATAAAGTAACGACAGGTAACGTTATAGAAACAGCACTATTTCCAGTGGTTTGTGAAAATATTACATTAGATGTTGTTAAACAAATTGCTATTAATATGTTGGTGGAGAATCTCATTTTTTCTTTTTTATTTCATTATAACCAACTTTTATAGACTCTTGTTGATATTTTACTTCTGTTTGCTGTTTGACTACATTAATGATGAGATCTTTAGTTTCAGAAGGATTTAATGTAAAACTAAAAGTATCAATTGAAATTTTGTAGCGCTTATCCAAACCATTTCTGTATATTTTTATATTCCAAGTGCCAGGGCGCAGATAAGTAAAATCAAAACTTTCGCCTAGAACGCCTACTTTTCTATAGATCTGCTCACCATTAGAAGCTTCAATAATAATGCTCTCTCTTTTCTTTTTTTCTTTATTAAATTGAAATTGAGCAAAACTCAACTGATTGTTTTCCGAAGATTCATTAAACTGAATACGGCCTTGAATATTTGCAGCTGTCGTTAAATTAAAATTAAAAACATTCTCTTTATTAGTTAATAACACTTGAGTGGGTAATGTAATATCAGCAATATCATTAATTTCTGTTGTTGACCGATCGATTTCGAGGAGATAATCTCCGGGAGCTACATTTTTAAAAATATAGTTTCCGTTTTTGTCCGTTACAGAAAGATGACTGCCCATCATAAGTCTTATCCCTTCAATTTTATTAGTTCCAAGATTACCGATGTTTCCAGATAAAGTAGTGTATTCTGCAATTTTTTGTATAGGAGCATTAAAACGCCAAGTATAACGCAGTGAAAATATAAAGTCTTTATTTCCTATTTGTCCACGTTGTAAAGCATATCTACCGGAAACATCAAACTCATGACCTTTAAAAAGCTGTTGGTGAAAAACAATTTCAAACAAATTTCGATCATTATAATATTCTTCAGGAAGGTAATTATTTTGATAGAAAATACTTAAAGAGGTATCGTCTGAAAATCTGCTTAGAATTCGGGCTCCATAATATATTTGTTTTTCATTTTGCATCTGATATCGGGATGTTATGGCATAACTTCCAAATACATTAAAAGAGGTTTTAAATTTTTCAAAAGCTAAATTAAGAGTATAAAAACTTGAATTTCCTGTAAAATCTGAGAGATAATTATCCGTTTTACCGAATTGAGATTGCGCATTGATCTGGAAAATACCAATCTGCTGATCAACACTGACTCTGACGAATCTTTCATAATAATCAAATTGTCTGGGTTCCAAACGATCCTGATATTTCTGATATCCATTATAAATCATCAAAGATCCTTTTTTCGAATATTTATAATTAATTCCATACTGAAGATAGTTTCTATACGGAGCTGCTAGAAATAGAGTATCTCTTTTAAAATTTCTTGCATCCTGTACATAATTGGCGAATAGATTGAGCCTTTTTGAAATTTTGTATTGAAGATTTCCATTAATGGTATTGGTGTTTGTAAAATAACCAGCAAATTGCGGACTAGACCTCATATACAGTATATTTCCGTTGAGTTTTTCAAAGCTTCCCAAAACCTGCATCATGTAGGCGTTTCCTTCCGTTCGGTCAGTTTTACTGTAAGCGAGTTCACCAGAAACGTCAATATTTTGATTAAGTTTAAATTTTCCTGTTGCGTAAGGAAGATGGGCATTAGAATCTAGTTTCAATCCATTAAGACTAAATCCGAAATCCTCAGTTCTTGGTATTTTGTATAAATAACCGGCTGTAATTTCAGATTCTTTATTAAGTTTAAAGGTAGAATAAATATTAAACTCATCTTTTACATCCCTGAAAAATCTCGGATGATTATAAAAACTTCCTATACTGAATTTTTTAAAGTTATATCTAAATTCTGCACCTCGTCCGTACCTTGCAAATTCCGTAAGATAGGAGGAAATGTAAGTTTTATCACCCAGATGAACGAAAAAGTTATCTCTTTTATAATTGATAAAATATTCTTCATATTGAGTAAAAGAATTAAACTCTACAGGATTTTTGGTTACCGCGTGAAATTCAATTTGTCCTTTATTTTCTTTATCTAGGCTTCCTTTACCATAAATTTCACCTTGAAAACCATCATGATAAATACCTCTGTTTTCCATTCCAATGAAAGATAAAGATGCTGAAATCGGTAAGCGATGATAGATATCGTCTTCAGTAGGTTTAATGGAAATAATTTTGGTACTAGTATAAACAGTTTGAATTTCTTGTGGGTTATCAACAGAAGAAACTGAAAGATTCAGATTGAAATATTCATTTTTTCCTAAATCGGGACTTGTGCATTTGCTAACGGTAATAATTTTTGTTTCTCCGGGTTGTAGAAGAAGATGAAAACCATTATCAACAACTGCATTTTTACTTTCGAGTAAAAGATTTTCAGTGATGTTTCCACTGTTTTTTAATAAAAAAGATGATTTGATAGTTTCTCCGGCTTTTACAAATTCAGGAGAGTTGATTGCTGTTACGGAGAGTTTTTTATTCCCCGAAACTGTTACTTGTAAAGATTTAATAATAGGATCGCCATTATTTTTCTCTTTTCCATATAATGTTACCGTATAATTTCCTTGTGGGCACTCTGCAGCAATTCTCAAAGGAACAATATAAACAGAACTTTGACCTGCCAAAACCGGATATTCACTTTTTGTGATAATAGGATGAATATACTGACCGGAAGTTTCTACTCGAAAATCATAGATCTTATTTTCTGAGGTCATGTTTTCTATGGTAAAAGAAACAGAAGTAGCCGTTCCCGGCAGTAGACTATCTTTTTTGCTGACAAATTCTTTAGGTTGTTGCTGAGAAAAAAAAAGTACTGGGAATGATAATAGAATGATAAAATAAAGTGTCCAATTTTTAATCATTTTTTACTTCTAGTTCCACATTCAGTGCGAATGCATTTTCGTCTTCATCGGTTGCAATGATGACGGCATTGTATTGATCAGGCGGTATTTTATCGAGATCAATGTGATATGATTTCGATGTTGTTGGTAATAATCCCATTGCCTGACTAGAAAAAGCACCCATTTTTTGTCCTGTTTTACGATTGTATATTTCGATAGATGCTGTAGGTTTAGAATAAATATCTCCTTTATTGGCTATTGCAATTTTTACGATTTGTTTCCCTTCTTCTTTTTCAATTTTTACGCTTTCAAATTTTAGATCGGGTTTTACTTTTTCAGAATCATAATCTGTAATTACCTGAATTGCATATCGGATGATAGAAGTTATATTAACTCCTTGCTTGCTATCACTTGGCTTTACATCCTCCACTGGTTCGATCATGATCACACTCCAATAACTGCCCGCTTTCGAAAGCTGTTTCGGAACAGTGATTTCATAGTATACCTCAGTTTTCTCTTTACCTTTTAAAGTGATAAAATTGGTATTAAGCTTGATCCAATCTGTGTTTGTTCTTTCATTCGTACGTGGATTGGTGTAGCCAATTGTTCCATCTGCCTGATACGTAAAATCCTGTAAAAATATTTTTACACTTTGCGGTTTGTTATCTGTGTTTTCTAAGGCAATTTTTCCTTTATAAACTTGTCCGTTTTCTACTTTATAGTTGTGGGTAAGCCCATTTAAGACGACAATACTGGCCTGTAAAAATGTAAACGGAATGAGTAGATAAACAAAAAAGAGAATGCGCTTTATCATTTTAAATGTAAAGTTTTATGGTTAAAAGAAGGCAAAAGAAAGCTAAGAAGAAACTGATAAATCGATTTCTTCTTACTTATAATGGGATGTTTTCAGGCTTAATTATCTGAAATAGTGTAAGTAACAGTAGCAACAGTTGTCGCAGTTGCCTGTAGATCTGCATAAGCTGCAATTCCACCAGGTCCGCTACCTGCGGCTAGGGCATAAGTAAGATTATGACCATTGTTAGCACCATTTCCGGTATAAGCACTTCCTATTCCTGAAACGATTGTCTGATCTACAGCACTTAATGTTAGCTGTGCTGATGGCGTTCCCAATGTTCCTGCACCTGCACCAGTAGCGGCGGCAGCTGTAACGTGAATATCTATTCCCGGAATAACTGCGTTGAGTTTTACGGTAACATTACGGGTTGGATCTGCAACAGATTTAATGGAAGAATAATTCAGCCAAAGTGTCGTATTGGAAGCATTTGCAGTAACTGGTTGTCCTGCTTCAGTAGGAGCTGTAAAGCCTAAAGTAATATTTTTAGTAGCTGCCGGTTCAATATCAACTAAAGCAACTTCTGGGATGCTAATAGTAATTGTATGATTGTCAGTGTTCGTGTCTTGTGCATTAAGATTAGCAGACACAGCAAATGCAACTAGAGACATTGCAATTGAAAATTTAATTTTTTTCATGGTATATTAAGTTTGGTAAAGTGAAGTTAAGAAAATTCAACAAAGTATGAAATATTTTTATAATATTTTTTATATGCTTATTTATTCACTATCAATATTTTGTTATTAATTTTTATTGTTTAATTTTTTGAAAAATTATTGAATAATTTGTATTTAATTTATGATTATAGTCAATAAAAAAAGTCTTACACAATTTGTATAAGACTTTATGATATTAAATATTGTTTTAAATTATGCCCAATGCGGATCTGAAATAGAAGTTTTCCCAGTTTCAATTCTTCCTGCAAAATGCCAGATGTTATTATCCAGATTCACCTTCAGATCGTACCAGCCTTTGGTTTTATCTAAATTGATACTTATTTTTTCTTGTACCATACTTAATAAGATTTTAGTTTTCTTCTTTTCATAAAGATCTTCTAAATCGATACTGATACTTTTACTTTCTTTTATATTCTTTTCAATAACTAATACAACCTCATTTTTAGTAGAATTATTGATCAACGAAATTTTTAGTTTAGGTTCGCTTTCTCCTTTGAATTTTCTGTAAAAACCATTTGGACCAAAAACTTCATGATCATATTTCTCTACATTCACATCATGCGATAATTCTTTTTTTGAATATAAAGCATAAGAAAAATGGAAATTATCATGATCAAACTGTGTTCTGTCATAGATCAACAAAGGAACTGCGGCTTCTTTTAAATTGGTCATTTTAATATTGCCTCTATCTAGATTTACATGATAATCATAAGGAAGAGCATTGGAAGGTTTTGTTCCTTTTTCCTGAATATCCAGTAAATTATCGTTCAACTCGTTTTCAGAATACCATTTTAGATTCGGAACAGGTTTATTTTTTGCTGCGTTGATGGTCTTTGCATAATCTTTTTGATTTAAATAATCCATCTGCGGAGCTATCACATTAGACGAATTAAAAGCGGAAGTCAGATCTCCACAAATTGCTCTTCTCCAATCGCTAATGTTATCAACTGTAACATCTTTTTTATATTTTTTCTGAATGAATTTCTCCAAAAACTGCAACACAGAAGTATGATCTGAAACTTCAGAATTTACAAAACCGCCTTTCGTCCAGGGAGATGCAATAATCATCGGAACTCTGTATCCTAAACCAACCGTTCCTTCAATTCTCTCATGATCTTTCAACTTTTGAGTCGACATATATTCCTGATTTTTGCTGACATATTCTGCACCTTCTTTTCCATTCATATCAATCAGCTGACTCGGATTCATCGGTGGTGCAAAAGGCAAAACATGATCAAAATAACCATCATTTTCATCATAATTAATAATGAAAATTGTTTTTTTCCATGTTTCAGGATCTTTAGTTAAAATATTTAAAACCTCAGAAATATACCAGGCGCCGTACCACGGTGAACCAGGATGATCAGAGAAATGTTCTGGAGCTACCAACCAAGAAACCAATGGCAGTTTTTTCTCTTCAACATCTTTTCGGAACTGAAATAATACATCACTTTTCGGTACTACCAATCGTTCGCCATTTTCATCTTGTCCTATTTCCAAATCCCAATATTCAGGATCGTTTGCGTTGGTTGTAAAAGCTTTTTCGTGAAGATTTTTTTCGTATTGAGAAAGTTTAGCAAAATTTTCAGGCTTATATTTTTCGAGATCTTCATTAAGTTCGGCAATCATTCCGTCAAATCTTTCTTTTTGACTTGGATTTTTCTCAATTTCCTTTTTTAAATAAGAAATGATATTAGGAATGTTTTTATAATATCCTTTTGAAAATTTTACATTGAAGTTGGAGAACCATTCGATCGGGTTGTCTGTGAAATTACTCAGCCAAGCTTCCTGTTCGCCAGACATTCCTTTCGGAAGACTAATCTCGTTCTGATAGATTTTCCATGAAACATTGTTTTCCTCTAAAATTTCCGGGAAACTTTTCCATCTTGCCTGTTTTGCTTTTTCGTAATCAATATTTTCATTAAAAACATTGGCTTTTGCTTTACCATTTTGTTGTTCTCTCAACGTTCCCGACCAATGGAAAAGTCGGTTTGGTGTAGTTCCTGTTAATGATGAACAGAAATATTGATCAAAAATCGTAAATGCATCAGCCAGTTGATAATAAAACGGTAAATCTTCACGATTATAATATCCCAACGTCAGCGGAATGTCTTTATAATCTTTGTTACCCGACGATTTTGCCTGAAGCCATTGATCGTATTTTCCTTTATTCAAGGCTTTTTGCTGATTGTCCCAAGAGTGGGGAAGGGAACTCATCCAGGTAGATTTTGTATTTCTAAGATCTAAACGGGCAGGTGAAGCATATTTTCCGTCATCACTTTTTTGAAAGAAAGCGGAATGGCCATCAGGTTTGATGAAAGTTCTTTTATCTAAAAAACCTCTCACACCTTTCAAAGCACCGAAAGCGTGATCAAAAGATCGGTTTTCCTGCATTAAAATCACAACATGTTCTGCATCATAAAAAGTAGACAGTGCAGCGGGTTCAATCGTTAAAGCTTTTAAAATGGCAGGATGCAAAACGCTTGAAGTTCCCAATCCGGCTAATAAAAGACTTGATTTTTCTAAAAATTCTCTTCTGTTCATATTCAATCGTAATAAGAAAGAAACCACAAGATAATAGATTTTCCTGTGATTTCTTTTTTGATATTAAAAAATAGTTAGATTTTTACTGTAACCACCAAGGTTTAGAGTTGATGTTGTCATTTCCTCCATATTGCGATGTAAGTGCAGCTTTTAAATTTGTGCTGTTATAGTTGTATTCAACCTGTGGATATCTGAATCTTAAAGGGGCTGAAACTCCTGTCTGCAAAGGATAATTTGGAAAGCCTGTTCTCAAATAATCGTAATAAGATGTCCATTGTGATTGATGAAACATCGTCATGTATTTCTGAGTCATGATCTTCTCTAGCTGAGTCTGCAACGGATCCGAATTATTATAAAGAACTAAAGAAGTCGTCAAATATTGATTAACATCAAATCCTACGAAATATTGATTCGGATTTTTTACATAGGTCTGATAAAATGTAAAGCTCGCTTTGATCGCGTTGTCATAATGTGTTTTAGCTGATCCCGAAATCCATCCTCGTGCTGTTGCTTCTGCTAAAATAAATTCTAATTCTGAATAACTCAAAACCGATGAAGGCTCATTCGTAGCGTCTTTATAAAAACGATCATTTACTTTAGAAATATTTTTGGCTGTAACCAAAGCCGCATTATCAGAATAAGCTGAAGTTGGGTTTCCACCATTGTATGCTGTAAAATCGGTGATTGCTTTTCCCGCTTCTTTTGCTCCTGTCGTCTGCGCTGCAAAAGTAAACAAACGCGGATCTTGTCTGGCTTTGAACATGTTGATAAAATAATCCGCCATATACAAACTCGAACCGTAACCACTGTTGTTGAACATCGTATATCTGCTGTCTGCAGCGTCTGCGAATTTCAATTCTCCATTGTCAGAAATTGAAGTCATCAAAGTTTGAGTTCCTGCAATGGAAGCAAATTCTGTTACAATATTATATGTTCCTAATGTCGTTTTTTTAGACATTGTAATTAAGATTTTCAAACGGAAAGAATTGATCAGCTTTTTCCATTTTGTTGCGTCGCCGTTGTAAATAATGTCTCCTTCAATTTTATCGCTGGAATTAATAAGGTCGTTGGCTTCTTTTAATTCAGATAAAATTCCGGCCATCACCGTTTCCTGAGTATCATATTTTGGTTGCGTGATTCCTGATTCTCCTTTCAAAGCTTCAGAATAAGGAATGCTTCCGAATTTTAAACTTAAATTAAAGAAATAATAAGCTCTGTAAAATTTACCGATCGCCTGATAATTTTTATTGTTGATCTTTTCGGCTTCCTGCATCATTTTCGCGGTGTTCAAAAGCCCGGAAGTATAGACGTCGAATGAAGCATCATTCCATTTCATGTATTGATAAGTGTTTTCTCCGTCTGTTCCGATCATCATTCTTGAAGCGTACATATTGTCACCATTCACCTGAAAAGCAGATTTTGAAACGTATGTTAAAAGGAATTTAGGATCAATACTCGCCTGATCGTTTGGGTTTTCATTGATCGTGTCAAGATTGGTTTCGCAAGATGTCACTGCAAATAATCCTACGATAAATAATGATTTTATAATATTTTTCATGTTGATTGAAATGCTTTTTAATTAAAATTTAAGATTAAATCCAACTCCGAACCATCTGCTTGACGGATCCTGAATATCATTTCCTGTTTTGATCTGGAAATCGGGATCAGAGTAAAGATTTTTAGATTTTTTCCACATTGCAAGGTTGTAGGCAGAAATATTGGCTGTAAAACCTTTTACCATTCCTTTTGGATTAAGTAAATAAGAGAAATCATATTCCAGAACGACTGATCTCAATTTCACAAAAGTTCTGTCGAAAACGTTGGCAAATAATTCACTTTCATCCTCAGTTACTCTTGCTTGGTAAGGATAATTCTGTGCCCAATCTTGGAAACTGATCGCTTTTGTATGTGGAGTATAAGTTCCTGTTGCGGCATTATAATTTACCCCATCCGGAACAAAATAATACGTTCCCGGATTCGCATATTCCTGATCTCTGTAAGCTGTAGAGTTCGGATGTTTTCCGCCCCACCACATTTTTTCGACTACCTGAGATCTCATCACACCGCCGATACTTCCATCGATTCCAATGTTTAAAGTGAATTTTTTATATTTGAATGTGTTGTTGAAACCAAACGTCCAATCCGGATTGAAATGCCCTAAGTTGGTCGGAGTTGTAGCTCTTGTCGGCATGCCTGTTTCTGCATTTAAAATAACTTTCCCGTCCGGAGATTTTTGCCATGTGAGGTCATAATAACTGTCCATTCTTTCGCCAAGTTTAATGTTGTTGTAATTTGGCATATCACCATAAATGGAAGTTAATTTTTGCTCGTATTTACTCCAGTTGATCAAAGATTTCCAAGTGAAATTGGCCGTTTTGATAGGAACTAATCCTAATGAAATTTCAACACCTTTTGTAGTATATTCATTTCCATTGACGTATTGTGAAGTGAAACCTGATGACTGTGCACTCGGGAACTGAAGGATATTGTTATAATCCAACGTTCTGAAATACGTTGCGTCTAGTGTAATTCTGTTATTAAATAATCCTGCTGTTAAGCCTAATTCATAAGATTTTGTCTGTTCGGGCTTTAAAGAGTTTTCATAGTTCAGGGTTGTCGGATAATAATACGTAGGATTTCCGTTGTAGGTAACTCCGCTGTTATTCAAATAATAATTTCTGATCGAATAAGGCTGGAAATCGTACGCTACTTTTGCCCATGAAGCGGATAATTTTAATAAATTGATAGATTCCGGCATTTTAACCAAATTCGAGATCACTGCACTTAATGAAGCAGACGGATAGAAGTATGATCTGTTAGCTTTCGGTAACGTAGAAGACCAGTCATTACGCCCTGAAACATTGATGAAAAATGCATTATACAAACCAACATCGATCGTAGAATACACACTATAAATTAATTTTTCCTTTAAATAATCGTAATATTTTACAGAACCTACGGAGTTGTCTAATGTATATTGTTCAGGAACTTTCAAACCGTCTGTTGAAGCATTGTCAACATCATTTTTATAATAAAAAGTAGAACCTCCGGCATTGATCGTAAAATCAAAATTGTCTGAAATTTTCTTTTTATAAGTTGCTAAAACATCGGAGTTGAGGTTCCAGGTTTTGGTATCATTCAAAATATAACCACCACTTCTCGGTGCGCTGTAATTGAAATAAGAATATGGACTTAAAATTTCCTGCTTATTGTGATTCTCAACAATTGATATTTTACCTTTTACTGAGAAATCTTGTGTAGCTTTATATTCTAAACCGGTCTGCGCATTGATAACATCAGTCCTGTTTTTATTTTTGTAATATTCGGCTCCGAACCACGGGTTGTTGTACCAAGCGTAGTTCCAGTTGGCCTGTGCAGTTCCTTCTTTTCCGGGAATCCACATGTGATTTTTAAGATCTCTTCCGTCCACGTCACCACCCATCCAGATAAGGATCGTGTACATGTGGCCACTTGGATTGTAGTCGTAATTCGGAATGTTTGGAGTGAATGTTTGGTTGAAATTAAATTTGGTGTCAAAAATTAATTTATCTCCCAAGTGATTTTCTGAAGAGAAATTAATTCCATAACGTTGTAGATAAGCTTCCAGAACTCGGTCATCATAATTCATAAAGTTGCCGGAAAGTCTGTAGGTATCTTTATTATTTTTATAGCTTACTGAAAAACTATTATTATTAATAACTGCAGGTTTTAAAAACGTAGAAAGATTATCATGATACTCCCAATCGATAGGAACTCTTTCATATCTTGATTTATCGTTGTATTGCGTTCCCGTCACCGCTCCATACCACGGAATTGTTTGCCCCGTTACTTTATCTCGGATCGGGCTGTTCCATTGTGCAATTTTAGTTCCGGGAACAAATTTTGGACCCCAGATCATATCTCCGTCATTCACACCGCCGTCTGCACCGTCCCAAAATTCATATTGTCCATGAGAGCCGTTTCCATATTCTGTCTGCGTTTTTGGAAGATTCGTAAATCCGCCTGTAACCATTGTATTTTGAGAGAACTCAACCGTGAAGCCTTTCTTTTTAGCACTTTTTGTAGTGATCAAAACAGCTCCGTATCTTCCTCGAGAACCGTATAATGCAGAAGCAGGAGCACCTTTCAGAACATTGATATTTTCAATATTATTTGGATCTAAATTTTGAAAAACTTCTTTCTCAACAATCACTCCATCAATCACAAAAACGAGATTGGAATTTCCTCTTAACGTAAATTCTGGAGCCTGCTGCATTCCTGTAGGATTGGAAACATTCAATCCGGCAACCTGCCCTGAAAATAAATTTCCAATGCTTGGTGTTGTAATAGATTCAAATTGTCTTGTTCCGACTTCCTGAGTGGAATAACCAATTTTTTCCTTCTTCTTTGCAATACCCAGAGCGGTAATTACAACGCCTTCGATTTGTTTTTCACTTACCTTTTTTAAGACAACTGAATAATTTCTTTTAGAAGAAACTTCAATGGAATAACTCGAAAATTCCGGAGAATAAAATTCAAGAATATCTTTTGGGTTGGCTGTGATGGTAAAATTACCGTTTTGATCAGAGGTTACCGATTTCCCTGAGTTTTTGTCGGTGATATTTACACCAGAGATTGTAGAACCATTTTCGGATTTTACATTTCCTGAAATGTTGATCTCTTGGGCGGTTAAATAGAGGGGGAGTAAAAAAATCGCAAAAGTAGCTAAAGTCTTCTTCATTTTTTTTGAGAGCAAATTTAGCGGTGCATTGTTACTTAAATTTTAATCCTGCATTACGATAAAAATACGATTTCAATAAGAGACAATAGAAAAATTAACTAAAGGATAAAGCGAAAAAAGCTGTTTATATCAGAGTTTTTGCTTTATTTTAAATAGTAATATTAATAGGTAAAAGGAAATTTTTAATCTTAGAATCTACTCAAAATTCCCCAATGGATTTTTATATCATTAAACTTAAACGGATTTCCAAATTCGTTACCATTCGACAATTGGAAACTCATCAACCCAATCGGAATGAAGAAATTGAAACCGAGCCCGACACTGTAGAGCTTTGGTTTGACGTTCAAGGATTTATTATTGAGCTGTCCATACTGCCCAAAGACATCAAAAAATGCCTGATTTCCAATTAAATATCGATATTCTAAACTTCCATAATAGTAGAAATCTGCGGCGAGGGAGTTTTCATTGAATCCCCGCATGGAATTCCAGCCTCCAAAACGATACAATTCGTTGGCAGAGAACTCAACTTTTGAGTCCATCATGGCTCCTTCTGCCTTTATATTCAGGAAGTGATTTCCGTTGATGTTATAATTATGTTCCCCAAAAAAGTAGAATTGATTTTGTGGAGCTTTAATATTATCTTTGGTATAAGTTGTTGTCAGATAATCATATCCGGCACTGATTTTAGTTTTGTAAAGGAAAAGATCAACGTCAGTTGGTTCCACCATTTCAAACCAGATTCCGATTCCTTTTTTGTTATAATCTTTCCCCTGAACATATAAAGTATCGATAATACTCGAGCTTTCAAAAGTTCCTCGAAGACCGATTTTATTTCGGTTATTTATATGATAATAGAAAGCGGGAAGTGCCTTCACATTAGCAAAAGTAGAATCCTGTCTGAAGATATTCACCTTCATATTTAAACCTACATTAGAATTGAAAAGATAAGGAATGTCGGTTTGTAAATCGAAGTTTTGCCCTTTGTCGGGATTTCTTTGCCAGTATAAATTAACGGTTTCAAAACCGTTGAACATGTTTTTAAAATTGACATTCAAGGTTCCGTTTAGCGTAAATTTATCTGTTTTATCATTTCCAAAACCAATAACTCCGTCAAAAGTATTGGTTTTTTTCTTTTCCATGAAGAGATAAATCTGGGTAGAATCTTTCGTAAATAACGTCTGTGGTTGTCGTTCTAAACTCAAAAAGGGATGTCCCTGAAAGGTTTTATTAATTGCTAAAAGATTTTTATCATCGTATGTTTTACCCTTGAATTCTTTTTCAAGGTTTTTCATAAATCTTTTCGGAACTCTTACATAGTTTTTTACGACAAAGCCATCGATGGTTCGCTTATCATTTTTATTAATGTCTAATTCTACGATCGGATAGCCGTTTTTCTGACCTTTATATTTAGACTTAATTCTGCTGAAAGAATATCCGTCATCAATATATCTTTTGTTGAGAACCTTTTTGGTTGAATCTAAATTTTTAGTGAAAAAATCTTTCTGAATTTTTAATTTCTGCGTAATAGAATCAGAAAGATTAACGTACGTTTCGTTGAAATTTTTTCCTTTATTGTAAAATATTTCGGTGCTGTCGCCTTTTACTTTAACCTCTTTTAATTCAGTGAAAAAATAATTGTTTTGAGCCAGAGAATCCAGAAATTTTACCGCAGATACAGAATCTCTAACCTTTTTCTTGACTTTAGTCTCAGAATCGATTAGAAAATAGTGCTTCTTTTGCGCTTGTGTAAAAACGCAAAACAGGATAAAAAATATTTTTAGAAATAGCTTCAATTTTAAATCAATTAAACCATTAAGGTATTAAGTTGTTAAGAATATTAAGTTTAGCTTCGTTTTAAGTTTGTGCTTAAAATCAGAATGATCAATCTTAACTCAACTTAAATTCTTAAAATAAATCTTAATGGTTCAAAATATATTTTTTTATTATAATTAAAAATTTGTTTAATAACTGAATCTAGTCCAGTTTATTATATTTCTTCATTAAATTCTCATAAGTTCCCTGAGGAAGAATCCATTTTAACGGAACTCCAATTTTCTGCCCGAATTTACCAAAATAATAATGAGCTTTCCATTTATTTTTTCCTAAAAGATTTTCAACGTATTCTGCAACTTGCAAAGGTTCGGTTCCGTCGCCTACGTGAGAGTTCATCAGAGCATACACTTTGTCAAAGACATTTTTATAAGGCTGAGAAACTTTTGTTCTCACTCTGTTTTCTGCAATATTGGTTTTTATATCACCCAAATGAAGCGAACAAACATGGACGTTCCAAGGATAAACTTCATATCTCATGGCTTCAGTTACTTTGTCCAAAGCAGATTTTGAAGCAGAATAAAATCCACGGAAAGGAAGTCCCATTTCACTTCCAATACTGGAAACATTGATGATTTGCCCGAATTTGTTTTCACGCATTTTCGGCATAACGGCGGTCATCATTTGAACAGCTCCGACAAGATTTAAATTAAATAATTTTAAAATATCTTCTTTTGTAGAATCTTCCACAGCGCCAACCATTCCCATTCCGGCATTGTTGATCAAAACGTCGATTCTTGTCTCAGTTTTCAACACTTCTGCAATCGCATTTTGAACGGCGTCGTTATCCGTAACATCGGTCGGAATTGATTTAAAATATTGACTTTCCGTATATTTTCGGCTTAAACCGTAGACTTTATGACCTTTTTTTCCAAAATATTCGGCTAAAACGAAACCGATTCCTGATGAGGTTCCTGTGATGATTATAGTTTTGTTCAATTTTTTATTATTTAAATTTAAAAAGTTAAGCCAATGTCTTCTTTTTCAATCATTTTTGTGTCTTCAAGATTACAGATACAGCCTATAACTGTCTTATAATTTCCTGAAATTCTGGTTTCTTTGCCTTTACTGTTGTTAATAATTATTCCTGCGGAAAAAGTTTCACCTTCAGCATGATAGGTTCTGAATATTAAATATTTATATCCATTGTTGGTAAATTGAAGATTGTCTATTTCCATCCCTGCATTTTCTTTTCCACCGCCTCGCATATAGGAATTGTAGTGGAATTTTTTCCAGCTTTCTTTGGTTTTGTCTTTTGGAAATTCCATTTCAACAGTATTTTTGCTTCCAAAACGATACTGAATATATTTATTCTGTTTGTCTTTTACTAAAGACATTTTCTTTCCATTTTTAGTTTCAAATGAATAGATAACTTCTTCATTAGGCAATAGATATTGTGCCCAAAATGAAATTGGAATTAAAAGAATGAGAATGCTTAAATATTTTTTCATTTAATTATTTCATTAAAATTTGAGAAAGATCCTCCCAAAACATCGGATAAGATTTTTCTACCACATCTTCTTCTTCAATATTTAATTCTTTGATCAGACAAAACGGAGCAAAACTCATGGCCATTCTGTGATCTTGGTAGGTTTTAATAGAAATATTTTCTTCCGGCTCGTTGAAGCTGATTGATTTAATGGTTAAATCTGTAATTTCAGTTTCTGTTCCCAGTTTTTGTAATTCGATATGTAGAGCTGAAAGTCGATCGGTTTCTTTTACTTTTAAAGTTCCCAAACCTGAAATCTCAAATGGAATTTTTAATGCAGCAGCCGTTACACAAAGTGTCTGTGCAATGTCCGGACAATTATTCATATCCAAAATAATCTTTTCAGGAAATGAAAAATTAGGATCTGGTTGAAGAGTTAGTTTGTGTTCATCTTCTGAGAAAATCGTTTTAATCCCAAAAAACTCTTCATAAATCTTTGCAATCGCAGAATCTCCCTGAGTTGATTCTTTGTAAAAACTTTTTAAGTTAATAGTTTCTCTTCCCAAAGCGCAGATAGAGTAGAAGTAAGATGCAGAACTCCAGTCACTTTCAACCTCATAATTGATCATTGATGAATGATCATTCATGAATGGTTCGACTTTTATTACATTGCCAACAAAGCTGTTTTTAATTCCGAATTTTGTTAAAATATCCAGCGTCATTTCAATGTAAGATCTTGAAGTAACTTCACCTACAAGATTAATTTCTAATCCATTTTCCAGTTTTCCTGCAATAAGCAAAAGAGAAGTGATGAACTGACTTGAAATATTGGCAGGAACATTAACCTGCGTTTGGGTAATTTTCTTTCCTGTAATTTTTAAAGGCGGGAAACCTTCATTTTCCATGTACTCAATTTCCACTCCAAGATCCTGAAGTGCGCTTACCAAATTCTTGATAGGTCTTTCCTTCATTCTTTTTGAACCTGTAAGAATTGTAGTTTTTCCTTCGGCGATAGAATAATAAGATGTAAGAAAACGCATTGCTGTTCCTGCATGATGAATGTCTACAATTTCCGTAGTTTCAGACAACGCTTTTTTCAGCAATTGGGTGTCCTGAGAATTGGATAAATTCCCGATTTTTATATTTTTAAACAGACTTTCTAAAATCAACAAACGATTCGAAATACTTTTCGAACCGCTGATTTGTACTGTTTTATCTTCGATTAATTTTGATTTTTCTAGCTTCTTCATTGTTCTTCTTAAAGTTAGGAAGCTAGAGGCGGGAAGCGGGAAGTTTGTATTGCGCTAAACTTCCAGCTTCCATCCTCCATCTTCCTGCATTATTTTAATTTTTCATTATTCTGATGGCGGTCTTTATCGCGATCAGTTTTTATCTTCATTTTTTTATCGAAAGCTTCCTGCAAATTGACTCCGGTTTGGTTGGCAAGACATAAAGTTACAAACAATACATCTGCTAATTCCTCACCAAGATCTTTGCTTTTATCGCTTTCTTTTTCACTTTGTTCGCCATATCTTCTGGCGATAATTCTGGCAACTTCGCCTACTTCTTCGGTCAGCATTGCCATGTTGGTCAGCTCATTGAAATAACGGACGCCGATTGTTTTTATCCATTTGTCAACTTGCTGTTGCAGATTTGTAATTTCCATTATTGATAGGCTCCAAGTGTTGGACTAGTCGTTCTTGATACGTTTACAATATCTGTAGGAACGGTTCCTGCAATAGTTGTATTTCCTTTTCCTCTCGCGAAAGAAGCCGGTTTTACTCTCAAATTAAGATGAGCGGTAAAATAATTTACAAACTGAGGATCTTCATTTTTATAACTTTGAATTACACTTGGATTGCTGTCAAAAGGGAAACCTGCTTCTGTTGTTCCTGAATACTTCAACAAACTGCTTTGAACAATAAAATTAAACTGTTGTCCCGGTGTCTGCTCAAAACTCACAGAATTATCTCTGTCGGAATAGACGATGCTATTTCTTATATTAAGTTGCTGTAATGCACCTTGTTCGGTTTGCCCGGCATCATTTTTCCATTCATTGGTTGCGAAAATTCCGTTTCTGTTCATTGAAGAAAGAACTTGAGAATAATTAGCAATCGTAGCATGAGTGTACGTATGATTTCCGCCTTTAAAGATTCCAATACAAGATTCTCCACAGTTGTTCATGACTAAGTTTTTAGCATTTACCGTAGAGGCAACAGCGTATAT
>Ga0302167_10000341_pt1 | contig 23452 bp, 20 predicted proteins | sample I_Fen_N1_1_FD_193496 | JGI IMG/M metagenome (GOLD analysis project Ga0302167, IMG submission 193496) | Peat permafrost microbial communities from Stordalen Mire near Abisko, Sweden - I_Fen_N1_1 | ecosystem: Environmental > Terrestrial > Soil > Wetlands > Permafrost | place: Sweden: Abisko...
CTTCATCAAAATTATTAATATCAATACTCGGAGCATTTTCTTTTGCTGCAATTACTAGATTATCTGTATTATTATAAGCAAATGGTGTTGTAAAAGTAAGTTCAACTTTATTATTATTTTTGGTCACAGTTCCTGCAAACACTTGAGTTAATTGCGAAGAGGGAACCCAATCCGTTCCAGATATGAAAGCTGTTTTTGTTGTGTGTCCTAAATAAACAGTCCAATTTGAAGAATCAGAAATAGTTGAAGACGGATCTATATAAAACGTAAGCCCCGTAATATTCCCTGCCACATTAGCATTTACTTCCTGTTTAGGATAAATCTGCTGAACATAAGAATAGGAAAAAAAGCTACTTATCGGAGCTGTCCCCACATTTGTACTTCCAATGTTTATATTTATTTGGGCATTAAACGCCAACGATATCAATAATAAAGATAAAAGTAAAATTCTTTTCATAATTAATAAATTCAATATGGAATATGGTGCTAATTTAGTACTAAAGTTTTAATTTTTATAATAAATATGATTATTTAATCACATACATTAATCTTAATAATACTTTAAACTAAAATCAACTATATCTCTTTAAATATTTATACAATTATCAACAAATCATTATTTGCTTTGAAAAATCGACCAACAAACACTAAATTTAAGTACATATTTTAATACATTTGTAACAAATACCAATTACATGTATAAAAAGCTATTTTTTTTGAGTCTCTTTTTCGCGGGGCTTCTTCAATCACAAACCACAACGATGGTAAATGTGATTTCACAAGCAGTTTATTATGATGGTTATGCAGCAACGGTATCTGATCCTGTTCCTACAGGGCTGATCAGACTTGGAAACACAAGATATGCAAGAAAACTTACAGACGCAGAACTGAATTCTTTTAAAGCAAAAATTGCCATGAGAGTTTCTATCGGTGCTCTTTGTGACAATTATGACCGTTTGGGAGAGGTTTTCTTGGCTTTAGTTCCTAAAAATCAAGCTACTTATACTATAGACGATGTCAATGTAAAAAGAATGGAAGTTGGCAGATACATCACTCCTTTCATGAACAAAAACCGTACGCCTACGGAAGTGCCTTACACCTATAATTTAAGTAATTTATACAGTGTCTTTCACGATGCTGCGCTTCGCAGTGCTTACGATATGTATATGGAACTGGACGTTTTTGGTGTTCCTTATGCTGCACAAACACAGGTTGCGGGATGTTCTGGCAGAATTGATGTTTTTTCAGGATCTCTTACTTTCTTTTCAACAGATGCAGGGGCAACACCTACAGATTACAATAGCCTTACTCCTCTTTTGAGTTACAGCAGAATCAATAACTATAATAGTACAGACGTTCCCGGGCAAACTGTTAGAATTGTAAATTTTAACTTACCCAATCCCGTTACTGATGCACGCTTTTTTGTAATATCTACTCCTCATGGTGCAAATAGTGGCGGTGAAGAATATGTAAGAAGACAAAACTACACGTATATAGATGATGTACAAGTTCTTACGTACACTCCCGGAGGGATTTCGTGTGAACCATTCAGAGTATACAATACGCAAGGTAACGGAATTTACGGAACAACTCCGAAGACTGTTGCTGATTGGACTTCATGGAACAACTGGTGTCCCGGAAATTCAGTTCCTATCAGAGGATTTGTAATGCCTAACCTGACCGCAGGAAATCATACCCTAAAACATACAATCCCAACCGCTGTTTTTAATCAGCAACAAGGAGATGTATATCTGTCTGTTTACATGCAGGGCAAAAGCAATGTCAATTTAAATGTAAATGATGTCAAAACAACTGATGTAAGCATTTATCCAAATCCGACTTCCGACTTTGTCAATATTAAATCTCCAATAGATGTAATGTCTTTAAGTTTATTCAGCATAGACGGAAGAAAATTATTTGAAAATTATAAAGAAAACAAGATAGACATTTCTTCATACAACACAGGAATTTATATTCTGAATGTTGTCTTAAAAGACGGAACATCTTTCAAACATAAGATTATCAAAAAATAAAAAGAATACAAATATTCTTTTAAAAACAAGTAAAGAAACCTCCTTTCGAACATTTTCGTGGGAGGTTTTTACTTTTATAAAATTTGAATAGATTTTAAATTTCATATTGCAAATCAGCTCCAGCTTCGAAGTCATAATAAAATAGTCAAAAAAGAAATACACTTCTTAAAATCAATTATTTTAACAAAGACTTTCCTTTAAATAAACGAAAAACAAATACCTTTTTTAACATTTATTTATTTTAAAGGCATTATTTTAAATAATTTTAACCTTAATCTCACATTTAAAAATTGTCACTTCCACTTTATTAAACTATTTTTGGTGATTAAAAAATTTGTAAAATGAATTATCATTTTCAAGCCCACAGACAGGTGAGAAGAAACCTTCTAGATATCCTGCAAAATACATCTCATGAAGATCTTTTGCTGATTCCGGATGGCTTTAACAATAACATTTACTGGAATATTGCACACACCGTTGCTACAGAGCAGCTTTTGCACTATTACCTAAGCGGAAACCCTTTCAGAATTGATAAATATTGGATCGAAACATATAAGAAAGGAACCCTTCCGAACTTAAATGTACAAAAATCTGAAGTGGAAGATCTGGAGTTTTTATTAACCGAAACTTCAAAGATCTTAATGAAAGATTATGACAGTGATTTCTTCTCAGATTACACGCCCTACACCACGAGTTTTGGGATGGATCTGAAAAGTATTCAGGATGCCATCATCTTCAACAACATGCATGAAAGCCTGCATTATGGCTATGCTATGGCTCAGAAAAGAGCAATTTTAGGAGAAAAAGGAAGATAGTTAAAAATGAATTTTACGATGCGTCAATTCTCAAATGTGAATTTTTAAAACACAACAAATTGACCAACAGAGTAAAATTGATATTTAGCAATTCACTATTTAAATTATTAAAATGACAGATAAAAAAGACGATTTTATTTTCGGGCTTCGTCCCGTAATTGAAGCTATTGAAGCAGGGAAAACTATTGACAAGATCTTTGTACAAAATGCATTGCAAGGCGATATTTATGCCGAACTGAAAACAATTTTAGCTAAAAATAAATTACGTCCAAACTACGTTCCGGTTGAAAAACTGAATCGTTTTACAAGAAAAAACCACCAGGGTGTTGTAGCTTTTATTTCGGATGTTCCGTTTCACAGAGTGGAAGATGTTGTTCCTCAATTATTTGAAGAAGGGAAAACTCCATTTTTATTGATATTGGACAGATTAACTGACGTTAGAAATTTCGGAGCTATCTGTAGAACTGCAGAATGTGTAGGAATTGACGCTATTATTATTCCTGAAAAAGGAGGTGCACCCATCAATTCTGATGCTATAAAAACCTCTGCAGGAGCACTTTATAATATTAAAATCTGTAAAGAACCTAATTTAGCTCACGTTGTAGATTATCTTCAACAAAGCGGAATTTCTGTATTTGCAGCTACTGAGAAAGCTCAAAAACTGATCTATGATGTAAGTTTCACAGAACCTTGCGCTATCGTAATGGGTAATGAGGAAACCGGAATTTCTAAAGAAGTTCTGCATCATTCAGACGAAAAAATAAAATTACCAATTGAAGGAAAAACACAATCTCTAAACGTTTCTGTTGCTTGTGGAGCGATTTTATATGAAGCAACAAGACAGAAATTAATGAAAGTAAATTAATCGATAACACATTCAAAATCAATTCAAATGAAGAACATTGCAGCGCTTGCGCTTATATCATCTATAGCTTTAGTTTCTTGTAAAAAAGAGACAACAACCGTAACAAAAGTAGATCCGAAAACAGGAAAAACCATTACCGTTGAAGTTCCTGCTGATTCTGTAGCTAAAGTTTCAGAAAACCCTGCAATTAAGGACTCTGCAGGTGTTTATACTCAAACTTTCAAGCTTGAAAAAGGAAAAACATATCCTCTTACAACGTATCAGAGAGATGTAAAAACGATGACAGATCCTCAAGGGAAATCTCTTAACGGAACAAGTGAATCTACTGACGAAATGACTTTCACCGTTAATGATATCAAAGGAAACGTTTATGATTTGACTCTTAATCTTATCGGAAAAAGAAATTCTCAAACTGCTGACGGAAAGACAATTGTAGTAGATACCAAGCTTCCAATTCCAAAAGAAGATGATCTGAAAATGATCTGGAATGTCAACAAAGCTCTTACAAGCAATAAACTGAATATGAAAATGGATACGAAAGGAAATGTACTTTCGATTACAGGTTTCGATGCGGTTTACACTAAAGTTTCTAATGCTGTAGGAACTCTTATTAAAGATAAAAATCAAAAAGAAAGCGTTGTTGCAAGTCTTAAACAAAGCTTTAACGAAAAGGTATTAAAAGATCAGTTCAACAAAAACCTAACAATTATTCCTAAAAAAGGAGCTAAAATTGGTGAAAAATGGACTAATTCCGAAAATGCAGACGCAAGCGGGGCCGTTAAAGTAACCTCAAATTATGTTTTGAAAAGTGTAGGAAACGGTATCGCAGAAATTTCTGTAACAGGCGGAATTCCTAAGAAAACTGAGAAAAAAACTCAGGATAAGATCACGCATAGTTTAAGCAGTGAGCTTGTACAAGACGGAATTATTAAATTTGATCAAAGTACAGGATGGATCACCAACCAGAAAATTAATGTAGAAACAACTCAGATTGAAACAATTTCAGACGGAAAACAGTCTCAGTCTATGAAAAGCGTTTCAAAATCTTCTGTAATGGTAAATCCTTCTGCAAAATAAAATGAAGTAAGTTTTAGGATAGAGTGTTGGTGAAGTTGAGTATTTTTTATAATTAAAATAAACCTCAACAAACTTTTAGCTTTAAACTTAGAATCTTAAATAAAAATATTATGAAGTTTATTCTTGAGTTAGTACTCACCGCGATTATTATTTTCTTTGTCTGGAATATTTTGAAAAGATTATTTTTTAAAACATTCTACAGTTATTTGTTTAAAAACATCAAACAAAATAATAATCAGCAGGATATAAAAAGTTCGAACAAGGATACAAACCCAAAGATCCACTGGGATGCAGAAACCGTGGACTATGAAGAGGTAAAAGAAAATAAAGACAAAAGGTAAAATTTACCCAAGAAAATAAAAGATAATAACCGAAATGGCGAAAAATAAAAACTTAATTTATATTGCAGCTTCATTAGTTGTATTTATAGTTTTAGCATTTTTATATTCCACACCTGTGTTTACAGGAAAACAGCTTTTCCAGCATGATATTGTTCAGTACAGAGGAGGTGCAAAAGAGCTTCTGGACTACAGAGCAAACACTGGAGATGAAACATATTGGAGTGATTCCATGTTTGGTGGAATGCCAACTTATCAGATGGGAAGCCAGTTCAAAGGAGACATCATTAAAAAAATTGATAGCAATTTGAACTTTTTTCCAAGACCTGTTAATTATCTTTTCTTACTTTTCGCAGGATTTTTTCTTTTAGGAATGGTTGCCGTCAGAAACTGGAAATATGCTTTATTAGGAGCTACTTTCTTCGGACTTTCGACCTATTTTTATATTATTATTGCAGCGGGGCACAATGGTAAAGTGAATACTATTGAATATTTCGCGCCACTTTTAGCCGGAATATTACTCGTCTATATACGGAAAAGTTACATTTGGGGATTCATCGTCACCACCCTGTTTATGGGACTTCAGATAGCGGCGAACCACCCTCAGATGACGTATTATCTTTTCATTGCTTTAGGATTTTTATTCTTATCTGAATTAATCCGAGCGATCCAAAAGAAAACACCGATGAAGCATTTTTTAATTTCTTCAGGAATTATTGCTGCTGCTTGTGTCATCGGAGTTGGAATGAATTCTCAGAGAATCATGGCCAATGCCGAATATGTAAAAGAAACCGTTCGTGGAAAACAAATTCTAGATAACGACACTCATACTTCAGGAAAATCCGGAATGGATAAAGAAAGTATGCTGATGTGGAGCTACGGAAGACTGGAAACTTTAAACCTTTTCATCCCAAGATTGATGGGTGGCGGAAGTCAGGAACCTGAGGCAAAAGACATCATGAATAAAGTTCAGGAACTTGTTCAGGAAAATGTGCATTCACAAGCTGAATATGATAGAATTACTAAAGGTTTCGGAAGTGTAACCTATTGGGGCGACCAACCGGGAACTTCAGGACCTGCTTATCAGGGAGCGATTATTTGTTTCTTAGCTTTATTAGGGTTCTTTTTCGCTTGGAAAAAATATCGTTATTGGATTTTAGGTGCTTCAATTCTTACCGTTTTATTGGCTTGGGGAAGTAACTTTATGCCTTTATCGGACTTCTTTATAGACTTTGTTCCGATTTACAATAAATTCAGAGCACCATCTTCTATCCTAGTTATCGTAGAACTTTTATTTCCTTTAATCGCGATTATTGGATTGTACAGATTCTTTACTGATGAAAAATTGACGGAAGAATACAAAAAGAAAATTCTTCTTTATGTTGGCGGTGGAACATTAGGTTTTTTATTAATTCTATTAATTTTCGGAAAATCTTTATTAGGATTTTATACAGAAAACGAAAAATTATATTTCCCGCCTTTCCTGTTGGATTTTATGGTGGATGAAAGATTCAAATTATTCAGAATTGATGCGATTAAAGCATTTATCTATGTTGCCATCGCAGCAGGAGCTTTATTTATGGTTTTAAAGCAAAAATTAAATCAAAATATAGCTTTGATCATCCTTGGAGTCGTGAGTTTATTTGATCTTTGGACAGTAAACAAACGTTATTTGAATGATGAAAATTATGTAGATAAAGTTTTTGCTGAAAATCCTTTCCAAACAGAAACTTCAGATCTTTTGGCTGAAAAAGTACAGGCAAATCCTAATTTGGGATCAATTTTAGCCAATGTTCAGGTCAACAAAACATTGGAAACAATTGCTGAAAAAGATAAAACACATTACAGAATTTTTAATAATCTTTTAGGAACATTCAGCGAGACCAATACTTCTTATTTTAAATCTTCAATCGGAGGTTATCATGCCGTAAAATTGAGAAGATACGATGATGTTATCAATGAATATTTTCAGGTAATGGATTCTGTGAAACTTCCAAATGTTCTTAATTTACTGAACGCCAAATATTGGGTTGCAGGTGATCCGGAGCATCCTCAGGCAATGCCAAACCCAAAAGCCAATGGAAATGCATGGTTTGTAAGCGACTTGAAATTTGTGAACAGTCCAAACCAAGAAATCAAATCAATTGGAGTAATCGACAGTAAGAAAACAGCCGTTATTGCTTCTTCAGATAAAGAATATTTCAACAATAAGCCAGTACAGGCAGATCCGACAGCGTTTATTAATTTAACGGAATATCAGCCTAATGAATTAGAATTCAAATCTGAATCTAAAACTCCACAGTTGGCAGTATTTTCTGAAATTTATTATCCTCACGGCTGGAAAATGTTTGTAGACGACAAGGAAGTTCCTTACATCAAAGCTGATTATTTACTTCGTGCAGTACATGTACCTGCAGGGAAACATAACATTAGAATGGTCTTCGAACCGGAAGTTATCGAGACTGGAAAATGGATCTCTTTACTTAGCTTTGGATTATTCATCATATTAAGTGGTTTAGGAATTTATTGGATGAATAAAAAGAAGAAGGAAATTCTAATAGAAAAAGTTTAATCTCAATTTTGTCATTCCTTAGGAATCTAGATAACTATTTTAGAGTAGCTTAGATTCCTAAGGAATAACAAAATACTCCAATATACATGGAACAAAAGAAAATATTAATCATCACTTATTACTGGCCACCTGCGGGAGGTCCCGGTGTTCAAAGATGGTTAAAATTTGCAAAATATTTACCTGAATTTGGATGGAAGCCCGTAATTTTTACGCCCGAAAATCCGAGTTATCCTTTGTTGGATGAAAGTTTAATGAAAGATATTCCCGAGAATATTGAAATCGTTAAAACCAAAATCTGGGAACCTTATCAATTGGCTGAAAAGCTTAATAAAAGTAATAAGAAGTTCAAAGCCGGACAGTTTGATGTCGGTAAAAACCAAAGCTGGAAATCTAAACTTTCGATTTGGGTAAGAGGAAATTTTTTCATTCCTGATGCCAGAGTTTTTTGGGTAAAACCTTCCATAAAATTTTTAGAACAATATTTAAAAGAAAATAAAATTGATGTTGTGGTCACTTCGGGGCCTCCACATTCTTTACATTTGATTGGTTTAAATTTAAAAAAGAAACTCCCAAATTTAAAATGGATTGCCGATTTCCGTGATCCTTGGACGGAAATTTCTTATTATAAACATTTAAAACTAACCAAAAGTTCAGATAAAAAGCATCGACAATTAGAAAGCGATGTTTTTAAAAATGCTGATATTACGTTAGCGACAAGTTATACCGACGCTGAAAATTTCCGTAAAAACGGAGCGAATGCAGTTTGTATCACGAATGGTTTTGATGAAACAGATGCTTCTCAAACTCTAAAATCATCAAATTCTCAGAATCTCAAACAAAAATTTACATTAAGTTATATTGGAGTTTTAGAACAGCTCAGAAATCCTGAAAATCTTTGGAAAGCTCTTGATGATTTAGTGAAAACCAATTCTGATTTTGCTGAAAGTTTTTCATTGAAATTCGTAGGAAGAATTGATGATAAAATTTTAAACTCAATTGAAAATTCTGGTTTAAAAAATCACATTTTAAATTTAGGTTATATTTCTCATGACAAAGCGATCATAGAAATGCAAACTTCTGATATACTTTTAATTACAAATTTCCCTAATGAATCTTCGAAAGGAATTATTCCGGGGAAAATATTTGAGTATTTAGCGACAGGAAAACAGATTATTTCTTTTGGTCCGGATCAGGCGGATGTTTCAAAAATCTTAAATGAAACTCATGCAGGAAAACATTTTGGTTATCAAGATTCTGAATCAATAAAAATCTTCATTTTAGAGAAATTTGAATTGTGGAAAAATGGAAACCTTCTTGAAAACACTCAAAATATTGAACAGTTTTCAAGAAAGAATCTTACAAAAAAATTGGTTGAGATTTTAGATTAAATCGTCCATTGATCGTTAATCACTCCAACTAAATAATACTTTCCTTTGAATTCTTCAAATACAAAACGAAGTGTTTTCCAATCCATTTCGCCATTTTTTTCGGTGCCTTTTATGTAATTTTCCGTGAAATTAAGTTTAGGATACGTTTTTTCTAAATTGTTTAAAGAGTTTCCGCCACCCTGAAATTTATCCAAAGAAAATTGAGATGCAGTAAAGTCTTTTGAGAAAACCCATTTTCCTAAATACTCATTAATTGTCGCTCTGTAAGGATCTCCCGAACCATCATGAGCGCCCCAAGTGAAAAGAGTTTTTGTTGGCTGATATTTTTCAAAATCAGTTTTAGAAAATTGCTTATCCTCTTTCGGGTCTACAAAAGCATACATTGAAAATCGAACACCTTTTTCGGGATGAATGAATCCAGCAAATCTTTTATAATCTTTATTTTTAAGGGTTTTCAAAACCTCGTCATTGGCATCTTTTATGATTTCTTCTCTGGTTATGGTAATCTGACTAGGATTTGAAGTTTGGACAGTCGTTTGCGTTGTAGAATCAACTTTGTGATCGGTAGCTTTACTTGGTTCTTTTTTACAAGCTACAAGACTTATAACGAATATGGATAGTAATATTTTTTTCATTTTTTAATATTAATCAATGAAAATGACCAAAAGTAATGCCGTTTTTTAATGCTTTTTAATTCAAATTTCAGGTTAACAACATTATATCATCTTACTTTTAATGAACTGGAAATCTTTTTCGGGAATTTCTAAAAAACCAAATCTAAAGGAAAATCCCCATCTCTTTTTATCAATAATAAAATCTAATTCATCAATTAAAGGAATAATTGACACTTCTTTATACTTATAAAAATCTATATTTCTACGAAACGGTTGAAAACCTGCAGTCATAATACCCTGATAAATTTCCTCATCTTTGACTTCCCCTATCGCAGTAAAACATTGGCATTTTTCATCTTTCTCAAAATACCGCTTGGGTGAATAAAAAATGATTCCATCTCCTGTTCTTAGCCTTTTTAAAGAAGCGGCTTTTCCGTGATTGGCCTGCATAAATCCGCCCTCTACTCCTCTTTCAATATGATCTTTTGATGCAACAGCAATATAATATTTCATTGTTTGATATTCATGAATTCAATTAAAGGTAAGAAAGTTTTTCAATATCTTAGCATAATGGAAATTTTAGATATTCTCATTGTCGGAGCCGGTCCCATCGGACTTAATTGCGCTCTTGAAGCTAAAAAAAATAACCTGAATTATTTAATTATAGAAAAAGGAACTATTGTAAACTCTTTGTACAATTATCCTTTATATATGCGATTTTTCTCTACTGCTGAAAAATTAGAAATCGATGAAATTCCATTTATTACAACCGCTCCAAAACCAGGAAGACAAGATGCTTTGGAATATTATCAAGGAATTGCAAGACAGAAAAATATCAATATTAATCTGTATGAAAAAGTTCTGAATATTTCTAAAAATGATGATATTTTTAAAGTTGAAACTTCTAAAGGTAAATATTTAGCTAAAAATGTAATTATCTCAACAGGATTCTATGATATTCCAAATTTGATGGATATTCCCGGAGAAAATCTGGAAAAAGTAAAACATTATTATACTGAACCTTATCCTTATGCAAAACAGAAAATTGTGGTTGTGGGTTCTAGCAATTCATCCGTAGATGCAGCGTTGGAAACGTATAGAAAAGGAGCTGAAGTTACGATGATTGTTCGTCATTCTGAAATCTCAAAAAATGTAAAATATTGGGTAAAACCTGATATTGAAAACAGAATAGCCGAGGGAAATATTACCGCTCATTTTAATTCTGAAATTATTGAAATAAAAGAAAATTCTGTAATTTTTAAAGATGAAAACAGACAAATTCATGAAATTGAAAATGATTTTGTATTAGCTATGACAGGCTATCTTCCCGATTTTGAGTTTTTAAAAAGTTCAGGAATTGATTTGCAGGGAGATTGTTTAAATCCGATTTATCATGCAGAAACAATGGAAACAAATGTCAAAAATCTCTATTTGGCCGGCGTTGTTTGTGGAGGAAAAGACACGCATCTTTGGTTTATAGAAAATTCAAGAATTCATGCGGAAATGATTATAAAAAATATTCTCCAACACAGATAATTGTATTGGAGAATATGCTATTAATTAAATCTAATCTTGTAAATATTTATATCACTTCATCAAGTTCTCTATTATCTTTCAACATCCATGGAACAATAAAGTAAAAAGCGATTGCAATAAATGTTGCTAAAACTCCGGTTCCGATCCACAGAGCATTAAATCCAAACTTCTCAGCCAACAAAGTTCCCAAGTACGGAGTAATGATAAATGCTGCGGAAAAAGAAATCCCGTTCAGTCCCATATAAGCTCCTTTATTGTTTTTTCCAGAACGTTTTGCGGTGATTGTCGACATGAAAGGCAACGTCCAAATTTCTCCGATACAAAGTACTGTCATCGAGATGACCAATGTAATTATGCTATAATCAAAAGCCATCATTGCATAGGCAATTCCACAAATGAAAGTCCCGAAAAGCATGGTAAAAGCCAGATTGAAATACTTTTCAGCAATCTGTACAAATCCCATTTCGAGTAAAACGATCAGAAAACCGCTGTACCCTAAAATGTAACCGATATTTTCTTGACTCAGCTTTGCAACATCTTTATAAAAGATGGTCAACGTGCTGAATAATTGGAAAAAGCACATCGAAAAAAGCAAACAAAAGAAACAATAAATCAAGAATTTACCATCTTTATAAGGTGAATTTTCTTTTTTAACCTCAATTGCTTCTTTCACTTTTGTGATTTTTACTTTTGCTAATTTATTTCGTTTATAAAAGAAAGAAATGTACAATATCCCAGCCAGTAAAGCCGCTAAAGCATTACTGTAAAATAAAAAATTGTACGAAATAGCAGATAAAATCCCTCCCAAAGCAGGGCCAACGGAGAATCCCAAATTAACCGCCATACGGTTCAATGAAAATGCTCTCGTGATATTTTCAGGTTTCGCATATTTTGTAATCGCCACCGAGTTGGCAGGACGAAATGTATCACTTACAATACTTTGCAGTAAAATAATTGCTGCCACGCCAATTTCTGTTTTAAAAATTGGAATTAAACAAAACAACGGCACGCTTAATAACAAGCTCATATACTGAACTTTATACTCCCCGATTCTATCCGTAATGAATCCTCCTAACCAAGATCCGATTACAGATCCGATTCCGAAAAAGCTTAAAACAATTCCTGTATTTTCTATGCTAAAATGTAAATGGCTCGTCATGTAAACTCCCAAAAACGGAAGTACCATCGAGCCCGCACGGTTGATGAGCATTACCAACGCGAGCATCCAACTTTCCTCAGAAAGTCCTTTGAATGAATTTGTATATATGTTTATTAATTTCACGATTTTTTAATTTTAAATGTTTTTTGATAGGATTTTATCCTATCCTTGGTTAAATCGTCCCTTCGGGACTCTTTTTGATTTAAACACAAATGCTCCAATTTTTTTCACGAATAACACGAATTTGGATTTGTGAAATTTGTGGAGATATTTGTGTTTTTAGTGTTTAAAACAAAAAAACAGGACTTAAAAAATTAAGCCCTGTTTCATTTATAATGATATAAATAAATTTTTACTCCGGCTTATAAGAGTCTTTTAATGTTACAGTACGGTTGAATACCAACGTAGTATCCGTAGAATCCTGATCTTTCGTAAAATATCCAATTCTCTGGAACTGAAGAGGTTCTCCAACAGCAACATCCTTTAAACTAGGTTCAGCAAAACCTTTAATGGTAGAGACTGATTCAGGATTAATGAAATTCAAGAAATCCACATCTTTCTCAGCATCAGGCTGTTCTACAGTGAATAAATGATTGTAAATTCTTACATCTACAGGAAGTGCATGTTTTGCAGACACCCAATGTAGCGTACCTTTTACTTTTCTTAAGCTTTCCTCTGTTCCGCTTCCAGACTTAGATTTTTCGTCATAAGAAGCATAAATTGTTGTGATTTCTCCGTTTTCATCCTTCTCCACTCTCTCAGCTTTGATGATGTAAGCAGATTTTAAACGGACTTCTCCGCCTAGTTTCAACCTAAAGAATTTATTGTTCGCTTCTTCCTTAAAGTCTTCACGCTCAATATATAATTCTCTTGAGAAAGGAACTTGCCTTGTTCCAGCATTTTCCTGCTCAGGATTGTTTTCAGTTTCTAACCACTCTTCGTTTCCTTCAGGATAGTTCTCAATCACCAATTTGACTGGATCAACCACTGCCATCACACGTTTAGCTACTTTATTAAGGTCTTCACGGACACAGAAATCCAATAATTGAATCTCAATTAAATTTTCTCTTTTTGCAACACCTACTTTATCAATAAAATTCCTGATGGAAGTTGGTGTAAAACCTTTTCTTCTCATTCCGGAAATCGTAGGCATTCTTGGATCATCCCAACCGGTTACCGCGTTTTCAGCAACAAGCCTTTGAAGTTTCCTTTTAGAAGTAATCATATAAGAAACATTCATCCTTGCAAATTCTCTTTGCTTGTTTTTAACCTTTCCTTCTTCATATACCTGATCTAAATACCAGTTGTAAAGAGGTCTGTGGTTTTCAAACTCTAAAGAGCAAAGCGAGTGCGAAATTTGTTCGATATAATCAGATTCACCATGCGCCCAATCATACATTGGATAAATTTTCCAATCTGTTCCTGTTCTGTGGTGAGGTTTATTCAAAATTCTATACATAACAGGGTCACGCATATTCATATTTGGCGAAACCATGTCGATTTTTGCACGAAGAGACATTGAACCGCTTTCGAATTCACCATTCTTCATCCTTTCGAACAAATCTAAAGACTCTTCAACAGGACGATTTCTGAACGGAGATTCAACTCCAGGTTCTGCAGGATTCTTTCTTTGTTCTGTAATTGTTTGAGATGGCTGCTCATCAACATAAGCTTTTTTATCTTTAATCAACTGAACTGCCCAATCATAAAGCTGCTGGAAGTAGTCTGATGCATACAAAACTTTATCCCACTTGAAACCTAACCATTCAACGTCTTTCATGATAGAATCTACGAATTCCTGTTCTTCTTTTTCAGGGTTCGTATCGTCGAAACGAAGGTTTACGGGAGCATTGTATTTTTCACCCAAACCGAAGTTGATGCAGATCGCTTTTGTGTGACCTACATGCAGATAACCATTTGGTTCAGGCGGAAAACGGAAACGGATCTGATCATTTTTAAGACCGTTTGCCAAATCATCTTCTATAATTTGCTCAATAAAATTGAGAGATTTTTTTTCTTCTTCCATTAAAATTCGCTTTAAATGTCGAATAATACGACAATTTGCAAATTTAGGAAATTTTAAGGGTTTACGGAAATTATAATTTAAAACTATAATTGTTAATAATTCAATATTTTTATTTAACTTAGAATTAACTAAGAACCCATTTCTCAAATAACAACAACATGGCTGTTTATATCCTAAGCAATCGAAAAATTGTTCGCCATAAAGGTGAAAAAACAGATTCATTTTCTAATGATGAATACTCTATTCCTAATTTCAGGATAGCAAAATGTGATTTTGATAGCTATAAAGAACCTACTTCTGCAGCTAAAAAAAAGAAAGACTACACCAACCGAAATATTGTAAACTATAAACTCTTTTCTGAGCCTGAAAAACAAGGATATCAAGATGTTTTGGACGTTTTATTAAATGAAAAGGGCATCAAAAAATCAACTTTAACAGCCAATAATCTCGGTGGAAGCCAAAGAATGTTCTATGAATTATATAAAAATATGTCTTCCACAAAGGATAGAAGTGATGTTTTGATATTTATTCATGGGTACGCTTATGATTTTGATGATGAATTGAAAGCAATTGTTGATCTTAAAAAATTGTTCATTGACAATCCAGCATCTCCTGTTCAGCATATTCTATTCGTGAGCTGGCCGGCTTCGAGCAGCATTGTTCCTATGACTTATTTTGATGATAAGGCCTCGAGCATCAATTCCGGAGCTTCGTTGATGAGATTATTTTATTTTTATACGCAGTTTTTAAAGGATATTTTTTCGAACCGTGATCTTGTTCCCTGCAATCAGAGAATTCATTTGATGGCTCATTCAATGGGAAATCGGGTGCTTCAAAGTATGTTGTACAGTTTGAAAAAGGAAAACATTTTGAGAGTTATCGATCAGGTTTTATTGTTGAATTCTGATGTGACTTATAAGGTTTTTGAGGACTCAGAAGATTCATTTAATAAGCTTCCTTTGTTGGCGAATCGGATCTCAATTTATTTAAACAGAAAAGATACCATTCTTGGAATTTCGCAGTTCACAAAGAATATTTTAACCCCAAGATTAGGCAAAAATGGGCCGAGCGATATTGAAAAATTCAAAGATATTGTTTCTATCATTGATTGTACTTTTGTTCAAGATGATGTATTAAGTGGTTTCAAATATGACATCGGAAATCATTGGGGATACCTCTCCAGCTCTCAGGTTCAAAATGATATTTTTCAAAACTTGTATGGTGTGGATAGAAATCTTATAACCAAGAGATTAAAGAATAACGAAAATATTTTCACAATTATTTCACAATAATATATTAAAATTAATCATATCGTAAAGCCTAATGTTAAACCTTAAAACACTCGCTCATGTTGGCATAGAGATTGCAAAATCATTAAACAGAGAAATACTAAATTTTTTATCATGAAAAAAGTTAAAAGCAAGTTTTCTTATTTATTGCAATATATTAAGAAAGCAATTTTCGTAAAAGACGTAATCTAATTAGCTGATTATTAACTCAAAAATTATAAATTATTCGATTATAAAATTACTTTATTTAAAAAACAACTTCTCTCCTTTCAAATCTAACTGAGTTTCAAAGTTATTGGTAAATAAGCCTCCTGTTCCTAGACCTTGAGGCATTTTGTTATTTTTCGTAAACGTATACTGAGCAATCGCATTCAAACCAATATTGCTTTCGAGAGCTGACGTAATCCACCAACCGATATTAAGTTCTTCTGCAAGAGAAATCCATTCATCAGAACCGGAAAAACCTCCTACCAAAGCTGGTTTTAAAATAATATATTGAGGATTTATTTCTTGTAAAAGCTTCTTTTTTTCATTAAAATCAATGATTCCGATTAACTCTTCATCCAAAGCGATTGGAGTTGGAGTTTCAGTACATAATTCTTCCATATCATTCCAGTTTCCGGCTTTTATTGGCTGCTCAATGGAATGAATATTTAAATCTGCTAATTGCTGTAAAACAACTTTTACTTCCTCTTTGCTAAAACCTCCATTTGCGTCAACACGCAATTCCAATTTCTCTTTTGAGAATTTTTCTCTTAATTTTTGAAGAACTTCATGTTCAGATTTCCAATCGACACCGATTTTTAATTTAATACAGTGAAAGCCTTTTTCAAGTTTCTCCTGAATCTGTTCTTCCATATAATGAATGTCCCCCATCCAGATCAATCCGTTGATAACTATTGGAGATTTACCTTCTGTAAATTCACTTGGGAAATAAAGATTCTCGCCATGTTTCAGGTTCAAAATAGCTTGTTCATATCCAAACCAAATGGATGGAAACTCTTTTAATTCTTCTTCTAAAAATTCAGAATCTTTTTGAATATTTTCGCAAAGCCATTGCAGCCTTTCTTCATAATCCGGTCTGTCATCAAAACTTAATCCTCTGAAAATAGCACATTCGCCTATTCCTTTTTTCTCATTTTCTGAAATTTCAAGAATAAAGGTTTCCTTTTCATGCAAAACGCCGCGAGATGTTCCACTCGGGCGCTTGAATTCTAATAAATATTTAAAATATTCTGCTTTCATTTATTTTACACTGTCAATTCGCATAAATTCCTCTGCTTTTTCAACCATATTGACGCTTCCGCAGAAAAACGGAATTCTTTGATGAAGTTCTGTTGGTTCAATTTCCAAAATTCTTCTGAAACCGTCCGTCGCCTTTCCACCAGCTTGTTCAGCTAAGAAAGCCATTGGATTACATTCATAAAGTAATCTCAGTTTTCCATTTGGAGCTTGTGAATAAGATGGATAAATATAAATTCCACCTTTCAACATATTTCTATGAAAATCAGCAACTAACGAACCAATATATCTTGAAGTATACGGTCTGTCACCTTCTTCCATCTGACAATATTTAAGATAATTTTTAACTCCTTGAGGGAATTTAATATAATTTCCTTCGTTGATAGAGTAAATTTTCCCTGTTTCCGGAAATTTCATATTCGGGTGAGACAGATAATAAGTACCCAATGATGGATCTAATGTAAATCCGTTCACACCATTTCCTGTTGTGTAAACAATCATCGTTGAAGAACCGTAAATTACGTATCCTGCGGCAATCTGATTAATTCCTTTTTGTAAAAAATCTTCAAGCTGAACCGGCGTTCCAGGCTCTGTTACTCTTCTGTAAATTGAAAAAATAGTTCCTACAGAAACATTTACGTCAATATTCGAAGAACCATCCAAAGGATCGATCAATACAACATATTTGCTTAAATGTCCGTTTTCTCCACATTTAATGTCAATAAAATCGTCATTTTCTTCGGAAGCAATACCACAAACTACCTCTCTTTGAGATAATGCCGTAATAAAAATGTCATTGGCGATCACATCAAGTTTCTGCTGCTCTTCTCCCTGAATATTTTCATTTCCTGCTTTTCCGATGATATCTGCAATTCCCGCCTTATTTACTTCCCTGTTTACCACTTTTGAAGCTAGTCTTATTGCGCTCAGAAGACGTGAAAATTCTCCTGTAGAATACTGGAAATCGTCCTGCTTATCAATAAGAAATTCTCCTAAAGTCTGTAATGGTTGATCTGACATATTTTTCTTTTTACGTTTTGCTCAAATTTCGTAAAATTTACAACATTATAGAGAATTTTCTTTTAAAATACATTAAGCACTGTATATCAAATCAATACATCATAAATAGTGGTACTTATCATAAATTTCAACATGAAAACGGATCACCAATTTAACCTGCTAAGGAATGAAAAATTCAATAAATAGTGTTAATTTTTAATTTTAATAAAATCTTAAGTAGGTCTGCCCGTTCGGCTCTTTCATATCTCGTTGTAAATTTATAATTTTGACCTCCGTAAAAAACTCAATTAAATTTTATCTAACAATTTTATTTTTAACAATTTAATGAAAATTTTCAAGTTTGGTGGAGCATCGGTGAAAGATGCTGAAAGTGTAAAAAATGTGTCCATGGTATTAGAAAGCCAGGGATTTGCCAAATGTCTGCTGGTAATTTCAGCGATGGGCAAGACGACTAATGAATTGGAAAAAGTGGTAGAACTTTATTTCAAGAAGGATAACTATCAAACCGAAATTGAAAAGATAAAACGAAAACACATGGAAATCGCGGAAGGTTTATTTCCTGAAAATCATGCGGTTTTTGCAGAAATTGATTTGTTTTTTGATGATATTGATTCTTTTTTACGAAGAAATAAATCACCTAATTACAATTTCGTGTACGATCAGGTTGTAAGTTGTGGAGAAATGATCTCTACAAAAATCGTAAGCGAATATTTAAATGAAATACAGTTTACCAATCAATGGTTAGACGCCAGAGATTACATAAAAACCGACAATTCTTACAGAGATGGAAATGTAGACTGGAAAAGAACTGAAGAATTTATGTCAACTTTAAATCCTGAAATCTGCTATGTAACGCAAGGTTTTATTGGATCTGATGATAATAATTTTACGGTAACTTTAGGAAGAGAAGGTTCAGATTATTCTGCCGCGATCTTTGCCTATTGTTTAAATGCATCTGCAATGACAATCTGGAAAGACGTTCCGGGAGTTATGACGGGAGATCCAAGAAAATTCAAGGATGTTACGCTTCTTTCTAATATATCATATGAAGAGGCAATCGAGATGGCCTATTACGGAGCAAGTATCATTCACCCGAAAACATTACAGCCTTTACAACAAAAAGACATTCCTTTTTATGTGAAATCTTTCGTAGATCCTACAAAGGAAGGAACAAAAGTAGGAGCTTCAGATAAAAACGAATTTCAGGAGTCTTATATTTTAAAGGAACATCAAACCTTATTGAAAATCTCTACCAGAGACTTCTCATTTGTAGCAGAAGATCATATGAGTTTGGTTTTTAGCTTTTTAGCAAAATATAAAATTAAAGTTTCTTTGATGCAGAATTCTGCAATTTCACTAGCTTTATGTCTGGAAGATAAATTTGATAAAATAGACGAGCTTAATGAAGAACTTCAGAAAATATTTAAAACTGAAGTAGTTAAAAATGTATCTTTATTTACCGTGAGAAATGCGAAGATGGAGAACATTGATAAATTTTACCAAGAAAAAAGTGTATTATTGGAACAGATTTCAAAGAATACGCTTCAAATGGTAACACAATAAAACTAATTGCGACTAAACACACATGAGTTTAATTTCGAAAAACGATTTAATTCAAGCTTCCGGCTTAAGCAAAATAGGATTTCTAAAGAATCCGGTAGCATCTGCTGTGATGAGCATTGCTAAAATAAATGAAGTTAACAGATTATACGATAAACTAAAAGATAAGGAAGGTAAAGACTTTTTCGACTCATTTGTGAGAGAGAGAAACTTGAGCTATGTCGCATTTGAAGAAGATCTCGCTAAGATCCCAAAAACGGGACCGTTTATTTTGGTTTCTAATCATCCGCTAGGCGCGATAGACGGGATTTTAATGTGCAAGATCTTATCAGAAGTACGTCCGGATTTCAAAGTAATGGGTAATTTCCTTTTGGAAAAAATAAAACCTATGGAGCCGTACGTGATTTCTGTAAACCCTTTTGAAAACAGAAAAGGAGCTTACAGCAGCTCTTCCGGAATGCGCGAAACATTGAAGCATTTGCAGGAAGGAGGCTGTGTAGGTATTTTCCCAGCAGGAGAAGTTTCAAACAAAAACAATCCTTACGGAGAAATTCTAGATAGAGAATGGGAAAAACCGGCTCTTAAGCTTATTAAAATGGCAAAAGTGCCGGTGGTTCCTATGTATTTCCATGCCAAGAACAGCCGTCTTTTTTATCAGGTGGCAAAACTTCACCCAAATTTTCAAACATTGATGCTTCCTGCTGAAATGATGAATGACAGGGAGAAACCGATTCGTATCAGAATCGGAAAGCCTATTGGTCTAAAAGCAATGGACGAAATGGAAAACATTGAAGAATTAGGTGAATTTCTAAAACGTAAGGTTTATATGATGAAATCTTACTATGAAAAGAGAAAATCTCTGGCTCAGGCTATTAATCTTCAAAATTTATATGTAAAATTTCCTTTGCTTAGAGAAGAAAATATTGTTCAGAATATCATTGATGAAACTCCAAAAGAAGACATCATTAATGACATCAGCAAGCTAAAAGGCACCGACAAAATGCTTTTCAGCAATGGTAATTACGAAATATATTTCACTGCTTACGAGGAAATCCCTTCTGTAATGAGGGAAATCGGACGTCAGCGAGAGCTTACATTCCGTGCCGTGGGAGAAGGAAGTAACCTGCCTTTTGATCTTGATGAATACGATAAACACTATCATCATCTTTTTCTTTGGGATAATGCCGAGGAAAAGCTGGTTGGAGCTTACAGGATGGCTTTAGGTAAAGAAGTGATGAAGAAATCCGGTATAAAAGGTTTCTACACCAGTTCTTTATTTGAATTTGAACAAGATATCCATCCTTTCTTTAAAAAAGTAATCGAAATGGGTAGAGCATATATTTGTCAAGAATATCAGCAAAAACCGCTTCCACTTTTCCTTTTATGGAGGGGAATTGTACATGTTTGCTTAAGAAATCCTGATCACAAATTCTTAATGGGAGGCGTGAGTATTTCCAACAAATTCTCTGAATTCTCAAAATCATTAATGATTGAGTTTATGCGTTCGAATTATTATGATTCTGCAGTAGCTCAATACATTACACCAAGAAACGAGTATAAAGTAAAACTTCGCGAAAGAGATAAAAATTTATTCTTCGAAGAAATGGAATCTGATTTAAATAAATTAGATAAAATCATCGATGACCTCGAACCTGAATTAAGATTACCTGTTTTAATTAAAAAATATATTAAGCAAAACGCAAAAGTTATTGCCTTTAATGTAGATCCAAATTTCAATGATGCCATTGACGGATTGATGTATATTAGAATAAGTGACCTTCCGGAAAGCACGATAAAACCTGTATTAGAGGAAATGAGTGAGCAAATTAGAAAGGAACAAGAAAATAATTCTCCTGAGAATCAGTAAGTTTTTATTTTTATTAGAAAAAAGTACTGTTAATACTTGCTTCATATATTAAAACTTACTACTTTTGCATCACTTTAAAACAACGAAGTAAGTCAAACAAAAATATACGGTTTCTTAGCTCAGTTGGTAGAGCAATGGATTGAAAATCCATGTGTCCCTGGTTCGATTCCTGGAGAAACCACTGGAAATTTAACAATTTCTAACAAAACCCCTCAAATTGTACAATTTGAGGGGTTATTTTTTTTGAACATATATCAAAATAAAACAAATTCTCTCAAAGTAAAGGTGCCCTTTTCGGTCACCTGAGCTTATTAATTTTTTAGGTAACCGAATTTCTCTTAAAGTCCCGCTATCAAAGCAAGCCTGTTCAAAATTTGAACATCTTGACTAGCGAGTCATCGAAAAGTAATTTTAACCTTTAAAATCAATAATCATGAACACCAAAGTTTCAGTATTATTTTATGCTAAAAAATCTAAAGCAAAAAACAATTTATGCGTCCCAGTTTATTTAAGAATTACAGTTAATGGAAAACGAACTGAATTCTCAACAGGTAAAACTGTGGATGTTTCTAAATGGAGTTCGGAAATGAGCCGTTTAAAAGGCAATTCTGAAGAGGCACGTACAGTAAACAAGTAATTTCGACGTTTTTCTGTCAAAGATCTATGAAATCGAAAGAAACCTTATTCTATCAGGTGAAGCTTTTGACGCAATGGAAATCAGAAATCTTTTAACAGGAAGACAAGAGACAGGACGCTACCTAATCCCAATTTTCCAAGAGCATAATAACAGAATGGAAAAGCTCATCGGAAAAGAATATGCATTGGCTACTCTCAAAAATTATAAAACCTGTTTAGCCCACTTAAAAAAGTTTCTATGGAGCTTTTATAAAAAGTCAGACATTAATATCAAAAAAATAGAACCTGCATTCCTCAATGATTTTGATTTCTTTCTTAGAACGGTGGCAAAATGCAATAATAATTCTACAGTTAAGCATTCTAAAAATCTAGCAAAGATTCTGAAAATATGTTATCATAACAATTGGATTGAAAAAGACTTAGTAACGTATTACAAGGGAAAGTTTAACGAGGTTACTGCAAATTTTCTTACACATGAGGAAATTACAACTATGCAGGAGAAAGATTTTTCAGGTCAGGGATTAAATCTGGTTCGGGACATTTTCATCTTTAGCTGTTATACAGGGCTCGCATACATTGACATTTATAATTTAACAAAAGATCATATTTCGAAAGGAATTGATGGTAACTTATGGATTATGACCAACCGACAAAAGACTAGTACTGCCTCTAATATACCATTGTTACCTATTCCTGAAGAAATTATCCGAAAATATGAAAATCACCCCATAGCTTTGCAATCAGAGAAATTACTGCCAGTCTATACCAATCAGAAAATAAATGAATACTTAAAAACCATTGCGGACAATTGTGAAATTAACAAGAAACTTACATTTCATGCTGCCCGACATACATTTGCCACAACAGTAACATTAGGAAATAATGTTTCTATGGAAAGTGTGAGCAAAATGCTCGGTCATAAAAGTATTAAAACCACACAACATTATGCTAAAATTTTAGATAAAAAAGTGAGTGAGGATATGGCTTCTTTAAAAGATTTATTACAACAGAATGGTTAAAACAATTTTTAATTAGAATCATCATATACGAGATTTATCCAACTCTATATTTTTACGGAATTATTTATTTTATTTTGATTTTCCTTAGCTTATAAATAAATTTGTAAAAACTTAATTTGATGAATTATAAACTTGAGCTCAATACACAAGAACCTAATTCTAATATTGTATTTAACACAATCATTTTCGACTCCTTAAAAGTTAATATAATTGAAAAATATGCTGAAAAGATGATTTCCTATCCAAAATTATATGAAGTTTTATTTAGAGTTAGAACCTTGGATAATGAGATGATAAAAAAAAGAGATGGTACTGTGTAAATCGTCAGCAAAAAGTGGACATTTGATATTAGAAATTTAAGGAGTGTTTTCATAAAAAGAGTAATTTTAATTATGG
>Ga0302167_10000344_pt1 | contig 23326 bp, 22 predicted proteins | sample I_Fen_N1_1_FD_193496 | JGI IMG/M metagenome (GOLD analysis project Ga0302167, IMG submission 193496) | Peat permafrost microbial communities from Stordalen Mire near Abisko, Sweden - I_Fen_N1_1 | ecosystem: Environmental > Terrestrial > Soil > Wetlands > Permafrost | place: Sweden: Abisko...
TTGCTAAATTATTAAATATTTAAAACTTTATTAAAAAGTGAAAAAATTATCTACTTTTCTACTCTTTTCGTTAGCAACTTACGGTTTACAGGCTCAAAGTTTTATTCAGGCTTATCAGGATCGTGCCAATATGGTTACGCAGACAAATATTACAACCAATTTACAGGATTTTTCAAATTTGGGAGTTAAAACTACTGGTTCTGTAGCGAATGCAAATGCTTTAAATTGGCTAAAAAACAAGTATGCCTCTTTTGGATATTCTGCCAGCCAAGTTGTAGAAGATCCGTTTACTTTTAGTGGAACAAGTTCAAAAAATTTAGTAATAACTAAAACAGGAACAGTTTATCCTAATAAATATGTAATTATCTGTGGACATTTCGACAGTATTGTTGGTCCGGGAGTCAATGACAATGGAAGCGGAACTTCAATTATTTTGGAAGCTGCAAGAATTTTAAAAGATGTTCCAACGGAATATTCTATTAAATTTATTCACTTTTCCGGTGAAGAACAAGGTTTGAGAGGAAGTCAGCACTATGCAAATACAGTGGCTTATCAGGGAAGTACCCGTGTTTTAGATATAAAATTGGTTTTTAACCTAGATCAGGTTGGCGGAAAAATGGGAAATAACAATAATACCATTTACTGCGACGAAGACATGGGTGGAAATGCAAATAATACGGCTGCCGGAGTTGCTGCAACTCAGGAATTGGTAACACTTACAGGTCTTTATTCTCCTCTTTTAACTGATATTGACGAAGCAGAAGATACAGATTATATTCCTTTTGAAACTAAAGGTGAAGTAATTACAGGCTATTTTGAAAAAATAAGAAGCAATTATCCGCACACCGCAAATGATACTTTTGCAAATACAGATCCTGTTTATATTTACAATGTCGGAAAAGCAACGGTTGGTGCACTTCAACATTTTGCAGTGGCAACTACAACTATTTTAGGAACTAGAGATGTTCCGGCAAATAAGTTAGAGTATGTAAAAATCTATCCGAATCCGGCAAAAGATGCTCTTCATATCGAACTACCCAGCAAAGTAAAAGATTTCAGTTTTGAGATCACAGATTTGATTGGCCATACTTTGATTAAAGAAGGGAACAAAACTCAGATTAATACTTCCAGTTTGGCTAATGGAGCTTATATTGGAGTGTTTAAAGCTGATGGGCAGACGGTGGTTAGAAAGGTTTTGATTGAAAGATAAAAATGAAAATTTAAGATAAAAACTCGCTTTTTTAGCGAGTTTTTTATTTATCGCGAGTTTGTAATACCTGCTCAATTTCTTCTAATGAAAAACTTTTAGCTTTCAATAAAATCAAAAAGTGATATAATAAATCAGCCGCTTCATTTTTAAATAAATCATCATTGTTATCTTTGGCCTCAATAACCAATTCTACGGCTTCCTCTCCTACTTTTTGAGCCACTTTATTAATGCCTCTTTCGAACAGTGAATAGGTATAAGAAGACTCTACCTTATCATCAATTCTTTGGGAAATCTTATCTTCCAGTTCATATAAAAAACCTTTTGCATCTTTCTCGCCGAAACAACTGAAACTTCCCGTGTGGCAAACTACATTTTTAGGAATGGCTTTAATTAAAATTGTATCGTTATCACAATCAATTTGAATATCTTTTACCTTTAAAAAATTACCTGACTCCTCACCTTTCGTCCAAAGTCTGTTTTTAGAACGGCTGAAAAAAGTAACAATTCCTTCTTTCTCTGTTTTCTCAAAAGCTTCCTCGTTCATATATCCCAACATCAATACCTGTAAGCTTCTGCAATCCTGAATAATTACGGGAACTAATCCGTTTGTTTTACTGAAATCTATTATCATCTTACTTCAATTTTTTGATTACTTAATTCTTTTTTTAAATCCAAAATGCTCACTTCTCCGAAATGAAAAATACTTGCTGCCAAAGCGCCTGTCGCTTTCGTTTCTTTGAAAACCTTTTCAAAATCTTCCATTTTTCCTGCCCCACCAGATGCTATCACAGGAATATTGATATTCTCAGAAACTGATTTTGTTATTCTTATGTCAAAACCATTTTTCGTTCCGTCACCGTCCATCGAAGTCAGTAGAATTTCACCTGCACCTAAAGATTCTGATTTTTTTGCCCAATCTATTGTTTTTAAATTGGTTATTTCTCGTCCGCCTTTTACATGAACCCAATCGGAATTATTTATGAATTTGGTATCAATCGCCACAACAATACACTGACTTCCAAATTCTTTAGCCAAGTCAGAAATCAACTGAGGATTGGTAACAGCAGATGAATTGATGCTTATCTTATCCGCGCCTGCTTCCAATAGTTTTTGTACATCTTGAATGGAAGAAATTCCGCCTCCAACTGTGAAAGGAATACTCAATTCCTTAGAGATATTTTGTACCAATTCAACGAATGTTTTTCTCTTTTCAATCGTAGCCGTAATATCAAGAAAAACCAATTCATCGGCTCCGTTTTCTTCATATCTTTTTGCTAATTCTATAGGATCTCCGGCATTTCTTAACCCTTCAAAATTGATTCCTTTTACCGTTGTTCCATCCTTGATATCCAGGCAAGGGATTATTCTTTTTTTAAGCATTTTCAATGAATTTTCTAAGTTCTTCTAAATCTATTTTTGCTTCGTAAATTGCTTTTCCGATGATAGTTCCAGCGCAGCCAATTTCTTTCATTTTCTCTACATCTTCAATACACGAGATTCCACCGCTTGCAATAAGTTGAGTTGATGTCTTAGCTATAATTTCTTTATAAAGCTCAGTTGATGGACCTTGTAGCATTCCGTCTTTTGAAATATCGGTACAAATGACCTGCTTAATTCCTTTTTTCTGATATTGAAGAATAAAATCAATCACGTCTTTATCATTGCTTTCCAACCAACCTGAAGTTTTTATCATTCGGTTATCACAATCGGCTCCCAGAATAATTTTATCCGCTCCATATTTTTCAATCAATTCAAAACAAAACTCAGGATCCTGAACGGCAATACTTCCAATCGTAATTTGCTTTGCGCCAGAATTGAAAGCAATTTCAATATCTTCTACCGTTTTCAGTCCACCTCCAAAATCAATAGATAAATTAGTTTCTTTTGCAATACTTTCCAATACTTTTTGGTTGACAATATGCTTAGATTTTGCACCGTCTAAATCTACCAAGTGAAGAAATTTAATCCCAAAGCTTTCAAACTCTTTCGCAACTTCTACAGGATTTTCATTGTAGATTTTTTTTGTGCTGTAATCACCTTTTGAAAGGCGAACACATTTTCCGTCAATAATGTCAATAGCAGGAATAATTTTCATACTTACAATTTTAAAAAGTTGTTTAATAATTCATTTCCAATCTTCCCTGATTTTTCAGGGTGAAATTGTGTTGCAAAGAAATTATCCTTCTGCAAAGATGCACTGAAAGGCAAAATATAATCACAAACAGAAGTTGTATATTCTGATAATTCACAATAATAGCTGTGAACAAAATACAAATCATTTTCTTTTTCAATTCCTGAAAATAATGGAGATTTTATTTCTGAAATTGTATTCCAACCCATGTGGGGAACAATATCTTTTGGTGGGAATTTCTTTACGTTAATATCAAAAATACCTAATCCTTCAGTGTCTCCTTCTTCATTATTTTTACACATTAATTGCATCCCCAAACAAATTCCCAAAACAGGCTGTTCCAAATTTGGGATCAACTTGTCCAGACCTTTATCTTTTAATAAATTCATCGTAGAAGAAGCTTCTCCAACTCCCGGGAAAATTACTTTATCAGCTTTTTGAATTAGTTCAAAATCATCAGTAATAATAGATTCTACATTTAATCTATTCAATGCATTTTGCACAGAATTAACATTTCCTCCGTTATATTTTATAATTGCAATCATACTAAAGGCTTCCTTTTGTTGAAGGTAAATTAAAGTTTTCATCAGTCTGTTTTACCGCCATTTTTATAGCTTTTGCAAAGGCCTTGAAAACAGATTCTATTTTGTGATGCTCGTTATCTCCTTCAACTTTAATATTTACATTAGATTTAGAAGAATCGGTGAAAGATTTAAAGAAGTGATAAAACATTTCAGTCGGAACATCGCCAATTTTTTCTCGATTAAAATCAGCTTCCCAAACCAACCAAGGTCTTCCTCCAAAATCTATCGCGACCTGAGCCAGACAATCATCCATCGGAAGCAGAAAACCATATCTTTCAATCCCTTTTTTCTTTCCTAAAGCCTGAAGAATTGCTTCTCCAAAGACAATTCCTGTATCTTCGATGGTGTGATGCTCATCAACCTGTAAATCACCATTTACTTTGATTTTTAAATCTAAATTTCCGTGTTTTGAAATCTGCTCCAACATATGATCAAAAAAATGCAAACCTGTTGAAATCTCAGAATTTCCTTTTCCATCGAGATTAACTTCAATCTCAATTTGAGTTTCATTCGTCTTTCTTGAAACTTTCGATTTTCTTGGTTTTTGCTTTAAAAATTGATAGATTTCAGACCAATTTTCGGTTGTCAATTCCGCATTTTCATTTTGAATTTTATTAATAAAAATTACTTTTGAGCCTAAATTTTCGGCTAATTGAATATCCGTGATTCTATCGCCAATTACATAGGAATTTTGTAAATCATAATCTCCGTAAATATACTTCCCAAGCATTCCAATTCCCGGTTTTCTTGTAGGTAAATTTTCATGCTCAAAACTTTTATCAATTAGAATATCACTAAAAATTATTCCTTCATTTTCAAATGCTTTTAACATTTTTTCCTGAGGTTTTATAAAGTCTTCAAAAGGAAAACTTTCGGTTCCCAAGCCATCCTGATTGGTGATCATCACCAATTCATAATCCAACTCTTTGGCTATTTTTGAAAGGTTTTGAAATACTTCAGGATAAAACTCTAGCTTTTCTAAGGAATCAACTTGAAAATCCGTTGGAGGTTCAATAATTAATGTTCCGTCGCGGTCTATGAATAATACTTTTTTCATTTTTAAATAACTTTCATTTTCTTAATTTTTTAACGCTATCAAACCTTATAGGTTTTCAAAATCTATAAGGTTTCAGAATGTTTTAAAGCCTGAATTAACTGAATATTTTCATCCCTGTTTCCAATATTTATTCTGATACAATTCGGAATTTGAGGCGTTCTTTTGCTTGTTAAAACTTCTTTATCTAAAAGGTTTTGATATATTTTTTCAACGTCATCAAACTCGATTAAAAAGAAATTAGCATGTGTAGGAAAGACTTTTGTAATACAACTTATACTTTGAAATTCATTTTTTAGCCATTCTCTTTCCTCAAAAATATTATTCAAGTTTTTATTGAATTGATCTTGGCTATCAATCACATTTAAAACCAATTCCTGACTCAAAGAATTCACATTATATGGTGCTTTTACTGTATTAATCAACGCGATAATTTCTTCACTCGCGTATGCTATTCCTACTCTTGCGCCCGCCATTCCCCATGCTTTTGAGAAAGTTTGAAGAATAATAAGGTTAGGATATTTGTCAAGAAGTTCAAGACTCGATTTCTGATCTGAAAATTCAATATACGCTTCATCGACAACCACAATTCCATCAAAATTCTGAATATAAAACTCAATATCTTCAATGCTGTTTCCTGTAGGATTATTTGGAGAGCATAAAAAGAAAATTTTTGTTTGAATATTTTGAGTAACTTTTAAGAACTCCTCTTTTTCGATTTGAAAATTCTCATTAAGATCAAGCTTTACAACGGTATTTTCATTAATGGTAGCATAAAATCCGTACATCGCAAAAGACGGATTCATCATCAGGATCGAATCTTTTTTAGGCTCACAGAAAATTTTAATAATTAAATCGATCAATTCATCACTGCCATTTCCTACAGCAATTTGATTAGACGAAATATTTTTAAACTCAGACAATTTATTTTTAAGCTTTTTCTGAGTCGAATCCGGATAACGATTAAACTCTCCAAAAGGACTTTCATTGGCATCCAATAAAACAGGATTGCTAAATTCATTATGATCTCTAAAACTGATGTAAGGCTGTAATGCTAAAATGTTCTTTCGAACGAAATTATTTAGGGTAAATTGTTTCATTTTTTATTGATTTAATCGGATGGTAACGGCATTTTTGTGAGCGAATAAGCCTTCCGCTTCTGCCATGATTTCTATTGTTTTTCCTAAGTTTTGAAGTCCTTCTTTTGACAAGTACTGAAAGGTAATTTTCTTCACAAAACTGTCTAAAGAAACGCCGCTGTAATTCTTTGCAAAACCGTTGGTGGGAAGCGTGTGATTGGTTCCGCTTGCATAATCTCCTGCACTTTCACATGAATAATTTCCCAGAAAAACAGAACCTGCATTTTGAATGGTTGGAATATATTTATCAAACTCATTTAATGCTAAAATAAGGTGTTCCGGAGCATACAAATTGCTGAATTCTATGGCATTTTCGATGGTATTTAAAAGAATAAAATGACTGTTATTCAAGGATTGCTGTGCAAATTCATTTCTTGGAAGTTCTTTGATCTGTTTTTCAATTTCTTCAATGGTTTCATTGAAAACCTTTACATCCGGTGATATAAAAATAACTTGACTATCACTTCCATGTTCCGCCTGTGAAAGTAAATCTGCAGCACAAAATGCGGGAATAGCTTTTTCATCGGCAATCACTAAAACTTCGCTTGGTCCTGCAGGCATATCGATCGCTACTCCATAATTTTGAGCATATTCTTTTGCGGCAACAACAAACTGATTTCCAGGTCCAAAAATTTTATAAACATTCGGAATACTTTCTGTTCCCATTGTCAACGCTGCAATAGCTTGCGCACCGCCCGTTTTAAATATTTTTGAAACACCACAGAGTTGAGCAGCATACAAAATCGAAGGATTGATGTTTCCCTTTTTATCTGGCGGACTACATAAAATAATCTCTTTACAACTTGCCAACTGAGCCGGAATTGCCAACATCAAAACAGTAGAAAACAAAGGCGCTGTACCTCCGGGAATATAGATTCCTACTTTTTCAATCGCTCGATTTTCTCTCCAACAAACCACTCCTTTTGTCGTTTCTATTTTTTCAGTTTCAGACTGCTGTGAAGCGTGAAATTTTGTAATATTTTCTTTAGCTTGTTGAATTGCTTGCTTCAATTCTTCACTAATTAAGCTTTCTGCATTTTGAATTTCTTCCGTTGAAACTGTAATATTTTCAACCTCTGCAGAATCAAATTTTTTATTAAACTCAATTAATGCCTTATCTCCATTTTTTTCTACTTCTGAGAATATTTCTTTAATAGTTTTTGAAATTTCTTCTCTTGTAAAAGCTGGTCGCTTTGTAAGTTCCTGCCAATTTTCTTGGTTGGGATATTTGTAAATTTTCATATTAAATCACCATTTTATCAATTGGAATAATTAAAATATCCTGTGCTCCATTTTCTTTTAATTCATCAATGACATCCCAAAAACGATCTTCATTGATCACAGAATGAATACTGCTCCAACCCTCTTCTGCCAAAGGAATAACCGTCGGGCTTTTAAGCACCGGAAGTATTTTAGAAATATCCGCAATCTTTACATTGGGAACATTCATCAAAATGTATTTTGAATTTTTCGCTTTTAAAACAGATTGAATTCTGAATAAGAATTTTTCAAGAATGAGTTCTTTTTCCTGATTGAGATTCGGCGTTTTAGCCAACACCGCCTCTGATTTCAATAAGGTAACCGTTTCTCTTAATCCGTTCTTAAATAAAGTGCTTCCAGAGCTCACAATATCACAAATTCCATCTGCCAAACCGATATTCGGAGCAATTTCTACAGAGCCGGAAATAACATGGATATCCGCTGAAACATTATTTTCTAATAAGAATTTTTTAAGGGTGTTAGGATAAGAAGTAGCGATTTTTTTATTCTGAAAATAACTCAAATCGTTCGTGTCAACATCTTTAGGAACAGCAAGTGAGACACGGCATTTTGAAAATCCAAGCTCCTGAATAATGTCGATCTTTTTTTGTTTTTCAACCAAAAGATTCTCTCCAACGATGGCAATATCTACCACACCGTCTTCCAAATATTGAGGAATATCCGAGTTTCGCAAGTACATAATTTCCATTGGAAAGTTATCTACCGAAACTTTAAGCTGATCTTTTCCGTTGTTGACGAAAATGCCACAGTCTTTCAGAAGTTGTAATGAATCTTCATAAAGCCGACCACTTTTTTGGATTGCAATTTTTAATTTACTCATTTTTTTCTACATTGAGTCTGAGCAAATAAAAACTGATTATTGAAAAGAAATTCTCGCGAAAATTTAGAAACAAAAAAACCGTCTATTGCTCAGACGGTTTTAAATATTTTTGATTTTAACACATGTTTATATCAATCAATTCCGTCTAACAGAGATGATGATAATAATGATGTAGTGTTAAAAAATTAGGTTTCATTGTTGAAATTTTGTGGTACAAATGTAGAACTTATTTTTAAACTTCAAAGGTTTTTCTACAGAATTTTTTGGTAAAGATTCATCAATTCGTTGGCAATTGGCTCGTCATTAAACTTTTGAACAAACTCAAAACCCTTATCAGCACGGCGTTTTCTTTCCGATTCATTAGCCCATAAAAATTTTATTTTTGATTGAATATCTAAATAATTTTTAGGATCGATATAAACTGAGTCCGGTCCACCTGCCTCCGGAAGACAACTCGTATTACTTGTAATCGCTACCGTTTTTGAAAAAAGTGCTTCTATGACAGGAATTCCAAAGCCTTCAAAGAAACTTGGATAGACAAAAATATCGGCTAATTTATAGATCACAGCAAGCTCATCCATAGAAACTCCTTCAAGAAAATGGACTTGTTTCTCCATTTTGTTTTTCTTGATATACTGCTCTATCTTGCTGAAATATTTTGTCTTTTTCCCGACAACAACTAATGGAATTTCTGTTTTATCAATAGATTTTACAACATTCAATAAGTTTTTACGCTCTTCAATCGTTCCGACATTTAGAATAAATCTTTCAGGAAGATTAAATTTTTCTTTTGTTTTTTGAATAAATTCTTCTGATTGCTCTTCTTTAAAAGCATGATGACAACCTTGATAAATGACTTCAATTTTACCTTCAGGAACTTTTAAATATTCAATAATATCACTTTTCGTTTGTTCAGAAATCGCAATGATTTTATCGGCAGTTTGCGCTGCTTTTTTAAATTTCCACAAGTGAATTTTTCGATCAAAAAAAGAATAATATTGAGGATAGCGAACGAAGATCAAATCGTGAATTGTAACCACTTTTTTAATTGGCTTTTTATCCCATTTTAAAGGCAATTCACCCGACAAACCATGAAAAATATCTGCATTTTGTTTTTGTGCATCTTTTCCCATCTTGAGTTGGCGAGACATTGTTCCTTTTGATGTTTCAATAAACTGAACATGCGGATTATCAAGAATTTCAGAACCTCTTTCAGATTTATTTTTATTGAGTAAAATATATTCGTTTTCAGGGAAATATTTAGCAAGAATTCTTACGAGATCTCTGGAATAATTCCCTAAACCTGAGGTATTGTGAAAGAAACGTTTGGCATCGAAAGCAATTTTCATAATTCTATTTGTTTTTGAAATTCCTGAAATGTTCCGAATGAATAATTTTTACTTTTTAACCAAGAAACAAATTCATCAAATCTTTCTACCATATCTTTTCCTGAATTTTTTACCGTAAAGCCAGGAAGTTTAAACGCTTCATCTTTGATTTCTGCAAATTCCCATGGATGGAAATAAATATTCAGATAATTATCTTTTTTCAAGGTATCTGAAGCTAATTTTTTATAAAATGATAAAGGAAAATTATGGAAGCTCAACCAAAATAAAGGAATTCTAAAGTTGGGCGAAACCGAAGCCGGAATCTGCGTTACATTTCCTTCTTTAAAATACGTTCTTGAAACCTTTAAGTTATTATATCTTCCCGGAAGAAAAGTTGGATTGATAGATGAATTGTAAGAATATCCTGCTTTTTCAACTTCTTTTTCGTCGACAGGCATCATTCTCGGCATTCTTAATCCTGTTACTCTCGTTGAAAATAATTCTTCTAATTTTTCTCTGGATTCTTTTAAATGTTTCTCTTCAAATTCAGAATGAAACCATGTGTGAGAAGCCAATTCGTGACCTTCCTTTAGCAACCTTTCAATAAGATGCTTACTGTTTTCCGCAAAAACTACAGTCGAAAAAAAGGTAGCTTTTGCGTTATATTTTTTAAGAATATCAAGTATTCTTTCTAGTCCGTTTTGTGAGATCGAGATCTGCTTTTCAAAGGATATTTCACCTTTATATTCGAATGGCATATCAAATTCTTCAATGTCAAAACTTAATAAAACCATTATTGAAAATTTTTATTTTTTATGATATAATTAGGTCTTTGTTTCACTTCTTTAAAGATTTTACCTAAATAAATTCCGATAATTCCCATGATAATCAACTGTAATCCACCAAAGAAAACAATCGTCATAATTAAAGATGCCCAACCTGATATTTCTGTTTTAGCAACGAAAGCATATAAAACGTATAATCCATATCCAACGACCGAAAATGCAGAAAATATAAATCCAAGATAAGCCGCAATTGACAAAGGTTTTACACTAAAAGCAGTGATTCCTGTAAAGGCAAATGTGATCATTTTTTTTAGATTATAACTGCTTTCTCCTGATAATCTTTCGCACGCTGTGAATTCGATTCCGGTTTGTTTGAAACCCATCCAGCTGGTTAATCCTCTTAAAAACAGATCGTCTTCATTTAAACCCCTCATTACTTCTACAGCATTGGCATCCATTAATCTAAAATCGGAACCGCCGCCTTTTGTAAGATTAACGTCGGAAAGACTGGATAATATTTTATAGAAAAAGTCGGAAGTTTTCCTCTTAAAAAAAGAAATTTCCTTTGGATACGTTCTGATCGTGAAAACAATATCGTTGCCTTCTTCCCATTTTTTAATCATTTCAGGAATGAGTTCCGGCGGATGTTGGAGATCGCCGTCCATTGAGATGACAGCGTTTCCGTGGGCATTGTCCATTCCTGCTTTTACGGCAGGCTGGTGTCCAAAATTTCTTGAAAATTCGATGAATTTTACTTCATCAAACTGTCGGGACAGTTCTTCTAATTTTTGCTGGGTATTGTCTCTGCTGCCGTCATTTACAAATATAATTTCAAAATCATAATGGCGCAATCCATTAAAAACCTCTTTGATTTTCTGATGGATCATGGCAACGTTTCCTTCTTCGTTGTAGGCGGGAATTACGATGGAAATTTTTTTCATATTTATCTTAATTCAGGCTGTAATTTTTTTCAAAATCTTTAGTTAAAAGTTCATATACAACCCTCAACCAAACTACAATGCAAGGTACAGCTTTTAAAGAGTATTTAATGATATAATCATTTTTTACACTTTTCGGGAATAAATCTGAACTTGAAAAGCAGGTGAAAATAATAACAAAGATTAATAATCCTATGGTAAAAGGTGTTCTTTCTTTTTGAAGGAAAAACCAAAGCATTACACCCGTTACAGCAATAATATACGTTGGAGACTCAGAACTTGAACTGAACAATACCAAAAACAGTAATGTTGAAGACAAGATCATCAATTGGAAAGCATAATTTTTATATTGTTTAATTCTGATATATGGTGCTGCAAATAAGGGTAATCCCACGGCTAAAAATACCAGATTAGAAATAGAAGCATCTCCTAAAATTCTTCTGAAAAAACCCATCAATGAAATGTCCTGCATGTTTCCTAATACCTGATTTTCACTGTTTTTTTCAACAATTGAATGGAACCAATCTGCATAACTTTGAATCACAAACTGCGGACTGGAATACGCCATCGGAAGCACAAAAAATACTACTGCAATTGCTAATCCTGAAAGAATAAATTTAATCTTATTTTTAATAAAGAAAAATTGGCTAAGACCAACAATTCCATATATTTTAACGAAAATTCCGATTAAAATTGCTGTTACAGATTTTACATCTTTTCTTTCATAAATATAGGTTGCAGATAATAATAAAAGCCCTGTTAAAGCCACATTAAACTGTAAACTTAATGCTGCCGTTATATATTCCTGCAAACAAAGTAATGCGAAAATTGCCTTTTTAGAATCTGAAAAAGGTAATTTATAGATCGCATAGACGAAAATAAAAGTATTAGCCAAATTCCAAAGAGAAATTCCCAGCCAATCGGGCATCATGGCAAATGGAGCAATTAGAGCACTGAAAAATATTCCGTAATGATTTAAATCAAAATAAAGATTAGGGTAATGGATAAACAGGTTTTTCTGATAAATGGTATTAAAAAATACATTTTTAAAGATCAGATAATTATTGATCGCATAATCTCCCCTGAAATATTTGGAAATCGCCGTAACAACCGATATAATAAGATAAACCCCAAATATATATTTAGGGTTTAGCAATATTTTAAGAAATTTTTCTTTCAAAATTGGGTGGTATTAGTTTAAAGATAATCTTAAACAGCTACATTATTTTCTCTCAATGCATCATTAAGAGACGTTTTTTTGTCTGTAGATTCTTTTCTCTGACCAATGATCAAAGCACAAGGAACCTGATATTCTCCAGCCGGATATTGTCTTGTATAACTTCCAGGAATCACTACTGAACGAGCAGGAACTCTTCCCTTAATCTCGATAGGTTCAGGACCTGTTACATCGATAATTTTAGTAGAGGCAGTTAGTACAACATTAGCTCCTAAAACGGCTTCTCTTTCAACGTGAACTCCTTCTACAACGATACATCTTGATCCGATGAAACAATCATCTTCAATAATAACCGGAGCAGCTTGAAGAGGCTCTAAAACACCACCGATACCTACACCACCACTCAGGTGAACGTTTTTACCGATCTGTGCACAGCTTCCTACCGTAGCCCAAGTATCAACCATTGTTCCTGAGTCTACATAAGCCCCAATATTTACATAAGAAGGCATCAAAATAACTCCTGAAGCAATGAAAGAACCTTCTCTCGCGATCGCATGAGGTACAACTCTAACTCCTTTTGCAGCATAATTTCTCTTCAAGGGAATTTTATCATGAAATTCAAACGGACCTACTTCAATAGTTTCCATTGTTTGAATCGGGAAATACATTACAACAGCTTTTTTTACCCATTCATTTACCTGCCATCCGTTTTCTGTAGGTTCAGCAACACGAAGTTCCCCAGAATCTAATAAAGAAACAACCTCTCTTATTGCCTTTTTGCTATCTTCATTTTGTAGTAAATCTCTATTATCCCAAATGTTTTCAATTGTTTGTTGTAACGACATATTTCTAGTTTAAATTAATTTGAATAATTATACGAGCCCAAAGATACAAAAAAGTTCAGGAAAACCTTTTTATTGCAAGATTTGATTAAGTGCAAAATTTTTATAAAGCAAAGAAAAGTCTTTGTCATTTCTGAGAAATTTAAACATGATTTTCTTAGATGAGATTTCTGTTGAATGACAAATTATATGTAACATATTCAGAATTAAAATCGAGTATTTTTTCTAACTAAAGAACTCTTTGAGCGTGGAGATAGGCTTTGTTCCAGTATTTCTCGTTTAATGACGAAATAATAACACCTTTTGACGTTGAAGCATGAATAAATTTCACTTCACCATCCGTATTGATATCATGAACAATTCCTACATGAGAAACCCTACTTCCGCCAGCTGTTGCGAAGAACAAAAGATCGCCGGGTTTTACTTCCGTGATATCGATTTTTTTACCTGCCTCCGCCTGATCCGTTGACCTGCGTGGAAGATTGAAATCATTTTCCTCAAACACTTTTACGGTAAATCCGGAACAATCGAATCCAGAAGAAGTATTTCCTCCAAATTTATAAGGTGTTCCGATATATTTTTCAGCATCTTTTAGAACGCTGTTTATAGATTTTGGAACTTTTCCGTCGAATTTTGAGTCTAGCTTTCTGAGATTTTCAGATTTAACAATAGTTTTATTTGTATTTTTTTTAGTTGCAACACTTTTTGAGCTTCCGCAAGAAATAATAAGTGAGGATGTAATCAGCAAAACAGATAACTGCTTTATTCTAAAGTTATTTTCAAATATTCCCATTTTCATATTCATCTGATTTTTAACATTGTAACTAATTATTTACAAATATACATTTTATATTTAAATTATGATTAAACTATACTAGAACTATACTATAAATATATGTTAAAATTTTATATTTGATTATTAATCATTATATTTGAGATCTAAACACAAAAGGCACAAATATTTTCACAAATTACACGAATCTCTTTTGTGACATTTATAAACATTCGTTTTATCAATGAATTATGGCAACATATGAAAGTTTAATTAAAATTAATGGCGCAGTTGGCGATCTCGTTTTTTATACTTTGAATGGCAAAAATGTTGTTCGAAAGAAAAGTGGGTTCAATAAAACGGCTTTTAAGAAAAGTCCTGCCTATGAAAAAGTTCGACAAAACAGCTCTGAATTTGGCCATTGTTCTAAAGTTGGGAAAATTATCAGACAAGTTTTGGATCAATATATAAAACAAGCGGATGAGCCTCTACTCTATCAAAAGTTTGCTAAACTAATGACAGAGATCAAAGATTTTGACGAAATTTCAGAAAGAGGAAAAAGAACTGTCGAAAATGGAATTATAACTGAAAAAGGAAAACTTCTTCTCCGGAAATTTCAATTCGGAAATAAAAATAATTTTGACGGTGAAAATTCTGTTTCTTTAGAATTATTAAATAAAAAATTATATTTAAATAATACATTTTCAGCGAATGAAGCTGTTTTAATTAGTTTAAAAATTGATTTTGAAAATTATTTAACGAAACATTTTGAAGAGAAAATATTAGTTGAAGGAAAAGAAAAAATATCTTTTGCTAAACAGTTTTCTGATGATGATTTGATTCTTTATTTTATTGTTTTAAAGAAGAACGATGAAATTCTCAATATGGGATTTGTGTAATAATATCAGGGAAATTCTCGAATTTTAAACAAAAAAAGACTACCCAAACGGATAGTCTTTTATATATTGTAATACTATTTTACTGCTTATTTTTCGCACCAGTCCAAGTTCCGGCTCTTGTAGGTGTAGGAACTGAATTTGTCCAGCCTCCAGTACCTTTTTTATCTTCTCTTGTTAAAGTCCCATGAAAATCACCGTCCGAAGGTGTACCAATTACTCCTGTTAGATCTCCTGTGTCAGTTACATTTCCTGTAATCACATAATTTTCGTCTTTTACAGTAGAATGCATAGTGCCAGTTAATTTCCCGTCACTAGCGACAACGAAATTAAAATCACCTTTGTCACTTCCTTCATATGTTCCGGACCATGTTCCGATAAAATCGTAAATAGTATCATCATCAGAGCTACATCCGATAAATATAAAAGCCGTTAATAAGAGTAAAAAAAGTTTCTTCATAGTTTTTATAAGTTTATGAAATAATCAAATCTGTGGAGAATACGGGGATCGAACCCGTCACCTTTAGACTGCCAGTCTAACGCTCTAGCCAGATGAGCTAATTCCCCTCGTTCTTTTCGAAGCGGTACAAAAGTAAGTATTTAAACCACATATACAAATACTTTATTGAATTTTCTTTAATAAGATTATTAATTGAATAGATAATTAATAGTCTTTTAAGTGATTAGAGGGAAGTATCTATAATAGTTTTGATGATTTAATGAACTATTATTGACTTAGTTTTGTGATTTCCAAATCAAGTAAATGTGTTAATTTTTGAGCTCCTCTATTGTTTAAATGGTCTCCATCGTACAAATCATCATCTGTAAATTCTTTATTTTGCATATAATCGATGTGGAAACAGGTTTCAGGTTTTTCTTTTGCTAAGTTTTTAAAGACTTCCAGCGAATTTTTTAACTGAGGATTATTAGAATAGTTAAAATATTCTTTACTTACAGGTGTTGATATAAAAATTACTTTAATTTTTTTCTTTATAGCAAAATCCACAATATCATCAATTGCCGTTAGATTTTCTTTAAAATTATTTTGATAATCTCTTTTGTCAATATCTACAGAATGTCTTTTAATGGCTTCATTTGACGTTTTAGCAATATCTTTACGAGAACTGTAGGTGTAAGAAATCCCAAAGCCTAGGTTATTACTTACTATTTCCGGATGCTTTTTTTCAAAATAAAATTCATTTATTTTTTTAATATTATCCTTGAATTTACCTTGAAATATTTCAAAATAATTGCTTGGATTACTGCCTATATTAAAACCGTAATATAAATTATAATTTTTGATCCTCCAACTGTCATCTGTCGTACTTAAAGTACTATACATTGAAATATAATCCGCAGGAAGAACGATGAATTTTAAATTTTTCCAATTTTCTTTGTACTTGTTTAAAATTAACCAATCTAAATTTATAGACTGAGAAATATAAGATGCATTGTAAGCTTTGTATTTAGAAACTTCAGGATTTAACCCAAAATAGATGTGTGAACTTCCTAAATACAGAACGTCGACCCTATTTGAGTTTTCCTTTAAATATTTGTCTTTTGCAGCGTATTCATTTGGTGTTTTTCTCAAAAAAGATTCCATGCTTCCTAGAACAACGATTATGGGAAAAACAAAAAAAGCGATATTTTTTATAAATTTTTTCATCTTAAAACTGGAAATAAATAAATGTTTGTTCTTCTCCTGAAAAATATATTATTGTTGCAACCAATGCATAGTAAAATATCCATCTTACGACTCTGTTTTTATTTAAAGAAATATCTTCAATCGCAAAATTATTCTTTCTTCCAAACCACTCTACTGTCATGAATAAAAATATGATGAAGAACAACCAAAGCGGCATTATGCTTGGCTTCCATAATAAAGAATGACTAAATATTTTCGATATATATAAGATGGCTTCCGAAACATTATCTGCCCTGAAAAATATCCATGCAAAAACCGTCAAAGAAAACGTAAATAATATCATGAAAGCCTCTTTAAAACTAGGAAGCAGACTATCCTCAGCAACAATATCTAAGTTTTTCCTGTTTGTTTTAAAAACAATTGATGGTAAAATAAATAAGGCATTAAGAAAGCCCCAGATAATGAATGTCCAGTTTGCTCCGTGCCAGAATCCACTCACTATAAAAATGATAAATGTATTTCTAATTCTACCCCAATTCCCACCTTTGCTCCCTCCTAGCGGAATATAAAGGTAATCTCTGAACCAGGTTGAAAGTGAAATATGCCATTTTCTCCAAAATTCGGCGATTGATCGTGAAAAATAGGGATAATTGAAGTTTTTAAGTAAATCAAAGCCTAACAATCTTGCCGTTCCCAATGCAATATCTGAGTAACCTGAGAAATCTCCATAAATCTGAAAAGCAAATAATATAGCTCCTATAACTAGAGTGCTTCCTGGATAAAATTCGGGATGATCGAAAATTTTATTTACAAAAATTGCAGATTGATCGGCAATTACGATTTTTTTAAATAATCCCCATAAGATCTGCCTTAAACCACTTTTTGCATTTTCGTAATTAAACTCTCTTTTTACCTTAATCTGTGGTAATAAATGGGTTGCTCTCTCAATAGGTCCTGCAACTAATAACGGGAAAAAACTTACAAATAAGCCGTAATCTACAAAGTTTCTTTCTGCTTTAATCCTTGATTTATAGATGTCAATAACATATGAAAGTCCGTGAAAAGTATAGAATGAAATACCAACAGGCAAAATAATATTTAAGGTAGAATAATGGACTGTAATACCTAGTTGAGACAAGCCATCCGCAAAAGAGCTAATGAAGAAATTATAGTATTTGAAGACTCCTAAAAACCCTAAATTGATTATGATACTCAGCCAAAACCAGAACTTTTTTCTACGTTCATCTGTTTCCATTTTTATTCCCGTATAAAAATCGAGTAAGGTTGAAAACATCAATAAAAACAGGAACCTCCAATCCCAGCAAGCATAAAAATAATAGCTGGCTACTAATAGAAGTATATTTTGGAATTTTAGTTTTTTATTTAAAATACAATATAAATATTATTGGAAAAAATACAGCAAAACTGAGGGAATTAAAAAGCATTAATCATTTGTTTGTGGCTCAAAAATAATAAAAAAAAACAAAAATCTGATTATAATAGGTTCCAATAAGGTTAATTAATAAAATTTAAAGTTAGAGACAGTCTTAAAAATAGAAATCAGTGAAAAATTTTCAAACTGATTATTCATTTTTCAATTGCAAAACTCTCTGCAAAAATGACTGGGCAGCAATTTTTTCCTCAGCTTCATTAATCGCTTTTAATAAATGATTCTCATTATCTGAAATTTCTCCTAAAACTCTTGAAATTATTTCCCAAACCGGCTTCATTTTTTCTATTAATTCAAGGCCTTTTGGAGCCAATTCGATTAAGCGTTTACGTTCATCCGATTTATCTTTTTTAGATACAATCATTTTTTGTTTTTCAAGTTCTTTCAAAAGACTGATGGTTGAGGGATGTGTGTACCCTATTTCATTAGCAATTTCAACGACGCTGAGTACTTTTTTATGATGTAATGTAAAGATTACCGGAAACCATTTAGGCTCAAAATCGATCCCAAATTCTTTATAAACTAAGGCTCCGTCCTTACGTAACTGCTCACTAAGACGTTGCAATCTCGTTGATAAGGCAAGAGTGCCGGATTCATTGATAACATTCATAAGCTGGATTTTAGATCAAGAAAACAAAATACATTATCGGCATTCATCACAGGAAATTTAGCTGGAAGTGATTCCTTATCAATGATCGTAAAGTGATTTCGTTCGTAAAAACGCAATGCTGCTTTTAATATCGATACGGTTCCCAAATATACTTCATCTATTCCGTTTTCGCGACAGTATGAAATCAGAATTTCTAATAGTTTTTGGGCAATATTATGCTCTTTTCCTCGAAACTCTTTTTTCACAAACATCTTTCTGATCGCAGCAGCTTTATCGTCAAACTTCATCAAAGCTATTGTTCCTACCAACTCGCCATCGATAAAAGCTCCCCAAAAGCTTCCCCCATTGGCAAAATAAAAATCCTCTATCTGCATAAGATCCGGCTGATCATCTATTGTGATTGGAACATTAAATTCTTTTTGCTGAATATTCAGAACCAAATCTATAATTGATTTTGAATGTGTATTGTTTACAGGACTGATTTCTAACATTGTATTTAATTTACGTACAAAACTACGTAGTTAACTACATATGTGCAAATAAAATGAATTAATAATAATTTAAATGCTTAAAAATTAGATGTTTAAATTTTAGTTAAAATAAAAAGCGCATGCTAAAATTAATTAACATACGCTTTTACTTTTTATGATTGAATGACTACTGCCATCCGCCTCCCAGAGCCTGATAAAGGTCTATTCCGGCTTTCATTTTACTGTATTCTGCGTTTGAGATATTCAATTCTGCGTTTAATGAATTTACGCTGGCATTCAATACCTCAAGATAGTTTGCCATACCGTAGTTCACCAATTCCTGAGAATAATCTACCGATTTTTTGTAAGCTCCCAATTCTTTTTCTTTCAAAGCAATAAAAGAATCCTGAACAGAGAAAACTCTTATCGCATCAGAAACTTCTTTTCCGGCTGTAAGAACCGTTTTTCTGAAGTTCAGATATGCTGTTTCCTTATTTGCTAAACTCACTTCATAGTTGGTTCTGATCGTTCTCTTATTTAAAATAGGCTGAACTAAACCTCCAACTACACTAGCAAACAACGAATTCACACTGAATAAATGATCAATATCCAAAGACTGAATTCCTCCACTTCCTGTAATTTTCAATGTAGGATAAAACTGAGCTTTTGCTGAATTTGTTAATTCAAATGCATTCATCAGACTGTATTCTGCTCTCATAACATCCGGACGGTTTGCTAATAACTGAGCAGGATATCCTAATTTTAAATCGATTGGAATATTCTGTGTTTCTAACGTTGATCTTTCTATTGTGTGAGAAGGCTCTCCCATTAATAAACTCATTGTATTCTCCAATAATTGGATCTGAGTATCAATATCAATCAATAAAGATTGTGCATTGAAAACAAGCGCTTCACTTTGCTGAACAGCAACTTCTGTTACAGTTCCCGATATTTTTAAAGCTTTGGTTGTTTCTAAGTTTTTCTGACGAACGGCAATTGTTTCCGTAATGATTTTCTTCTGAGAATCATATGTCAACAACTGATAATACGCAGAAGCAACAGAGGCCACCAAGTCACTTTTTACGGCTTTATGAGCTGCAACAGTTCCTAAATAAGTTGCTAATTGAGCTTTCTCCTGAGATTTTAATTTACCCCAGATATCAGCTTCCCAGCCAACACTTGCTGTAACATCAATTTGGTTGATGTATCTTCTGTCTCCGAACAACTGCCCCGTTTGGGTATTCAAAGACTGAGTCTGGAAAGAATAGCCCGGGCCAACACTTATTGTCGGTTCATAGGCTGCTTTACTTTGCTTTAAATAAGCCTCTGCAGAAGTAATGCTCTGTAAGGCGATTCTTATATCTAAATTATTTTCTAAAGCTTTAGAAATATGTCCTTGAAGTATCGGATCGGTAAAAATTTCTTTCCAGGAAACATTCGCGATATTGGTACTGTCTGTAGGAAGCATATCTGTACGGAAAAGCTTTTCGTCTACAACACTTTTCGGTCTTTCATATTCTTTTCTCGCCATACAAGATGAAACGGCTGCAAGAATTGCGACTGAAAAAGTTATTCCTTTTATGATGTTTAATAAACTCTTCATTTTTTGTAATTAGAAGTTAGAAACTAGAGGTTAGAAGCTAGATTTAAAATCTAACCTCTAACTTCTCTAATTAAATTATTCTGCTAAATTGATTTCTTCTCTTTTAATTGGCTTCACTTTTTCTTGTAACGTTTGGAAAATCACATACAATACAGGAATTACGAAAAGTCCTAAAATTGTACCTATTAATAATCCAATTGCCGCACCTGTTGCAATAGATCTGTTACCAACTGCTCCAATTCCACTTGCTAAAACCAATGGTAATAGACCGAAGATAAAGGCAAATGAGGTCATCAAGATTGGTCTTAATCTTGCTTTTGCAGCATTGATGGCAGACATTACAATTGTTTCACCATGATGCCTTCTCTGAACAGCAAATTCGATGATCAAGATGGCATTTTTTGCGAGTAATCCAACCAACATAATTAAGGCTATCTGGAAATAAATATTGTTTTCCAAGCCCATAATTTTTTGACCAAAATAAGCTCCCATTACCCCAAGAGGAAGAGAAATTACCACAACCAACGGAAGAATATAACTTTCATACTGAGCAGAAAGAATGAAGTAAACGAAGATTAAACTTAATCCAAAAATCAATAATGTCTGAGATCCTGAATTTAATTCTTCTCTTGTTAACCCCGTAAATTCTACATCGTAGTTTTGATTTAAAGTTTCCTTCGCTACATCCTGAACTGCTGTAATCGCATCCCCGGAACTGAATCCTGCGGAGTTAGCTCCCGTAATTTTAACGGAAGTAAACAAGTTATATCTACTAACCGATTGAGGACCGTATGCTTTTTTCAGCGTTACAAACTGAGAAATTGGTGACATTACTCCAGAAGACGTTCTTACATACAATTCATTTAAATTATTGATGTTTTGTCTGTTTTCAGGAAGTGCCTGAACCATTACTCTGAACTGTTTTCCGTATTTCGTAAAGTCAGCGGTGTAAACTCCTCCAATGTATCCCTGCATTGTACTTAGAATTGTACTTACAGAAACACCAACCTGCTTGGCCAAAGGAACATTAATGTCCATTTGATACTGAGGATATTTTGTATTAAATGATGACTGAGCAAATTCAATCTCAGGTCTTTGCATTAATTTCCCGATAAATTCGTTTGTTTTATCATCAAGAGCGGCATAATCACCACCTGATTTATCCAACAATACCATTTCAAAACCTGCACTGTTACCAAAACCTGGTACACTTGGCGGTTGAAAGAATACAACTTTCGCATCCGGAACTTTTCCTGAGATTCCGAATAGTTTTTTAGTAATATCTTCAGAAGTCTGATTGTCTTTTTTTCTTTCGTCAAATGGTTTCAACTTAATGAAAGCAAGACCGTTATTACTTCCGTTTCCTGATAAGAAACCTCTACCTGTAGAAATCGTAACGTTTTGTACTCCCGGAACCTTCATTGCATTTGCCTGAAGTGTTTTCAAAGCATTGTACGTTCTTTCCATTGAAGCACCCGGAGGAAGCTGAACATCAGTGAAGATGATCCCTCTGTCTTCTGTTGGTACGAAACCTTTTTTCATCGTAGAACTAGCCCAGAATAAAATACCTCCTGTAACTGCAAAGATGATCAAGGTAACCCATTTATGTCTTAATAAGAACACAAATCCTCTTCCGTAACGATCTGTTGTCGTTTTGAAAGCAATATTAAATTTATAGAAAAACTTCTGTAAAAAGTTTAAATTCTTGTATTCTGAATGATGCGCATCGTGAGGTTTTAAGAATAATGAACATAAAACCGGACTCAATGTTAATGCATTAACTGCAGAAATAATGATCGCAATAATCAACGTAATACCAAACTGCTGATAGAAAACTCCCGTTGGACCTGTAATAAATGTTACCGGAACGAATACCGCTGCCATTACCAAAGTAATTGAAATAATAGCTCCTGTAATCTCGTCCATTGCCTCTACGGTTGCCTTTTTAGCATCGGAAATACCGTGCTCCATCTTGGCGTGAACGGCCTCGACGACGACAATCGCGTCATCCACCACAATACCGATCGCAAGAACTAATGCGAATAACGTTAAAAGGTTTAATGAATATCCAAATAAATTCAGGAAGAAGAACGCACCCACAATAGATACCGGAACTGCAATTGCCGGAATTAATGTAGATCTGAAATCCTGTAAGAAGATATAAACCACGATAAATACCAAGATGAAGGCTTCAATTAAGGTATGAACTACCTTTTCGATTGATGCATCCAAGAATTCGTTGGTATCAAAGTTAAATGTATATTTTACACCTTCAGGGAAGCTTCCTTCTGCTGATTTTAGGTAAGTTTTAATATTTTTAATGATCTCCTGAGCGTTAGAACCCGGTGTCTGGAAAATACCCATACTAATCGATGGATTGTTTCCGTTCTCCCCGATTCCTGTGTAAGACTGTCCTGCCAATTCAACTTTAGCAACATCTTTCAACATCAAATTCTGTCCGTCAGGAAGCGCTTTAATGATGATATTATCGTATTGATCTTTTTCGTTGAATTTTCCGACATATTTAATGATATATTCGAAAGAACTACCACTGTTTTGTCCGATAGAACCAGCCGCAGCTTCTCTACTCT
>Ga0302167_10000345_pt1 | contig 23323 bp, 19 predicted proteins | sample I_Fen_N1_1_FD_193496 | JGI IMG/M metagenome (GOLD analysis project Ga0302167, IMG submission 193496) | Peat permafrost microbial communities from Stordalen Mire near Abisko, Sweden - I_Fen_N1_1 | ecosystem: Environmental > Terrestrial > Soil > Wetlands > Permafrost | place: Sweden: Abisko...
CTTATTACCTGTTCTTGCCTTCATGACTTTAACGGCTTGTAACAATGATGATAATGTAAATAATGAGGATATCAATTATTCTAAACTTCCGCAGGAATTTCCGTTCGCAACTTTGGCAACGGTAAATGGAGTAGATGTTATCAATGGAGGTTTCGGTTCGGGAGCAACAGCTCATCCAACTAGAAAGGGAGAATTTTATGTCATTACCGATCGAGGCCCGAATATAGCCTATTCAAACGGAATAAAATTTTTAATTCCAAACTTTACTCCAACAATTATGCATTTTAAGATCAATGCAGATGGAAATATTGAAGTACTTAAATATATTAAACTTAAAAATCCTTCAGGACAACTTATCACAGGACTTCCAAACCCTATCGGAATGGGAAGTACGGGAGAAATTGCCTACGGAATTGATGGAAGTGTTTTACCAACCGATAATTATGGTTTAGACAGTGAAAGTATTGTTGCAGCAGCAGACGGTACATTCTGGGTTTCTGATGAATATGGTCCTCACATTGTTCATTACAGCGCAGAAGGAGTAGAGCTTGAAAGGATAAGTCCAATCGGAGTTAATACAGGAACAAGAAAATTACCAGCAGTTTTAGCCAAAAGAAGACCAAACCGAGGAATGGAAGGAATGTGTATGACGCCAGACGGAAAAATGCTGGTAGGCACCATGCAGTCTACAATGTATGTTCCTACAAAAGTGTTGGCAACCAATACAACATTGACAAGAATTGTGACTTTTGATCTTGCCACAGGACAGACAAAACAATATTTATACAAGCAAGATGGAGGAGCTTCCGATTCTGTTTGTGATATTACAGCAATCAGTAACTCTGAGTTTCTGGTAATCGAAAGAGACGGAAACTTCGGTTCACAAGGCGGAACGAAGAAAGTCTACAGAATAAATTTAACAGGAGCTTCAGATGTAACCGGAACCGATCTTACAGCTGTTGATGGTCTGAAAATCAATAATAAAACCCTTGAGCAATCTACTTGGGATGAGATCAACACCGCAGGATTAAAGCCTGTTTCTAAAACGTTAGCGGTTGATTTAGTCGCAAAAATAGGCTATGAACATGATAAATTTGAAGGAATTGTTTATTTAGGTGGAAATAAATTAGCCATTTTTAATGACGATGATTTTGGTGTTACAGATAACGGAAACGGAACTCCAAAAGCCAAAATTCTTCCTAAAACAGGAAAAGTAGACAAAGGAACGATGTATGTAGTCGATATTCAATAATTAGATTTTGTAAAAAGCGGCGACATTTTCGATGTCGCCGCTTTTGTTTTTATCTCTCACAGATTTCACAGATGTTTGTATTTTATTTTTAATGCGAAGAATTATGCGCAATCATCTGTGAAAATCTGTGAAATCTGTGGGAAATAAAATAAAAAAGACCGTCAAAACTGACGATCTTTATATAAATATTTTAATTTAGATTAGTTAAAGCCTTCAATAATCTTAGAAAAATCTTCTAATTTCAAAGCAGCTCCACCAATTAAACCACCGTCAATGTCAGGCTGAGAGAAAATCTCTTTTGCATTGTCAGGCTTTACAGAACCTCCGTAAAGAATAGAAACTTCATCAGCAACTTCCTGTCCGTATTTTGCAGCGATGATGCTTCTGATGTGTGCGTGGATTTCCTGAGCTTGTGCAGGACTTGCAGTTTCACCAGTTCCGATTGCCCAAACGGGTTCGTATGCGATTACTACTTTTTTAATTTCTTCTGCAGAAAGCGTGAAAAGAGCAACTTCAGTTTGGTTTTTTACCACTTCAAAATGTTGACCTGCTTTTCTTTGTTCTAAAGTTTCACCGTTACAGTAAACAGGAATTAAACCTTTATCTAAAGCTAATTTTACTTTTACGTTGCAGTGAGAATCTGTTTCACCGTGATATTGTCTTCTTTCAGAGTGCCCGATTAAAGAACCTGTTGCATCGATGGATTCAAGCATTTCAGCAGAAATTTCTCCTGTGTAAGCGCCACTTTCATGCTCGCTCATATCTTGAGAAAATATACCGATTTCGTCCTTTTCAAAAATATCTTTCGCCATCATTAAGTATAAAGATGGAGGTGCGATCCAAACTTCGCAGTTCGTCGTATTGTTGTTTTTATAACTTAATAATTGAACCATCAATTGCTGAGCGTCAATTATATTTTTATTCATTTTCCAGTTTCCTGCAACTATTTTTCTTCTCATAGTTTTTTATTTTAGATGTTAGATATTAGAAGTTAGAAATTAGACTAATATCTAGCTTCTAACTTCTAGTTTCTTTGTTAAATTTTCCAGATATTTTTTAAAAGAATATAGAAAGTATGCTCTTCGTCAGTAACGATATTATCAGCTTTAATCAATGTTTTTGCAAATTGTATAAAGCTTAAACGCTCTTCTTCCGTAGAATCATCTAAGAAACATTGAGCGTGAAATTCGAAGTGACTTTTCCATTCTTCCGGCTGTAACAAAGCGATTACTTCCAACTCATTATCCAAGTCCATTTTAAAAGGAAATTCATCTGCTAAATATTGTTGAACAAGCATTCCTTCTTCAGGAGCAAATTCTCCATCTACAGATGAAAGAATCATCAGCAAATGGTAACCGGCGATAGATTTATTTGATTTTTGCATTATATAAATGTATAGTTTGTTGATAGTTTATGGTTAACGGTTGATTGTAAAATTGACAATTCACCATTCACAATTTTTTATTTCACGTAGTCTTTTGCAGGAATTTTATCTACAATTTTCCCTTTTTCTAAGATCAATACAAAAGGATTGCTTCTTGCGATGGTTTTAATAGCAGTTCCGTCCATCATTGCATTTTTAATAGTTTTAAAAGTGTTCGGATCGGTTGAAACTCCGTAAATAACAGCTCCTTTTTGAGCCTTCACTTTAGCTTCAACTTGTTTGAATAGATCTGCAGAAACCTCTTTCGGATGATAAGAGAAAACCAAAACTGCTTTCGGTACATTGATTACTTCATCAGTAACTTCAAGGCCTGTAGGATCTTCAATTTTAAACTTCACGATCTCAGATTTGTAACCTTCTTTTATCAAAACAGATTCGTTTTTCCCTTCCTCGATTTTCCAAGGAGAACCTTCTGCCCAATATTTTGTTTCTTTAATATAATCGTCTTGATTCACCTTTAAAATTTCTCCTGTTTTTTGATTTTTAAGAGAGTAAAAAGTTTTGTATTCAGACGGATTTTTATTAATTTTTTCTTTTTCACTTTTAATATCAGTTCCCACTTTATAATCACGGAAATCAATTAATGGTTCATGCATAATTCCCTGAGCCATAATGTAGATCATTCCCAAAGAAAATATCCCTAAAAGAATATATTTAAATGTATTGGAAGGTTCTTTTTTAGAACTGAAAGTATAACTGTCTTTTTTCTTAAATTCTTTTCTGTAAAGGATAAATACGATGATTAACCCAACCAAAAGCACAACATCTTTAACGAAACTCTGCCAAGGAGTGAATTTTATTGCATCTCCAAAACAGCCACAATCCGTTACTACATTGAAATAAGCCGAATAAAAAGTAAGGAAACCAAAGAATATACAAAGCGCAATCAATGCTGAAAGAGTGAATTTAAGTTTTAATTTTAATAAAAGCATAAATCCAAGCAAAAGCTCTAAAACAACGACAATGATCGAAAATAATAAAGCAAATTTTTCCAAAAATGGCATGTTGAAAACAGTAGGCGAGAAGTATTCTTCCATTTTGAAGGAAAAACCTACCAGATCTACCGCTTTTACAAAACCCGAAAGGATAAAAATAACAGCAATAACGAAACGTAATAAACCTTTGATCATAATTAACTTGTTTTAGGTTGGAAGTTGTCTTGTTTTTCAGAGAATTTTATCAGACAGAAAACGGCATAATTCAGCATGTCAAAATAATTGGCATCTAAACCTTCAGAAACGATGGTAACCCCTTGATTATCTTCAATTTGTTTTGTTCTTAAAACTTTTTGATAAATAAGATCAGTGATCGAAGAAGTTCTCATATCTCTCCAGGCTTCACCGTAATCGTGGTTTTTTCTTTCCATTAAAGCTTTGGCTTCGGCGGAATATTTATCGTAAAGACCTAAAATTTCTTCTTTATTTTCGTTAAAGTCATTAGAAAGGCCTTTTTCAAGCTGTATCAATCCGATGATGGAGTAGTTTACGATCGCGATAAATTCGCTTTCTTCACTTTCGTCTACCATTTTTACGTCAGTCATTTGTAACGTACGGATTCTGTTGACTTTAATGTAAATTTGATCCGTAATTGAACTTGGTCTTAAAACTCTCCAAGCTGCACCGTAATCTTGTAATTTTTTGCTGAATAATTCGCGGCATTCATTGATAATTTTCTCGAACTGTATTGAAGTTTTTAGCATAAATTCTCTTAATACTCCAAATATACGAATTAGGTTTTAGGTAGCGGGAATCGGGGATTGTTTTTTTGAGTTTTAGGGTTTTGTGAGTATGAGAGTTTGGAGGGTTTGAGAGTTGGGAGTTTATTAAGAACTTGTTTTTATATTATTGAATGGATAATTTATAGTTTTTATCTTTGCAATCTAAAGCTTTATTATTTTTAATAAATAATTTTAAAATTACAACTCATGCTCTCCAACTCTCCAACTCTCCAACCCTCCAACTCTCTAACCCCCAAACGCTCACACTCAATAAACTGCAACGGAAGACTTGTCGACTTAACTAGTCCTAAAATCATGGGAATTTTAAATCTTACTCCGGATTCTTTTTCAGACGGCGGAAAATTTAATAATGAAAAATCGGCTTTATTTCATGCAGAAAAATTATTAAAAGACGGAGCTGAAATTATTGATATCGGCCCACAATCTACACGTCCCAACGCAGAGTTTTTGAGCAGTGAGGAGGAAATAAAGAGAATCGGGACTTTAATTTCTCAGATTAAAAAAGAATTTCCCGAAGCATTAATTTCATTAGATACTTTTTATACTGAAACCGTGAAATTTGGATTCAATGAAGGAATTGATATTATTAATGATATTTCGGGCGGACAATATGATGAGAAAATGTTTGATACAGCGGCAGAAACTAAGCTTCCATACATTCTGATGCACGTCAATCCGTCTTATGAAACGATGCATGATAAAATTAAGTTTGAAGATATTACACTAGAAATCAACCGTTATTTTTCTGAAAAGACAAATGAACTTTTACAAAAAGGAGTCAATGATATTATTCTCGATCCGGGCTTTGGATTTGGAAAAACAGTTGAAGATCAAATGAAAATGATTGATGAAGTTAAGTATTTTGGATTTGAAAAATTTCCTTTATTAATCGGAATTTCCAGAAAATCATTTATTTACAAGCCTCTCGGTAAATCTGCTTTGGATATTAATGAAGAAACTCAAAAATTACATCTAAAAGTTTTAGAGCAAGGTGCTAAAATATTAAGAGTTCATGATGTTGCTGAAGCTTCACAGACAATTCGTAACTTTTTGAAAAACAATTAACAAAAAACATATTATGACAGGAGAAAAAGACCTCAAAACATTATTACAATCTATGAAACCTCACTTGAATGAAGGTGAATATGTTTTCTGTACCGTAGAAAAATTACCCAATATTGACCTGGATGAAATCATTTGCTTTTTTAAAGAACAAGAGGGTATTACTTTGATTATTAAAAAAGAATTGGCCGATCAACTTCACTTCAAATATGAATTTGTCGCTTCGTGGATTACTTTAGAAATTCATTCTTCACTTGAAGCAGTGGGTTTAACGGCGGCATTTTCCAAAGCATTGACTTCTAGAAACATTAGCTGTAATGTGATTGCGGGATATTTCCATGACCATATTTTTGTTTCTGTTGATGATGCAGATAATGCGATGGAAGAATTAAAAAGATTGTCTCAAGAAGGAATTTAGATATTTTTTATTTAGAATATTGATTTACCTTATTGAAATTCTAGAGAATATGAAGTTGAGAATGAAATTATTTGAAACACGGATGAATCATAAGTTATGGATTTATTATTCTTAGATGCTTCGTCGAGCTCATCAAGTCTTCTTTTTTGAAAGATTTGGAAGTCTTTCCCATTCATCATTAATGATTGCTTCTTTCTTTTTTCTACTCCATCCCTTTACTTGCTTTTCAAATGAAATGGCTTGTTGAATATCGTTGAATTCTGTGTGAAAAACTAAAGTTACAGGTCTTCGATGATAAGTATAAGATGCTTGATCATAACCATGATGATGTTGTTGAATTCTATAATTAATATCATTTGTAACTCCAGTGTAATAAGAACCATCGGAGCATTTCAATATGTAGACATAATATTGATTCATGATTTGTGTTTTTTGAAAGTCTAATATAAATATGAGATGCTTCGACAGGCTCAGCATGACAACGCTACAAACTCACCGTTAAAATAATTCTGAAGATTATTACTAATATAGCTATAAATATATAGTATTAGGATTGTCATGCTGAGCTTGTCGAAGCGTCTGTATAAAAGTTTACTTAAATATAATTTACCTCTCCAACGTAAAATTAGAAATCACTTTCGGACGTTCTGCTTCATTGGCTACTTTCCAAGAAGTTCTGTACATCCATTCGGTCATTTTATAGAGTTTTTTAAAATTAATATTTTCAGATTCGTCTTGTGGCGTGTGATATTGATCGTGCAAAACGCTCGTGAAAAATATCGCAGGAATTCCCACTTTCGCATACGGAAGATGATCGCTTCTGAAATAGAAGTATTCCGCATGACTAGGAGAATCCCAATCTTTCAGATATTTGAATTTCGTACTTTCATTATTGGCATCTTCGGCCATTTTAACCAATTCTTCGGAGTTTTTATGAGGTGCATTTCCTCCTAATAAAGCGGCTTCATTATTATCATTTCTACCAATCATATCACCATTAAGAACAGCAACAATCTTTTCTTTTGGAACAACAGGGTGAGCGGCGTGCCATCTTGAACCTAATAATCCTCTTTCCTCAGCTCCGTGGAAAACAAATAAAATACTTCTCTTTCCGGGCTGTTTTTTGTAAGCTCTGGCCATTGCCAACATCGCGACACAAGTACTTGCGTTGTCATCGGCTCCGTTGTAGATCGTATCGTTTTTTACGGGATGTCTTATTCCGTCGTGATCTTGGTGACCACTGAGTAAGACGTATTCATCTTTTAATTTTGGATCGGTTCCGTCGATTTTTCCGATGATGTTTACAGACGGATATTTATAAGTTTCTATGATGAGGTTTAAAGAAATTTTAGGATTGTTTTTTACCCAATTGGCATTTTCTCTTTTAACCCAAATAACAGGAATATTATTCGTTACTTTTTCTCTTAAACCTTCAACTCCGTAAGCACCTCTTGTCATTTGAGGGAGGACTTCAACCCAGCTTTTCTCGGAAATATCGTCTGTGATGAAAATGATCGCTTTTGCGCCTAATTCAAACGCTTTGTTGTAATATTTAGTCCTTACAAATCCGGGATATCTTCTTACAAAAAGCGTCATTTCTTTGTCGATATTTTTATCGGATGCATTGATCGCAAGAATTTTTCCTTTGATATTTAATTTAGATAAATCTTCAGGTTCGGTAGTTCCTGCGTAGACAATTTCAGAATCAATATTAGTATTTACGGGTTCTGCTACAAGGAAATCTTTCCATAGTTTTAATTGATTATCACCAATTTTCAAGCTGCTTTGCGGGATGACCTGATGTCTGTACATATCAAAAAACTGGAAGAAAGTTCCGTTATCTCCGGCGGGTTTCATTCCTGCTTCTTTGGCTTTGTCAGCCAGCCACATGGAAACTTTTAATTCATCTAAAGTTCCTGCTTCACGACCCCAAAACTGGTCTGCAGCCAATTCGTACATGTCTTTTTTGAGATCTGTTTCTTTGATGGCAGAAACTAAAGGTTTTTTATAGCTTTGAGCATTTCCAAAACCGAAAATAAATACACTTAAAATTGATAACAGATAACCTTTTTTCATTGTGCTTTTTTAATTTTAATTAAAGTTAGCCAATTTTTCAGAAAACTGCTTTGAGAATTCTTTTCTGTCTTCTTCTAATTTTTCTTTATTTGAAGGTAAAACATAATTGAAAAGTACTTTGTCTTCGTTATCTAAAAAAATAATTTCCTTTTCTTCTCCATCAATCATTTGGGCAAAAATCTCCCACATTGGCGTGTCTTTTAATCTTAATAATTCAAAAAACTGCTCTGCTTTTATTTGTATTGTTTTCATTTAAATTTTATTAATTGCTAATTACCGATTACTCTTATTTAAAACTCTAATAATTTAAGTTTAAACTGTATCGCAAAATTTTGTTTAAAATTCGGAGTTGTATAATAACCGACTCTGTAAAATATTCCTAAATTGAAATAGCTGGAAAGAAAATTCGTCCATTCCAAGCCAACTTCCTGATACAAATGATCCAATTTTCTGAAGTTGAACTCATGATATTCAGGGTGTTTCATATCTCCGATGGTTCCTCTTAGCACAAAGTCAAAACTTGAAACATTCTGCCCGAAACTTTTAAAATACCATGGAATTTTATGAGTAAAATAATAGGCTACGAATTTATCATTATAATATTTTCCGCCCTCCAACGTAGCAAAACCTAAGAAAGATGTTAAGTTGAAATTAAAATCTCTTCTTGGCGAGGCCAGACCGTTCATCGTGAAATTCTTCCAGATGGGAGCTTCACCGAAAACCATTCCGCCATAAAATCTTACACCAGTAGTTCCGAGCATTGTCTTAAAATTATGAACAAAAAGAGCATCAAAACGGGTGTAATTGAAGTCTCCGCCTAATATTTTAAAACTTTGTTCATAATTGAAATACAGCTCAGGATATTTTTGATCAACAATAGATTTTCCCTGCGGAGTCATAATATTGGTAGAATTCGGAGAATATTTTAAAGTAAATAATGTGTTGAAATTTTCAAAAGCCGGACCGCTGTTTCTGAACTGATAATCAAACAATGCTTCTTCATAATTTCTTTTTGCTGCGAAAACCAGCGTCAATCCGTTGGTAACATCATTCAGATAAGAGACGGAAGCCCCTCTGTAATGGAAATATTTATCATTATTAATATTATTTCCATAGTTCATCATCCTCATTTTGAAATTCCAGAGTCTTCTGTAAAACTCTCCGGAAGCGGTAACATCATTGTAATAATCGATTCTGAAAAAAGAATTTTTATCAAGATTGGTCTTTATATCAAGACCGATTCCGTATTTTAGTTTATCATCTTTCAGACCATATGCAAAATAATAATCGGGAGAGAAGTAGGGGTTAAAATTTTCATTCACTTTAGCTTTTAAACCTAATCTAAAACCTTCATAGGAGTTAAAGTTCACGATTTCATCAACTGCAAAATCCAAAACTCCTGATCTGATTTGCCCATTAATTAATCCCGTTAATACCCTTGCTTTACTGTCAATATTATATTTTTTTCCAAGGCTGTCGATCGTTGTATAGGTGTTTTTTTCTCTTTCTGTCAGAGGTTCTGTTCTGTATTGATCGAGTGCTTTTCCATCCGAACTTTTCACTGAAAAAGTATAGCCTTTAAAATCTTTGGAATCCTCTTCAATAGGCGATTTGAAATCAAAATATTTTGAAGACAGAAAGGCATAAGTCCCGAAACTTCTTTTATCAATTTTCTCAGGTTCGTCTTCAGAATGGCTTTTTTTGTCTTCCTGCATCGCCATTTTATTCATTCGGAGTTTTACGGTTTCGTGAGCCAAAAACCATTTATTGTTATAGAAAATCCAAGTGCTGGTAATAATTCCGTCATTTTTATTTTTGCTGAAATTTTCTATTTTTTTTATACCGTAAGTTTCAGTGTCAATATAAATTGCGCCGTTGTATTTCCTTTTTTTGTCAGGTTTCTTGTAATTGACTTCACGAAACCGGATGACGAAATTTTTTCTGCCATCCATCACAAGAGTATCAGTTAAAAAGAATCTGTACAATCCTCTGTTTTCCTGTTTAAGCTGATTGGGGATTTTATCTCTGTTGCTTTGCTGTAGGGCAATCATCTCATAGATAGGTTGTTTAAGACCCGAAATTCTGTTATCCAAAATATTGATCTTTTCACCATATTTTTTTGAGAATAAAAACTCCTGAGCCCTTTCCCAAAGGAATAATTTACTTTTTGAAAATATCTGTCTTGCTGAAATATTATTTAACGAATCTTTTTGTCTTTTTTTCTTGAATAAGTTATTTTCTTCAAAAAATTGATTGAACTGAGAAATGCTGTCTTCATCAATATCCAAAGAAATTTTTTCGTAGGATTTATAGGTGTAAGATTCTAAACTTTTCGGTGAGTTTTTTGTAAATAACTGATTGACTTTTTTAAGTATTTCTAAAGCTCTCGGATCACTTTTATCTTCAATAATGATTTCTTCAATGGCTGTCGTTTTTGAAGATTTTTTGATCAAAGAAACGGTCATGTCGCTTTCTACAACTGATGTTTCTTTTTGATATTGGTTCGCCTGAACGGTAATACTTTTACATTTTGACTTAAATTCTAAAATGCCCTGAGCATCTGTTTCGCCCAATAATTTGTTATTGCAAAAGACTTTGGCATTGGGAACGGGAATTTTACTAGCATCATCTACTACCTTAATTTTTGATTGTGAAAAACCAAAAATAGAGATCAAGAAAAATATAAACAGTAAAACCCTTTTCATGTAAAAAAAACTATGTCAAAAGTAATAATATTTATTGTGTTGGAAAAGTTTTAATCATTGATATTCAAATGATTTTTAATAGAGAAAATCTTGGTAAAAGAAAAACGCCCGAAATTTTCGGACGTTTTATATTTTATAATTGAATGAATTTAATTAAATATTCAAAGCCTTTTGATAAGCATTCTCCAACCCATCAAGGTTTTTACCTCCAGCAGTTGCAAAACCTGGATTTCCGCCGCCGCCGCCTTGGATTTCTCTTGCTAACTCTTTAATAAGTGCTCCAGCCTGATAAATTCCTGCTAAATCATCAGAAACGCCAATGGTAATCATTGGTTTGTCATCTGCGTCGGACAGGATAATCGTTATAGAAGTTGGGATTTCTTTCTTCAACTGGAAGACGATGTCTTTCACTGAACCGGCATCCAAAGAAGTTCTTTTCACTAAAAGTAATTTATCGCCTTTTTGCTCATAAGCACCTTTCCAGTCACCGATTTCTCCTTTTGCTTTTTCTTTTTTGAAAGCTTCTACTTCAGATTTTAATGATGCGTTTTCTTCGATTAATTTCTCGATAGATCTTACAACATCTTTAGATTTTAGTAATTGAGAAAGCTCAAGAACCTGTTTTTCTAAACCTTTGAAGTATTCTTCAGATTTATCACCAGAGATCGCCTCAATTCTTCTGATTCCTGCTGCTGCGGAGCTCTCAGAAGTCAATTTGAAATGACCGATTTCGCTTGTATTTTTAACGTGAGTTCCACCGCAAAGTTCTTTTGAACTTCCAAACTGGATCATTCTTACGCTATCACCATATTTTTCACCAAACAAAGCCATTGCACCTTTGTCAATTGCTTCTTGGATCGGAATATTTCTAAATTCCTGTAAATCAATACTTTCTTTGATTTTTGCATTGACTTTTTCTTCAACCAAAGCCAATTCTTCCTCCGTCATTTTATTGAAGTGAGAGAAGTCGAAACGTAGATACTCGGGACCAACGTAAGAACCTTTTTGTTCCACGTGAGTTCCTAAAACATCTCTTAAAGCTTCATGCAAAAGGTGAGTCACCGAGTGATTAGCCTGAGAGTTTTTTCTGTCGGTTGCATCTACTTTAGCATAGAAAATAGCACTTGCATCTTTCGGAAGTCCATTAATTAAAGAAATAATTAACCCATTTTCCTTTTTCGTTTCTAATACTTCGAAACTTTCAGTTGCATTTTCAAGAACACCTTTATCACCGATCTGGCCACCACCTTCTGGGTAGAAAGGAGAGTTGCTCAACACAACCTGATAAAATTCACCGTCTTTATTTTCTACTTTTCTGTATCTTGTAATGTGTGTTTCAGCTTCGATTTGGTCGTAACCAACGAAGTTTTCTTCTCCTTCTTCTAATGTTACCCAATCGTATACTTTTTGTTCAGAATCACCTCTAGATCGTTCTTTTTGCTTTGCCATTTCTTCAGCAAAACCTTGTTCATCAATCGTCAATCCTTTTTCTTCAGCAATGATTCGTGATAAATCTGCAGGAAATCCGTGTGTGTCATATAATTCAAAAACCAAATTCCCCGGAACAATGGTTTCTCCCTTGTTTTGGGTGTCTTTGATGATATTGTTAATTCTAATTAACCCATTTTCGATCTTATTAAGAAAAGATTCTTCTTCACTTTTAATAACATCAGTAACTAATTTCCCTTGTTTTTCCAATTCAGGGAATACTGATCCCATTTGATCTTTAAGAACAGCAACCAATTTGTAAAGGAAAGGTTCTTTCATATCTAAGAATCTGTAAGAATAAGAAATTCCTCTTCTTAAAATTCTTCTGATTACGTAACCAGCGCCTCCGTTTGAAGGCAATTGTCCGTCAGCAATCGCAAAAGAAACCGCTCTGATGTGATCTACCACAACACGGATGGCAATATCTTTTTCGTCTTCTAAAATTCCTGTGTATTTTTTACCTGAAAGTTCTTCAACTTTAGCAATTAACGGAGTGAAAACGTCTGTATCATAATTGGAAGATTTCCCTTGAAGCGCCATACAAAGACGTTCGAAGCCCATTCCTGTATCTACGTGTTGAGCAGGTAATTTTTCTAACGAACCATCTGCTTTTCTGTTGAATTCCATGAATACAAGATTCCAAACTTCCACAACTTGAGGATGATCGTTGTTCACCAATTCAAGTCCTGAAACTTTAGCTTTTTCTTCCGGTGTTCTCAAGTCAACATGGATTTCAGAACAAGGTCCACAAGGTCCGCTTGCTCCCATTTCCCAGAAATTATCTTTTTTGTTTCCGTTGATGATTCTGTCTTCAGAAATTACCGCTTTCCAGTAATCATAAGCAGTCTGATCTCTTTCCAGATTTTCAGAAGCGTCTCCTTCAAAAATGGTTACATATAAGTTTTCTTTCGGAATTCCGTAAACTTCCGTCAATAATTCCCAGGCAAAAGCAATAGCATCTTTTTTGAAATAATCACCAAAAGACCAGTTTCCTAACATCTCAAACATGGTGTGGTGGTAAGTATCTCTACCTACATCATCCAAATCATTATGTTTCCCTGAAACTCTCAAACACTTCTGTGTATCGGCAATTCTTGGGGCGGTAGGAGTTTTGTAACCTAAGAAAAAATCCTTGAATTGCGTCATTCCAGAGTTGGAAAACATTAGGGTAGGGTCGTCTTTCAGCACAATTGGAGCCGAAGGAACGATAAGGTGTTCTTTACTTTTAAAATAATCTAAAAATTTTTGACGTATCTCTTGTGATGTCATAATGATATATATTGCTTTGCTTTTTACAAATTTTCGATAAATGCAAATTTACTATTTTTAGGTGATTTAGTTTTAAATATTTAATACTTTTGAAAAGAATGTTTCAATAGTTTGAAACATTTTTCGGAGCTATTTCCCGCTTTCCGTTGCAATCTTTTTTTTCAAAAAAGGATTTTCTCTTCAATCGGGGCTAGGTTTGTAGCCATTATTTTCAAAATTAGAAGTACTAATCATCCACAAACTTTGTCATCCTGAAAGGAGTGTAAGTCCTTAATCACTTTAAATCTATCTTCATAATGGTATATTCTGCAATGTTTATAATTCATTTATAATAAGCCATTTAATTATATAAAACATATATCAGTAGTTAAATGCATTAAGATCGATTTAAAATAAAAAAGCATAATATTACCTAGTAATTGACTAAATGATTAAATTTGCCTTGTTCAAACTTTAAAAGCAAGCAAATGGCTACTATAAAATTTATTATTCAGTCAAAGAAACAAAATTCTACGATATATTCCCGTCTTTCTATTGGAGCAGGTAAAGTCTATAAGCGCAAAACCAGAGAACAGGTAAACCCTGAGGACTGGAACGCCAAAAAAGGTTCCTTGATCCAAAGGACTGCATTAAGCAAAGAATCTAGCCACAGACAAAATGAATTGGTGAGCACTTTAAATAAACTGGAGACATTTATTTTAGAGCAGTATAGTAAAAGAACCGAAACCGAGATCATTAACGGGGATTGGCTGGATGAAATTATTGAGGCATATTATTCCGGAGGTAGAAAAGCAGATCAGTTGAGTTTTATAGATAATTATCTGGAGCATTATAAAGTCAATATCCTGCCCTTTAGGAAATACAGGGGAAAAGCTATTACAGAAGGAACCAAAGACAACCATTTGACTATTATAACTAAATTTCAGGATTTTCTTAAAACAGAAAAAAAGAGGTTGAAAGTTTCAGATTATAATATTGCCGTAGGAAACAGGTTTGTTACTTTTTTGAGAGGACAGCATTTAAATGATAATACAGTCGGGAAATATTTAAAATATACCAAGACCATTTTTAAAGACGCAAAGATTGACGGTATCGAGATCAGTGAGCAGTTAAGCGAGATAAAAGGATTTTCTACGGAAACTCCTACTCCTTATTTGAAAGTAGAGGAGCTTGAAAAAATACAGGAATTATTAATTGTTAATGAAAGACTTGAACAAACACGGGATTGGCTTGTTATTGGTTGTTATACAGGACAGAGAGCGTCCGATCTTTTTAGAATGACTCCTGACAAAATTATTACAATCAACGGCAAAGAATTTATTAATCTGAGTCAGAAGAAAACAAAAACACCCGTTTTAGTTCCTATTCATGCAGAAGTAAAGAAAATTCTTAATAAAAGAATCGGAAATTTCCCACCGCAGTATTCTGATAATATTGAAAGCTCAAAAACGATATTCAATGATAATTTAAAGAAAATATGTAAGTTGGCAGGGATAGACCGCACGGAATATGGAAGAGTCTACGATGAGGTTAAAAAGTATTATGTTTTTGGAAACTACCCGATGCACGATCTGGCTTCCTCTCATTTATGCAGGAGAACCTTTGCGACGATGTATTACTCTAAAATCCCAACCGCTATTATCATGAGTGTGACGGGACATAAAACCGAAACAGAGTTTTTGGGTTATATAGGAATCGATAACAGTAGCCTTTCTGAGCAGATGTATTCTTATTGGGAGCAGTTGGATCGTAAAGAAAACGACACTGATTCACAGATTAAAAATGCGAATTGATTTACTCATATTTTCCAAAATCGAATATCTGAACTTTTGAGAACCTGACAAAACTTGACATTGAAAACCATATAAATTAAAAAATCCGAAATAAAACCCAAATAACCCATTGGGTTTATTAGGTTATTGAATAGAGAGTATTTTTCTTGTGCTAAATCTCTGAGACAGTTGCACATTATTTTTGACGAGCAAAAATATAGGATGTAGATTTTCGGTCAAAAATGACGTAAAATATTTACTACTCAAATTTGAGCATTAAAAACAAAGAGACCGACTGACAAGGAATATATTTTCTGATTTTCAATAATAGGTGCAAATTCCACAAACAAAACACTGATTAAATCTAGGTTTTCAAAAATCATTTAACATTGCATTGTCAAAAATTATCTACAATTTTATACATAAAAGAAGCAAAAGGAAGCAAAATAAAGCATTGCTTCACAATTGCTTATGTTGTGATACTTTTACTCATTTTTGAGTAAAACAATATAAAATACTTTTGGACTTTTTTGTCTGAAACTCTTAAAAATGTTAGTGAAAGTTAGTATTGAAAACTAGACATCGAAAACCTTATTGATAGAATCTACAGACTTAGGAAAGGAAGCACTGCAATAGCACAGGGCTTAACAAAACTTAACTTTGAAAACTTGAAAAAACTTGAAATTGAAAACCTTATAAAACCTGAGATTGAAAATAAGCCAAAAAGCCACTGAATTAACTCAAATTACAAAGAAAATTAATAGAGAATATCAATTAGAAATGCAATATATTTTTACATTGAGTAGAATTAAGTTAAAAGTTTACAGAATCGTAGAAATAGGATAAATCGCTTTTTTATTATATTAGCAACTCGAAAAGCACTGAGTAGTGTTTTTTCATCATTTGTGTTTTTACCTCCCGCATTTGCCGGAGGTTTTGTTTTTTTTAATTTTCGGAGTCCATAAAAAGTGTTTGTAATGTGTAGGTTGAAAGATTTTACCACAACAATAAGTCTCAGCAAGATTTTTGGGATGTCATAAGAGAAAAAAATTAGACTTTTCTCCCAATATCAAAAATATAAACAATTGAACCGTGTTTTTAGAGTCCATATACGCGCAGGGAAATAACGAATTGCGGTTCACACAGACGCGCAAACTGAACCACAAACCGAACCACAAAATTTAACTCCGGTAAAAAGTTAAAAAAAGTTGTAGATATTTAGAAATGTTCAGTAAAATTTAAAATAACCAATTTTTCATATTTGTTTTCTATGGTTACAGCATGATCCTTTACGATGAGGCTAACATCGTCCCCATTTCATCATAGGGCGGTATTTTTATAATTAAAGCAAAAAAAGCACACCAAACCCTCATGGATAAAAAGAAACCGATTAAAACCCTTCTTAAAATAATTGCTGAAAAACTACCATTTAGGACTATTTTTCTACCATTAAAACGGAATTAACTGCCATTAATGCAACATTAACTACGATAAAAACAGCATTAATTACATAATCAGCCAAATCGAAAATATTTAACATGCTTGGGATGTACTTACAGCCCGAACTAATATTTTTTTTCATTAGTTCTTTCTACCATCACAGCCCGGCTAATCTTTTTTCGTCAAGTCCTTTAAAAATTTAAGCGGTTTAAAATAGTAAAGAAATTGCATAGTGTAAATACTTTTATCGTTATTCTCCCATCTCTTTGCACGAAGGAAAATCTTCAAAATAAGATATTTTCCTTGTCTATTTTTTATTTTACCAAATAGATTGTAATTTGTCAAAAAAAGATTTTTCCACATATGAAACTGCCTACTGAATTAGAATACCAATATTTAAAAGAAGTTCTTTCCAATACTTCCTTAGAAAACTTGCCTGATGAAGTATGGAAGGTTATTGATGATTCTGAAAATTATGCGATTTCCAACTACGGACGGGTTAAGAGCCTTGAACGCAGGGTTTCATATTCAGACGGAAGAAAACAAAAATTACCGGAACGCATCATGAAATTACAGGTCATGAAACAATTTAACAGGCATCTTAATTCTCATTTTTATAATATCAGGTGTTTATTCTCGTTCGAAGGCAAAAAATATGGAAAATATATGGCTCGCCTAGTCTATTATCATTTTGTTGAAAAATTTGATTTAGACGATCATTCTATTATTATTTCGTATAAAGATGATAATAGGTTTCATATCCATAGCAGTAATTTAGAAAAGCTTTCAGTCAGTGAAGGGCTGTTTAAAAGGTATCGAACAGACAGGGCTAAAAATCATAGAGATGATTATGCGCAAGCTGTGAATCAATATATGGTGGAGGGTGAATTTGTAGCTGCTTTTAAAAGTATTTACGAAGCGAGGGATATGCTGGGTATTGAATGCAGAAATATTTTTACGGTAATTAAAAAGGAAGGGTTGACCGCAGGAGGATTCCGATGGTTTTTAAAAGGATATGTTCCAACAAAGGAAGATTTTATACCTATTTTAAAAAATAGCTCTGATCCATCGTGTAAAATATTCAATGAGACTATTTGGAAAAAACTAGGTAAACCACCCTTGGATAAAAACAATCCGCCTGCGGTTATGAATTTGTCGCTCGAAGATCTTGCGGATGAAGAGTGGAAACCTATACCTAATCTTAAACAATACTACAGCATTTCTAATAAAGGGAGGATAAAGAGTTTAAATACATGGACGACCAACAAAGCAAAAAGCTTTTTCAGAGAACGTATTATCTCTCAAGTAGCTTATATTTGTCCTAACAATAAAGCTTATTTTCATACTGTATTACATCATAACGGTAAATATTTTTCAATTGCGGTTACCCGGTTGCTTTATTACTGTTTTATAGAGAAATTTGATCTAAATGACAGAAAATTAGTAGTAGTCAATCAAAATGAACCTTCCTGGGATTTGGATATTTCCCAACTCAAATTATGTCCTTCAAGTTCTGTATTTATAAATAAAAAATGATTAACGACATGAAAAATTGTTAATCGTATTATATCCTTTTTCTGATTTCCTCACCAGCAGTTGAAAAAATATTTATATCTTCGCAAGTAAGATTTTAACGAAAAAATATAAAAGCATTAGCTTTTTCTTGTCTTGGTAAACTGGTAATTTTCAAACACACAAGAATAGCAGTGTTCACGCTTGGCGTGGACTTGTCTATTTGTGTGTTAGGTATACCAGTACCTCCAAGACAGTAGGCAAAGTTCCACGCTTTCTTATTTTTAAATTTCCAACCAAAAAAATAGCATGTATAATACGACATGGTTTGTCGCCTTGTGATTATATCTTTGCTACAGTTAACAAATTGAGAAAATAAACTACAGATTAATAGAAACTTATACTAAAAACAAATAATAAAAAAATGGGGATAACCCCATAGGGTTAATTAAAAATTATTTATAAATTCGCGCATTAAAAATTTACAAATGCTTATGAAAAAAAACTATTCGGGCGCACTTCTCATGTGTGCATTGTTCCATTTATCTGCTCAGGAAATCATCTGGCAAAAGGATATTAAATCCAATACACAGGATTTTTTGAGTCAGGTCACTACAACCATTGACCAACAATACCTTATTACGGGAAGCAGCATTCATCCTTCCAAAATATCAACACAAAACAAACAGAATAACGGTTATGATTTCCACTTGGTAAAATTGAACCAACAGGGCGAGCAGGTCTTTGAAAAGTTCTTTGTTGGAAATAATCATGACTTCCTTTCTGCTAATGTACCGACACAGGAAGGCGGGAATTTATTAGCAGGAACTTCTTACAGCGGGAAAGGGCTGGATAAAAAAGATGATTCCAAAGGAGGTTCAGATTTATGGTTGATTAGGATTAATGAATTCGGTGACGAACTATGGCAAAAAACTATTGGATCAAACGCAGATGAAGAAGCAAGATCAGTAATTCAAACGACAGATTTAGGATTTTTCGTTGCTGGAAATGTTCAGAGTTCAACTAAAGGCTACGGTTCAAAAGATGTTGTTATCATAAAGCTTGATAAAAACGGCAAGGAATTATCACAGGTTATTTTAGGTGGTAAGGGTCAAGATGAGGTTGAAAAAATGATTCCTACAAAAGACGGTGGCGCTTTGTTAGGTATCTATTCCAGAAGCAATGCGGGAGGGTCAAAGAAAACCGAAAACTTTGGAGAAGGAGATTATTGGATCATTAAACTTAATAAGGAAGGAAAAGTTGAATGGGAAAAGAATTTCGGTGGAAAAGGTGACGATCATTTGAGAACGCTGGCTTTGACGTCGACAGGATTTTTAATCGGTGGAGAATCCAGATCTGAGAGATCGGGAAATAAAACCGTTGGAATTGAAGAAGGAACCGATGTCTGGTTGATTTCTTTGAATGGAAAAGGAGATGAAATCTGGCAGAAATCCTACAGTTTCAAAAACAGAGATATTTTGATGGGAATGAGTGTTTTACAAAGTTCGGATGATAAAACTTCGAAAGGAATTTTATTAGGAGGCTACACTCAGGCAGAAGGAAGAATTGAAAGTGATGATGAGAAATTCTGGATGCTGTATTTAGATCAAAATGGTAATGAGCAGTGGAGAAAGCACGTTCAAGGTCAATCAAATAAGAAAGAGGAAAGATTATCTGATATAAAATTAAACCGTGATGGATCCATCATTTTAGCAGGAACCAGTGCTGAGGAACTTGGAAAAGAGAATTGGAAGATTATTAAACTTGGTGATAAGCAGATTGATCAGTTGATTGTAAAACAGGATATTAAGATCTATCCAAACCCTGTATCAGATTATGGCTATGTGGAAATTGGGTTTGACTTTAAAGAGGCTGAAATTATTTTGTATGATATGTCAGGACGACAATTACAAAGTTTGAAAACAAAGAATAAAGTGACGAAAATCAATACTCAGAATTTGATTCAAGGAGCTTATTTGGTGACTGTAAAAACAGATACCAATAAAACGGGCAATGCCAAAATTATTAAGAAATAAACACAAATGAGAAAATTAATTACAATCTTTGGTTCGGTACTTATTGTTACCGGCCAGTATATAAAAGCACAACAGAGTGTTAATTTTGGAGATTTACCCAAACCTGTCCCCTCCGTTTCCTCTTTGGCTGCATATACCAATACTCCAACATCCAATGCAACAGGAATACCCGATATATCTATACCTTTATTAAGCGTGCCTTCAAATAACAACAGCATCAGTCTAAGCACAGGTTTATCTTATAACCCGATGAATGTTTCAGGATCTGAACCTGTTAGCCAGGTAGGTAGTGGCTGGTCGCTTTTTGCAGGAGGAACTATTTCCAGAAGTATTGTTGACGATATTGATGAGTTATATGATAATACTGCTGTCAACAATTATTATAAAAACGCTTTCGATGATATTTATTATTATAACCTGCCGGGAATTTCAGGTAAGTTTAAGCTCGTGAGAAACGTTACTAATAATACGTTTAAATTGGTAAATCTGACTTCAAATAAAATTAAGATTGATTATACTGCTGACAGCAATACTGCAACGCTGATCCTCAACTCTTTTACAATAACAGATACGAAGGGGATCAAATATATTTTTAATGACTACAGCAGAAGCAACAGGGAGCAGAATGTATATCTGCCGGGAGGAAAGGTATACAAATCGGCATTCTTTCTTACACAGATAAAAAATGCTGATAATATTGAACTAGCCAATTTTACATATCAGAAAGATACAAAGTATAAAAATAATGGGACTACAATATCTTACGAAACCTCTAAACTAAAAACCATTACTTCTCCGGGATTTGGGAAAATAGAATTTGAATATTTATATATTCCTTTATTTGAAAACTCAATGACAGATCCTTACCAAATACAGAAAGTTGTTCTAAAGGATAATTATAATCACATGATCTCAGGATATTCTTTTGAATATACGTCTTCAACCAATAGAATGCTTTGGAAACTAAAAAAACTGAATAAAAACAATGCCGTTTCAGAAACTACAGAATTTGAATATGGCAATGCTGCCGGGATCGCGATCCCATCCTATGGAACTGATCCTAATTCCTTATGTCCGGGATTATATACAGACTTATCGCAGGCAGGTATGAACGATATTCTGAAAAGAATGATCAGCCCCTCTGGCGGTGTAGTAGAATATAATTTTGAGCAGAACCAAAGCTACATTGATAGGACGGCACAGAGCTATCTTGATACCATTCTTGAAGGAACTGCATTTACAGACCCTGAAGTACAATATATGAACTCATTTTGGGGAATAGACTATGATACCCACCAGTCTAATAACACAAATTATACATTTACGATTACAGGAACCAGCAGTAAAAGAATATTTGTTTTATTCGTTGCAGGAGAGCTGTATACAGATTCTCCGGTTTGGGATACAGGTTCTCCTTATTATATGGGATATACCATAAAATCTGGTGGTGCAATAGTCACAGGAAATCCGTGCCAGTCTCCAAGCTATAACGGGAATTACTATGTTTCAGAATATAATCTTCCTCCAGGAACCTATACATTGCAGGTTGGTGGCTCCGGCGGGAATGGAGGAGTTTATTTTTACGAAATCGCCCATATTCCTCAGCCTTTTAAAAATACAACCAGAGCTGCAGGCGTAAGAATAGCTAATATTAAATATTATAACAGTAAAACTGAAACAACACCTGTAAAAACCACAAAATTTGAATATAACAGCTTTGCCGACACCAGTACTTCCTCGGGATATTCGGTGCTACCGGATACAGATGAAAACGCTGTAAGCTATATTATTTACAAAAGCGTAAAGGTCACCAATACCGATGATAACAACGGATATGTAAAATACTATTATAAAATTCCGGATGATTATCCTAAAGAGCCTTATACAGCAAATGGATTAAGTAATGAAAAATTTTGGGCATATTATAATTTGATAAGCTCCGGATTATTAGATAAAAAGGAGGTTTATGATGCTCAAAACAAATTAGTAGCTTCTGAACAAACCGATTATACATTTGATAATGTGCCCGACGCAGAAGATTATTTGGCAAATGGTACAGAGTATACCAAATTGGGATATCTAAAGAAAATTATTAATACTTCGACTTCTTATTTTAGCAACAATCAAAGCACAGAAGAGAAATCAGAAACTAATTTCAATGAATATAACTTCGAAATGTCATCTACTAAAAAAACATTGGATGGCAGTACCGTAGAACAATTCTTTAGGTATCCGGAATCAACAGGATACACTCAGCTTTTGAATGCCCATATTATGAGCGTTCCGGTGATAGTAGAACAAAAGAATGATGGAAAAACAGTTTCTAAGGCGGAAACAAAATATGATAATGCAGCCAGTACTCTTCCTACATCTTTAGTTGTTTATAATGTTAATGATAACAGTACAAAATTATCAAAGAAGATAGACCAATATGATTCGAAGGGTAATGTGATTCAATTTACTTCTGAAGCAAGCATTCCTACAGCGATTGTGTACGGTTATGACCAAACATTACCTATTGCCAAAATAGAAGGTGCTACCTATGCTCAGGTTTCATCATTAATCCAGCCAATTATTGATGCGTCCAATGCAGATGCTTCCAATCCGGCAAATGAAGCTGCGTTCCTTACTGCATTAGATACTTTTAGAAAGAATACGGCATTACAAAATACCTATATCACTACCTACACTTATGACCCTTTAATTGGAGCTACAACCACAACTTCGCCCATTGGAATAAGAGAAATCTACAAATACAATGACAATAACCAATTGGAGAAAATTGTAGACATGAATGGAGTAACGCTTAAAGAATATAAGTATAATTACAAAAACTAACACACGATGAAAAAAATACTATTAATAACTAATTTTCTGTTAGTTGGTCTTACCTATGCACAGTCGGGGTTAGATACAGCAGAAAATTATGTTTACGAGAAAAACTGTTTAACCGAAGACTGCTCCAGGAAAACAGAATCCGTGCAATATTTTGACGGATTAGGAAGGGCAAAGCAAAGCATTGCCATAAAAGCAACTCCCACAGGGAAAGATATTGCTGTACCATCCGTAACATATGATATGTACGGAAGACCCATAAAAAACTATCTTCCT
>Ga0302167_10000347_pt1 | contig 23194 bp, 33 predicted proteins | sample I_Fen_N1_1_FD_193496 | JGI IMG/M metagenome (GOLD analysis project Ga0302167, IMG submission 193496) | Peat permafrost microbial communities from Stordalen Mire near Abisko, Sweden - I_Fen_N1_1 | ecosystem: Environmental > Terrestrial > Soil > Wetlands > Permafrost | place: Sweden: Abisko...
CGGATTATCAAAAAAAACTTTAAAATTTTAACCTGAATAATTTGCATTTTAACATAGAACATCGGGGCTAGGGTTGCAGTCGTTTTTTCAGAATCAGTCATTGCGAGGAACGTAGTGACGAAGCAATCTCTTAATAGTTTTAACTTCTTAAATCAATCTTAATGGTTAAGTATTTAATTTAGTCCCTCAATCTATTTCATTTCTTTCTGAATGACATTACGAATGCTTTATTTATAAGAGCATTAGTGTTATTTGTGAAAAGAATTAGTGCAATTTGTTTTTAAAAAACAAAAAAAAGCGAAACCTAAGTTCCGCTTTATATTTAAAAATGAATTCTAAAATTGACTTTTAAAATTCATTATTGACCATTCACCTTAAAAAAGATCATTCAACAATTTCGCCAGTCTCAAACCTCCGTAAAGAAGCTGTCTTTCCATTGTATCATTGAATTTGTACTGATAATCGTAAGATAATTTTGAATCATTTGGAGTCTGTGCGTAGATTTTATTCGCGATTTTGTGAGAATCATACAACCAATCTTCCAAAGTTCCTGTCTGAATTTGTTTTACTTCATCATCAGTTTTAATATCCAATAATTTCGAATATTCTGTGTAGCTGTATTTTTGAGAATCTACTAATTTTCCGTCCCAAACTGAGTGTAAATTTGTTTTTTCTCCAAAATAAGTTACATTAATTTTGTTTCCTCCTAAATCTTCAGATCTTCCTGTGTGCATTGGCTGAGAAAGATCTCCCATAATGTGAATTAAGAAAATTAAAGCAATTTTTCTGTCTTTTTCAGAAGTTTTTTCGTCTTTTACCTGAGCAGATAATGTTTTCACCTGAGTATACAAGCTCGGACCAGCCTGCGCTTTCAAATTTTGCTCAAATGCTTTGAAATCTGCCTGTGGATCAATGTTTACATAATGCCAAGCTGAAGCCTGCTTCCAAGCTCCTGTAGTGTCAGATTTGATGAAATCCGGCCAGTTTGCCCAATACGCAAGACGTTCTCTCCCCATTATTTTTTTAATCTCTCTTCTTGCTTTCCCGGAAAGGTGGTTTTCAGCGATTTCTGCAATAATTCTGTGCCCCGTCAATCCCCACGCATAAGAATACAGTGAAGATGTGATGAATGCTAACATCAGAATTTTAGAATAAATACTTTTCATTTTATATAACATTTTTCAGATCGCAAAGATACGGCTCGCTTTCCGAAATAGAATTAAATATGATGACTTTCTTATTATTAATGATGTTAATAAAATTTAATCTAAATAAAAGGTTTGGGTTAAATCATTCTTACTTTTTAATAAAGATTAAAAAATTAAAGCACAGAAACTTAGTATTCTTAACAACTTGAATAAATCTTAATGGTTAAATTTTTAAATATTAATGATATACAAATCTCAAACTTATACTTTTACCGTATTTTCACGATAATTGTAGTATATTATTCTTTTTAATGTTAATAAATTAGTATTTTTAGAAGAAATTTATTGAGAAAATGCTTTTTCAATAATTAGAGATATATTACCTTTACAAGCCAAATAATCACAGGAAACACTATGTATGAGAATAATATTGTAGATATGTATTACAATAAGCTGCAGACAGATTTCAAGGCTGAAGCTGTCGCAGTGAATCTGTTGAAGTATCACAGAGCGGTAAGCAATATCTTTATTGACAGGATCGGGATCAATGACAGGGCTTATTTAAAGGATATTAAAAATATTTCAAGCAATTATTTAGGTTTTGATGAAGAAGTTTTTACGATAGAAACGTACAGAGAAGGAATTTACGATTATCTTCCTGAAGGGCTTTTTCATCCGCCTTCATTGGGTGCTACGAGAAAAAACGTAGAAAGCGTTGTTAAAGAAATCCGTAAGCAGAAAAGGGTAGAAGAAGATGCTAGAAAATTTTTCCAACCTTTTGAATTGGAAATTTTCTTTACGGAAGTCAGTGCTTTGCTCAAAGAATTTGATTTTGACCTTACCAGTGCCACCGATACTTTGCTAGAAACTGTCAGCGAACTTTGGCCTTTGGTGAAAATGCTCGATAAACAAAATGCCTATATTTTTATCTATATTTTACCGTTTTTTCATCAGATCAGAGGAGATAAAAAGTGGTTTGAAAGATGTATGACAGCATTTTTACAAGTTCCTGTAGAAGTCACTTTTGCCCCAAATGTAGTTGATGGAATAGAGCAAAATGATGATTCTATGTTATTGGGAAATTCAAAATTAGGAGTTACTTACATTCCGAGTGGGAAACATATGGACGGACAGAGAAATTGGGTAGTCAATATCGGCCCGATTCCGTATTCGGATATGAAAAAATATATTCATGGAAACCCGTTCAGAAAAGTACTTCAGGCTTTGTACGATTATTTTCTTCCCGTAAGCGTAGATGTGGAAGAAAATTTTATCACAGAAAAGAAAGAATATTCATTTATGCTTGAGGATGATGGCAGAAATGCAAACCGCCTCGGATACTCTACCTTTCTGTAAAATATTTTATTATATTTACAATCACCAACAAAATATAAATTCGAAAAGAAACAAATGGAAATTTCTTCAGTTAAAGGGATCTTTTTTAGGTATATTTTAATGCCGTTAATAGCAGTTATTATGATGGTTATCCTCGGGGTAATCAGAAGAAACAAACCTGCTATAAAAATTAAAGTAATCATTATATACGTTCTGCTTTGCAGTTTGTGTCTTGCTTTGCCTGGTTTTTTCGGGTTTGCAGGAAATTTGTTTAATCCTTACTGGTATCTTATTGCACAGATTATTTACCTTATTTTTGGGATTATCCACGTTAATTTATTAGACAAATATTTCAAAAAACATATTGAATCTGTGTCGATGAGTATTTTGTTTGAATCAATACTTTCATTGACGTGTATCGCTTTTGGCGGATATCTTTTTTATCTGATTTTCAATTGGATGAGTAAAGGAACGGGTTACGCTATTATGTCGGCAACGAGTATGCTGATCTTTTTGGTTCCGATGGTATTTTACTATTGCTATATTCAGTTCATCAGTATTCCGTTTGATATTTATAAAACCTGGAGATATTCACCGGATCAGAGACTTCCGGACTTTGAAGGCGCGGATTTTGATAGATTAATGGTATTGAATGTTGAGTTAAGCAAAAACCTTGAAGACGCCAACAGATTTAGAATTAAAGCTAAAACTTTACCAACCGGAGTAACTTTCGGAGATTGGTTTTATAGAGTAGTGGATGATTATAATCACAAGAATCCGGGATCTATCATTCATTTATCAGACATTGAAAAAGAACCTTATTACTGGATCTTTTATACAAAAAAATCGTTTTTCAGCTTCAGAAGGTATATTAATTTTGATATGGATATTTCTGCAAACGGCATTTCAGAAAATGAAGTGGTGATCTGCAAAAGGGTTATCCAACATGAAGAAGAAGGAATTACGAGAAAACCATAATCACAAATTTTAAAAGTATTAACTATGATACAGCCTATAAAACATTTTGCAATCAATTGGGTAGATGGGATGAAAGTTTCCCAAAGACACCTGAATGATCAGGATAATTTTCTAATAGATACCATAAGAGATTCAAATTCTTTGGGGATCACAACATATAATTACGGACTTCTACCAATCCCGAACGAGTTTACGGACAAAACTATTTTTGATGTTCACAATACAGCTACAAATGATGTTCAGTTAGTCATAAAACATTGTAGTGCAGTAACTTTAGCAGGTTACAGAGTTGAATTGAATGATAGGAGAGTAAGCGTAAAATCATTAGCCAAATCAATGAATGAAGAACAGGCTGATGGAGAATATTATATCCTAATTTCTGTTAATCCGTTTGATAAAGTTCCGTTTGGAGATATTGATCCTGAAGAAATTCCGCCTCGCCATCCCAATGCACAACCGAATCATCATATCGAATTACTTCCCGTAACTTCTTTGAACAGCAGCTACTCAGGAGGAAATTATCTGATCGTCGGAAAGGTTGATTTAAAGGGAAATATAGCGCAAGTAGATTCTAATTTTATTCCGCCTTGTACGTCTATACAGAGTCATCCGGCTTTGTTGGATTATTACAATAGCTATGCAAAATCTATCGGAAATTTACAGCAATATGCTTTTAAAATCATTCAGAAAGCATCTCATAAAAACCAAAATACAGCATTAGCTCAGAACGTTAAGTTTCTGTGTACTACAATGGTAAATACTTTTGGAGATATGTATTTCCAATTCAGAAATATTATTCCTTGGCAACCGCCTGTATTTTTAATTGAAAATTTTGCAAAATTGGCGCTTCATTTATACAATTCAACTCAGGTTTTGGTTCCTGCAGAATTGGAAGAAATGCTGAATTATAGCTTAGAATGGAGTGAAATTGCTCCTCACACTTTATTAAATCAGTTATCCATCGTTGCTGAAACGAACTACGATCATCATAATTGTGGCGAACCGCTTCTTTATATTCAACAGATGCTGAGAAGTTTAGAAACAATTTTCTCAAAATTAAGCGAGCTTGATTATATTGGTCAAAGAAAAGAAAACATCATTGTTAACGAACAGGAAGTTTCTTCAAACAGCAATCCGAAGAGAGGTTGGAGTGTTCTAGATTAATTTTATAATCACTTTCAAAAATATTTAATCCCGAACGCAATAATTCGGGATTTTTTGTATAAAATTGTTTGATTAAATTCTTATAGATTTTCAGTAAACGTTACACGTGGTCATCTGTGAAAATCTGTGAAATCCGTGGGAGAAAAACAAAAAATATGAACTTAGAACTAATAAGACAAGATACAAAAGGTTTATCCGATAATAAAATATTTCTAAACAACGCCGGTTCATCATTAATGCCAAAAGTTGTTGTAGAATCTATGGTTGATTATTTTCATCAGGAAGAACAATTCGGAGGATATGAAATAGCAAATCGAAATGCAACTTTACTCGAAGAATTTTATGAAGAAACGGCAAAAATGATCAACTGTAAATCTTCAAATATTGCTTTTGCAACAAGTGCTACAGATGCTTATGCAAAGGCTTTGGCCAGTATTGTTTTCAAAGAAGGAGATGTTATCATTACAACAGTTGATGATTATATTTCGAATCAAATTACTTTTATTTCGCTTCAGAAAAAATTAAATATAAAAGTAATAAGAACGAAAAATCTTACAGATAATGAATTGGATTTGGAAAATTTAGAAAATTTAATCAAGCAGCACAATCCAAAATTAATTGCAGTTACTCATATTCCCACCAATTCAGGTTTGATTCAAAATGTGGAAGCGGTTGGAAAAATTTGTCGTCAATATGATGTTTTATACTTAGTTGATGCCTGTCAATCTGTTGGGCAAATGGTTGTTGATGTTGAGAAAATAGATTGCGATTTTCTGACGGCAACAGGAAGAAAATTCATGAGAGGGCCAAGAGGAACTGGATTTTTATATGTTTCAGATCGAGTTTTAGAGCAAAATTACGCCCCATTATTATTAGATATGCGAGGTGCAAACTGGACGGAATACGATGATTATGAATTATTTAAAACCGCAAAAAGATTCGAACATTGGGAAATTTCTTATGGTTCTTTGCTAGGTTTTATGGAAGCTGTAAAGTATGCAAATAATATTGGCTTAGATAATATTGAAAATTATAACAAAAATTTATCCGGAAAACTTAGAGAAAACCTTAAAAATAGTGGTTTTAAGGTTTGGGATTGGGGAAATAAACTGAGCAGTATTATTACCTTTTGTAAGCCTAATGGCGATCTTGAAAATATTCAAAAAGTCCTAAAAGAGAATAATATATTTTTCTCGGTAACCTACAAAAATTCCGCTTTGATTGATTTTACAAATAAAAATATACATGGAATTGTGAGATTATCACCACATTATTTTAATACAATGGAAGAAATTGAAGTCGTTTCTGAAATTTTGAAGAATAGTTTGAAGTAATTTATAACTTTATAGATTTAGATGCTTCGACTTCGCTCAGCATGACATTGCGAATACTAACTGTTTTGTAATAACGTACTTTTTAGCGATGTTATGCTGAGCGGAGTCGAAGCATCTGTATAAAATTAATGGCTAAAATAATTTACTTTTTAACCAATATTTTTTCAGTAGCTTTTTTACTTAAAATTTCCTGTTTTCCTTCAACTTCAACTGTTACAGATCTATCAAAACTTTCAATTTTAATGACTTTTATTTTGGTATTCAGAAGTAATTTTCTTTCAGTTAAATAATTAAGAAAAGCGTCGTCAGAAAGCGTTACAGATGCAAAAACTACGGTTTCACCAACATTGCATCCACTTAATTTCTGTAAATCCTGGGCAATAATATTTCCGTCTTTATCGGGAATTGGCTCTCCGTGCGGATCAAACTTTGGATGATCTAATATTTCATCCATCTTATCAAAGAAAATAGTAGAATGCACATGCTCAAGCTGTTCTGCAATTTCGTGGACATTTTCCCAGCCGAAATTCATTTTTTTAACCAAAAACATTTCCGTAAGTCTGTGTTTACGTACGACCAAAGCTGCTTCGCGTCTTCCTTTTTCAGTGACTCTGAGAGGTTTGTAGGTCTCATAAATTACCCAACTTTTGTCTGCAAATTTCTTCATCATGTTGTTCACGCTCGGCATTTTTACATTTAAAAATTTGCTCAGCTCGTTAATCGTAACCTTTCCTTCATTGTCAACTAAATGAAACAAAGCTTTCAGATAATTTTCTTCTGTTAATGTTGTTTTCAAAATGTTAGATGATTTTCAATACAAATCTAACAAAATATTATTAAAATTCAGGTCTTGTTAATTTAACTTTTTTTAATTTTACTGTATGAAATTTTCATTTAAAAACGACTATTCAGAGGGATGCCACCCGAATATCTTGCAGGCACTTTTACAAAGTAATCTCAATCAGCAGGCTGGCTATGGCGAAGACGAATATTCTTTACAGGCTAAAGAATTAATTAAAGAAAAAATTAAAAACCAAAATTCGGATATCTATTTTGTTTCCGGAGGAACTCAGGCAAATTTAATTGTAATTTCTTCTATTTTAAGACCTTATCAATGTGCAATTTCGGCTTCTACAGGTCATATTTTAAATAATGAAACCGGAGCAATCGAAGCCACAGGTCATAAAATTTTAAATATTGAAACGGAAGATGGGAAATTAAGACCAACGGATATTACTCCTGTTTTGGAAAGTCATCAAAATATTCCGCATCAGGTAATGCCAAAATTGGTTTATATTTCGAATTCTACTGAATTGGGAACGATTTATAAGGCAAAAGAATTAGAAGAATTATCTGTTTTTTGTAAGCAAAACAATCTTTATTTATTTATGGATGGTGCAAGACTAGGACATGGTTTGACCTCCGAAATCAGTGATTTAACTTTAGAAAAAGTAGCGGAACTAACGGATATTTTTTATTTAGGAGGAACCAAAAACGGAGCATTGATTGGAGAAGCAATTGTTATTAATAATCAGGAACTTAAACAGGATTTTGGTTTTAATATCAAACAAAAAGGAGCATTATTGGCAAAAGGAAGATTGCTTGGAATTCAGTTTTTGGAACTGATGAAAAATGATCTGTATTTTGATCTGGCAAAACATGCAAATAATCAGGCGATGAAGATTAAAAATGCAATGAAGAATAAAGGAATACAATTTCTTTCCGATACGTATACTAATCAAATATTTCCGATTTTGAGTAATGATTTAATTGATATTTTATCTGAAAAATTTGAGTTTTACGTCTGGAAAAAGATTGATGAAAATAATTCTGCGATCCGCTTGATAACCTCTTGGAATACGGATGATGAACCTGTAGACAGTTTTATAGAAATCATTAATAGTGAATTATCATAATTAAAAAAACAGCCTGATTGCAGGCTGTTTTTATTTTAATCTTCGACAAGTATTTTTTTGATACCTTCAATGACTTCATTTTCAAGTTTTTTAATCTTTTCCTTTTTCATGTACATATAAATACCGATCGGAAAACAAAAAATAAGATATAACAAAGCAGAATCTGAAGCTGTTTCTGTGGTTACTTTTCCAATCTCAGGTTTTGCATTTATTTTCACATTTCCTGTTAATGTAAATCCACTGGTTCTTACTTGAAGTGCTCCAAAACTTGTCTGAATTTTATATTGTGGAAACGTTTTCTTCAGTCCATCAATCAATTCATTTTTCGAAAACGGTTTAAAATTTAAACTTTGCATAGTGTTTGTTATTAATAATTTTTGTTAGTATGAGTGTGAGCCCGTACTATAGCAAATACCATGCAATATATTTCAATAATTAGGGAATAATTGATATTTTATTTTAATGCTTTCGAAACCAATTTGCAATCAACTAATTTATAACCTGTTCCCTCATATTTTATCTTGTTTTCATTAACGAATTTAGTGCCTGTCTGAGAATCTCTTTCGCCAACACCTTCAATTATTGCGTCTTTTTTCTGTAGAAAATAAATGTCGTTTGTGTTTCCTGATTTTCCTTCCGCAGCAAATTCATAAGTCAACTTAAGCGTATCACCAGATTTTATTCCGGATAAAGTTCCTATAGAACTGTCTTTTTCGCTGTTTTTATAAGATAATTTTCCTGTAATGGTTCCTAAATTATCATCAATAGTAGCAAAAACACTGTCTTTTCCAACAACTCCTAAATAGCAGAATGATTTTGGCCCCAGCGTATCAACCACAGATTCAGTTGTTGCCACTGTATCCACATCAGTTTTTGGAGTTATAGTTTCCGTTTTTTTATTACAGTTCATCAAAAAAAATGATACCGAGCTTAATAAGATTAATTTTTTCATACCTTTTTTATTATGTTAAATCAAATTTCGTGCTGCTAAAATAATAATACTATTTTTAATATAATTAAATATAAATTAAAAATAATATTTAGTTTTAAATGTATTTGTGATTTTAATTTAATCAATAATGATAAAATTATGAATGATTTTCCTAATCGCTGAGAATCGCTTAAAAAAATTATTTCCGAATAAATATTCGTACACCAGAAAAATAATTTAAGGCATGATTAATGTTTCTATACTATTAAGAATTCATTATTATGAAAAGTTTGCTTAAAATTATTTTTGTTGTTGTATTTATTTTTGGGCTTAATCAATTAAAAGCAGAAACTCCACAAAATTATATTTATACTTCTTCGGGAGATCTTCAGAAAATTGAAAAGCTCATCACCCGAAAAGATATTGGAGGAGTTCAAATTGTTTATAATTGGAAATCCTTAGAAACGGCGAAAGATGTTTATGATTTTTCAAGAATTGAAAAAGATCTTGATTATTTAACCAAATTAAATAGAAAATTATTTATTCAACTTCAAGACAGATTTTTTGAACCGGAAGCGAGGTATGTGCCAGATTATATTTTAAGTGAAAAAGAATATAAAGGAGGTTTGGTTCCGCAATTTGATAATCCCGGAGAAAATAAACCAATCGGAAATGGTTGGGTTACTCAACAATGGAATTCTGCAGTTCAGCAAAGATTTCAAAAACTGATAGGAGAATTGGCGAAAAAATTTGATGGAAAAATCCAAGGAATCAATTTGCCGGAAACTGCGATTGACATTGATATGAAAAGAGATAAAACAGGTTTCAGTTGTGATAAATATTTTCAGGCTGAGCTTGATAATTTAAAATTTGCAAGAAGTGTTTTCAAAAAATCATACGTTTTACAATATGTGAATTTTTTTCCGTGTGAATGGGAAAACGATCATAAATATATGTCCAGATTATTTGAATTTGCGAAAGAAAATAATGTAGGTTTGGGCGGACCAGACATTGTTCCGAATAAAAATGCACAGATGAAAAATTCATATCCATTTTTTAATAAGTATAAAGGAAATTTACCTTTGGTGGCAATGGCTGTGCAGGAACCGACTTTAACCTATAAAAATCCAATGACTAAAAAACCTTTTACAAAAGAAGAGTTTGTAGAGTATGCAGAAAATTATTTGGGAGTTAACATAATATTTTGGAGCGTAGAATCTCCTTGGTTGAAAAGTTCTTAGTTTTTCTCGCAGATTTTGTAGATGATTATGTTTAAGAGTATATTTCTTTTAAAGATCTGCGTAATCTGCAAAATCTGCGAGTAAAAAATAAATTAAACTTTCAACAAACCACGAAAACCTCTCGCAGCATAATAAGAATCAGCGCCATTATGGTACGTGAAAACGTTATTGTAACGGCGATCACAGAAAATAGCACCGCCTAATTCTCTAATATTGGCAGGAGTTTTAATCCAACTTGAAGTTTTTAAATCAAATTTTCCGAGCTGTTGAAGTTGGCGATATTGCTCTTCTGATAATAGTTCAATACCCATTTCTAAGGCTTTATCGATCACATTACTTTCTGGTTTATTGGCTTTTCTTGATTCCCAGCCCTGATAATCGTAGCAAAGGCTTCTGCGTTTTGGACTTTCTGAGGAACAATCGAAGAAGATATATTCATCATTTTTTTTGTCATAATCAACAACATCTGGCTCACCTTCGGATTCTTCCATTTCATTCAAAGACCAGAGTTTATCAGGATTTTCTTCCAGTTTTGACTGAATTTTATCCCAATCAAAACCTTTATGACGATTCATGTTTTTTTCAAAACGAATTTTCAACGTTTTAAGTAAAGCTTCTGCCTGTTCTGAGGGTAGTTTTTTATTGTTTTTCATACGGACGATATTTGTGTTAGAAATTAAAGTTTAAATGTATTCAAAAATAATTAAATAAATTTTCTGTCTGACGGTCGGAAATACCAAGAAATGCAAGTAATAATAAGAAGCAATAATGGTGGGAAAGTCCTGCCAATCGGATCTCCGACAAAGATATGTGAAACTAATGCTCCGGACATCGCGAAGAAAAATCCGGCATAAGCCCATTCTTTTAATAGTGGATATTTCGGAATTAAAGCAATAATGACTCCCAATATTTTCCAAATTCCAATGATGCTCATTAAGTAAATTGGGTAACCTAGTTTTGTGAAATTTTCTACTTCATCCTTATTTTTCATCAGTTGAACAATGGCTGTTGAAACCATTCCCAAAGACATCCAAAGAGTGAAAATCCAATAGATGATTTTGTTTGTTTTTTGTGATTTATTTTGTGTTTCCATTTTTATAATTATTTAGTAATTAATCATTTATACCTTTTCCGATAAGGATGTCAGGAATACATTTCTCAATCCTTGACTCGCGGGTTTTCGTTTGTTTTGCAGATGAAAAGTAGAGTAGATAAGCTCTTTGTCTTCCGGGAGTTAATACTTCAAAAGCTTCTTTTAAGGCTGAATTTTCCTCTAATTTTTTTTGAAATTCTTCAATCATTTCAAATTGTTTGGTTTCTTTCATTTCTACTTTTATGCCTGATTTTTCTATTTCAAGAGCTTCAAACATATAGCTTTTAATGATTTTCTCTAAATCAACAATTTCTTTTAATTCCGTAAATCGAATTTGTCTTGCAGCTTGCACATTTTCAGATTGTTGGATTAAAATATTGTCGGAATCATTCATCAAAGCACCTTTGAAAAATAGAAGTGCGCAATATTCTTTAAATCCGTGGATCAGAAAAATATTTTTGTTATGAAAGGTATAGCAAGGACAGCCCCATTTCAGATCTTCCTCAAGCCCTGTGTCCAGAGCAATTGTTCTTAATTTTTCAAATTCTTTTTGCCATTGCTTGGCTTCATCAAAGAAGAAATCAACTTTAGGATTCATAATTTATGAGTGATAAGTAATTGGTAATGAATAATATTTGTCAATCATTAATTTTAAAGATGAGCTTTTAAGCTTCTTTAGAAAAAATTTCCTGCAGACGATTGTGAGCCATATTTAAACCTTGAGCAAATGGAAGCTTAAGGATTTGATCTCTGTAATCGACTGATTTGTAAATAGTTTTGATTACTATTTTGCTCGTGCTTTCCGTTAATTTTTCAAATTCTAAAAATTCTAGCTGAACGGGAAAAGGAGTGTTTTCCATTTGGAAAGTTCTTGTAATCTTTTGATTTTGAACAAATTCGTGAATCGTTCCATTGGCACGGAAAACGACATCGCCTTGAGGATTTGATGTTTCAAACTGATATCCACCATGTTGTTGATTTTCAAGCTTTAAAACTTTTGTTCCCATCCATTGTTCAACTAATTCAGCTTCTGTATAAGCTTTGAATAATAGTTCTAAAGGTAAATCAAACTCTCTGGTGATAAGGATTTCCTGCTTATTTTCTTCGGCCTGGATTTTCGTTTTTAGTTCCATATTTTCTATTTTTTCTGTTGATAGGCTTTCATTACGCTTTCTAATTTATTAAATTTTTCGTCCCACATTTGACGGAAAGGTTCAATAAAATTGGCAATTTCTTTCATTTTATTTGGATTGAGATGATAGATCATTTCGCGGCCATTTTGTTCCTGAGTTAATAATTCACATTCTGTAAGAATCTGTAGATGCTTTGAAACGGTAGGTCTGGCTGTATCAAAATTTGAAGCAATAGCGCCAGCAGTCATAGATTGCGTGGCAACCAACATAAGAATTGATCTTCTTGTAGGATCGGCTATGGCCTGAAAAACATCTCGTCTTAAATTCATTATGAAGTTATTTGACTACAAATATATGTGAAGTTATTTAACTACGCAAATATTTTCATGTAAATTGTTGATTTTTAATAAGAAACCTCCTGTAATAGGTATTACAAGAGGTTTGAAAATTATAATTTCTTACGAATCGAGATGAATGTCTGCAAAATAACGGAAGTAATTATGAAAGATAAGCCGGCATAGAACGATAAACCAATTTCTTTACTTTCATTGAAGAATAGGAGAGCCATGATGATTGCATAGATGGGCTCAAGATTAAAGGTGAGATTTACGGTAAATGCAGGAATTTTCTTCAAAACCTCTGCAAATGCCACATAAAGACCTACAGTACAAAAAAGCGATAATATGGCTAAATAAGCCATGTCTTTTAAGTTAGGTATTATGCTATCTGCCGGAAAGAACACTAGGTAAATGGGCAAAAAAGCTCCTAGGCATAAGGTTCCTGCAAACATTTGGTAATAATTGATGACCTTAGCATCATACTGATTGACCAGACGCTTGTTGTAAATTGTATATAATGCTCCAAAGGCTGATGAGACAACGCCCAAGCCAATACCTAATTGATAGGAAGAATCAAAATGAAAAATTAAACTTATTCCAAAAATTGTCAAAGTGCTCAGTAGTAGTTCAGAAGCCTTAAATTTTTCTTTATCAATTAAAGGTTTAAATAAAGCGGTAAAAAAACTGGTGAGACAATAGCAAACCACACCAATTGAGATATTTGAATATTTTATGCTGGCATAAAAAAACAGCCAATGCAAAGTAATGAGCAAGCCAACTTTGGATATACAGAATTTTTCACGATTCGAAATCTTATAATCGATTCTGAGTAGCTTTAAAATTGTATATAATATAATGGTTGAAAAAAGAAGTCTATACCAAACCAATAAGCCTTCATTGAGAGATATTAGTTTTCCGAAAATACCGGTAAATCCGGCAAGTATCACAGCAATATGCAATAATAAATATGATTTTTTCATTGAGAATGATCTGTCTGTAGAACAAGATTTTAAATTAATATTTAGCTAAATCTGAAGTATTAGAAATCAGCCAATAAAATTTTATCAGCGTGAAACTACAATACTTCATTTATTTTTTAGAAATATTAAAATCTTGGAGGAGGCAAACAGCTCGAGTGGTTCATATTTATTTATATAGCTGCAAATTTAGGAAAATTACCAGAATATCCATGGTATACTCTCTTAGAATGTTCGGTAAATAAAAGTCCTATAATTAATAAATTGTTAAATTGATTGATTCTGATAATCAACATTTTACACATATGTTAACCAGACTTTTTTAAGTGCTAACTATTTTTATTTAAACGTTTGTTGTCGGCTATTTTACATAGATTTTTATTAAGAAATTAATAAAAACTATGAAAACATGTTTAAAATTAAGCCTTACGACCAGTTTACAAATGTCCATTGGTTAGACATACCAAAATCGACCCGCTACGTAGTTCAGTACGAACAATTACCTGATATTACAAAAGGTTGTTTCAACCGTAAATTTCATGAATCCCACTTTTCTGACAAAAAGAAAGCACTTTCTTTATGTTCTTCCCTTTCTGAATTTCTATCTGATGTATATTTTACATTGGACTTACTAGACCTTAAACTAAAACAACTCGAGTTTAGTTTAAATACTGAAATTTTCCCCTACTCTACATTATCATTGGTATTCGAAACTAGAATACATTTATTAAAACAATCTAAAAAAACATTATTCTGTTATCAGCATATAGACAATATGAGTCGTTATATTTATGCATTAAAGAAACACTGTTTTACAGTGTGTGAGTGCTTTAAAAATTCTGCTGAGCAGATATTTCAATACTTACTTAAGTTGGAAGACTATTTTATAAATAGTTATCGTTCCGCGCAGATTCTCCACGAAACAAAATCTTTAAAATTCTTTTTATGCTAATAACAAATTCAACCCTTAAGGAGTTGAATTCTGTTGTTTCAACTCGCTCTTATTATTCTGTTAGAAATCTTTCTAACCATGATCTTGTTATTCTAAAAATTTCTAAAAACGAAATGTATGTTTTCCAAATCATTCACAGATGCAGTCCGTCATATCTGGGCTATCGCTATATCCTCCAACCAACCTTTAATACAAATTTTAAAATTATTTAAACCTATGAAAACCGATAAACATTTAACAGTTCTTTTAATTGAAGCTTTAAAAACTCAGCACTACTACGGTATGTGCTCTTGTGCTATGTCTCTATTTATTGATGATTTTATCACAGAGAAAGAACGTTTTCGACTTAAAGAAATAATGACAGCAATACGACCTAGACAAATCCATACAAGCGGTTTTTACTGGCACTTTAAGGATTATGACACCCGTATTCAAAAACTTAGTGAACTTCAATTTAATACTAACGGTAAGCTTCTTACATATGGCAAATAGACATTATTGTACTTACTGCGGTTCTAAGCGTGTACAGTCTAAAATGGTTCGTTTTTACATTCCGCTTGTTCATATTTCTTTCTGGTCTTGCAAAACATGTTTTGACAGATATGAGACTGAAAAGTCTACTGCAGGAGACTTTATTATTCGTGGAACTGAGGTATATGTCGAAGACACTACGATCTCTAACTCTTATATGGACTTGTCAAAAGATTCGGTGCAGTAGAAAATTTTTAAAACACACACACAGTAACATTATGGAGGTAATAGATTGCGCAAAGTTGAAGAAAAACTCTCTTGTATTTTACAAGAGGTTTATTGGTAGACGCTACAATAAAAAGTCATTAAATAATCTAAAACAAAATACTCAGAAAGATGAAGAAAAAAACAGTTTCCTTACGATTCTTAAAAAGCAAAAGGAGGTTGATTGTATCAGTACCTATGCTTCAAATTACAAGACAGCGTTTAAAAGTGCGACGCAAAAGGAATTTAAAGAATTTTACTCAAAGTCTCAGACGAATAAAATATGTGAAATCACGAATGTTTTTATACAATCATTACTATCGAAGTATAGCTCTAATCTTGGTTTCTCTCAGCGTTCAGTATCCTTTGTTACAATCACTTTACCATCAACGCAAATGCATACTGATAAAGAAATTATCAAAACCTTTGTAAGGTTTGTCAACCATTTAAAAAAGGTAAAAAATTACATTATAGAAAACGGAGTGCAGACGAAGAAAGAAGCAATGCAGGTAGAAAATTATGTCTGGCGTGCAGAAACTCAGGAAAATGGAAATTTACATTTCCATCTGCTTTTTGATACGTATTTCAATCATCATACTTTAAAAAGAGTCTGGAATAATTATTTAAAAGATATGGGCTATAGTGGTGGGGAGCGTTCTGCCAGTATTCATGCGATAAAAAATTTGAATGACGTAGGTGCTTATGTTACAAAATACATGACGAAAGAACCTTTAAAGGATAAGTATAAAAAAATGCTTGATGCTAAAATGATCAGCAAGAAAGATTTACAAAATCTTTCTAATGATGAGAAATACAGGAGACCTGTAATAGGAAAAGTTTGGGGCTGTTCTAAAAAGATATTAAAACTTTCATACCTGACTTGCTATGATTATGAGATCGCACAAATGAATGAAGTTGTTGAACATATGGACGAATATAAAAACGCAAATCTTCCCGATTACGTAAAAGTTTTTACAGGCAATGTAAAAAGCATTTTAAAGAAATGTTCGTACAGGCTTCAAAAGTGGGTTAGAGGTTATTACGAACTTGCATTCGACAGGCTTTATGCTGTTGTGGAAGATATTAAAGAAATTATAGAAGAAAAAATACCTGATAAAAAGAAAATATACCAACAATTAACATTATTCGAATATGGAAGCTACAACGTTTTATAACAGGAATTTCAGATTTGTATTTGAGCCAAATTATTTATCCAATGAAACATTAAAATTATTTTATAATCCTAATAAGCGTTTTTTAATTGGAGCAGGTTCATTAGGTAATTATATTACCGATAAAAACGCAGAAACGGTGTTTAAATCTCTTGAAAATATGAAATCAGATAAGAAGACTATGAAATTCAGAAAGTATGGTAAACTTGATATTTATGTAAAATAACTATGAATAATGATGATTCAATATTTAAAGATTTCAGAAAGCTGAGTATTAAAGATATTCAGCTTTTAAGCGAATGTTCAGAAAGTACAGCCAAAAGAATAAAAAAAAGTATTAAAGATGAATTTCAATTAAAAACATGTCTTCTTTTTATTCATTACAAGATGTATTTTTTACAATCTTAATTTTTTGATGTCCGATCATTAAAAAGTGTCAAAATAGGTCAAAACAGGTCAAAAGAGGTCAAAATAGGTCAAAACGGTTCATTGGTTTTTTAAGGATAGTACCTTTGTTGTGTTAATAAGAAATACAATACTAACAAACAAAATTAAATACTATGTTTATTAAAAAACAGGCGGACAATGTGAATAAGATTATTCAGTTTGACATCCGCGAAAATGCCAACAGTTTAAGTTTAAATTTCAATCCTGAGATTACTGCCGATAAGGTAGATGCAATGAAAGTTCAGGTAGAATTAGTTTCAAAAGGTAAGCCTAATCAGGTCGTTTACGCTCAGACCTTTGGTGAGTTAAAAAGTATTCTAAAGGCTTTTTATCCAAATTACAAAAATTTCATTCCATTTGCTTACGGCGATAGTCTTGAGTTGAATGATGATAATTATTTCTTAGTTTCTATTACTTGGAATTTCGCAGATCAGGTAACATTATTTGAATATTCAATTAATAGTTCTGTAGGTCTTACGCAAAGTCCTTTGATTATTAAGGAAAAGAAGATTTCGGAAGAAACAAAAGTAGACAGCGAATTTTATCCTCTATTGCTTGTAAAACCAGATATTAGCGAGTTTGAAACCGTTGTAATGTCTCAAGACACTCCAACTTCTTCCATGATTCCTAAAAAAGTATTTTACAATTCTTCTTACATTCAGTCTGTAACTGATGCCGATCACGATTATTTAGCTGTTGTTCTTACTCCGAATCAGACCTTTACAGCGAGGGTTAAAGCCAATGTAACGGCGAAATTATACCTTATTAATATTTCTTAACCTCAAAAATCAATAATTATGTATGCATTATTAGCAAAAGCAGGTGTTTCGCTTATTAGTTCAATCTTAGGAGGTAACAAAAGCAGTGGCGATTCAGGTAACGGGAAAACAGGTCTTTTAGGAGGTGTAACAAAAATTATAGGTTCTTTAGTCGGAAAAAATCTTGTTTCTTCAATTTCAGGTTTTATTAAATCAGGTTTTAAGTTTTCTTGTCTGGGTTCACAGGCTTTTACAAAATCTACTCTTGATGAAAATTTAAATTTATTGCAAACTAACGTTAATGCAGTTAATTGGGATAATATTTCTTCTGTTCAGTCTCTTTCAGATTTTTGTACTTATGCTATTTCAGTTAGTACAAAAGCAGTACAAAATTATAAAAGTGCCTGTTCAAAATCATTAAGAGAAAAATTAATGGAAGCTCAGCAAGGTGCTTTGACAAAAATTACAGAGGCTTACGATTTTACTACAGAGAGTAAATCTGCTCAGGATCAGTGGGAGGGTGATATTACCTATACGAGATACATTATTACCAATAAGGTTGGTGCTTCGCCAACAATCAATGTTCCAACTACGGGAAGTGTTACGGGACCTGTTCCCGCGGATTTTATTGCTCAGTTTGCTGAGCAGGTTAAAGCTGAAGCTTCAACCGCAGGAATCCCCTATACAGATGCACTAATGTCTCAGGTTTATCAGGATCAGGTTTCTAAGAATGGTGCATGGCCTTGGGATATTTCTATCGGTGGTGGTTCTGACGGAACCATAGGCGGTACAGTCAATTTCGGAAATCAGCCAAATAATATGATGCCGATTGTTATCATGGGAGGTGTAGGTTTTCTACTTTACAAAATGTTAAAAAAATAAAAATTAATCAAATAAATAAAATACTCATGGATAAAATAATGAGCACATTAAACCATACGGTTTATAAAAATGCAGACGGAACTATTAATATTACGTTTATGCATATTGCAGGAATTGCCGTTGGGGCTCTTGCTTTGTACCTGATGGTACCTGCAAGGAAAAGAAAAACATTGTTTAAATAAATAACTTGATTATGTCAACAAATAAAAGAACATATACAGATGCCGAAAAGGCAGAGTATTGGAGAAAAAAAGCTCTAGGCACTAACTCCGGCTCAAGTAATTCTAATAACAATAATCGTAGTTGGAATAGTAATTCTAGAGGTTCAAATTCTGGAACAACTCAAAAGAAGCGTTCAGGCGCAAAGTTTACGAGATATGCAAATGCAGACGGTGTAGAACGTTTTTTAACAAGTGGATGGAAGCTTTCTAAACAGAAAGAACTTCTCACATTTAAGTGTGTAAGTACGGATAAATCTGTAGAATCTGATAAAGGATGGATGGGCTCGATTGCAGTTTCAATATTGAATAAAAGCAACATGCAGAAATCGTTTTATTGGGGTACGATGGAAAAGAAAACAGGTAAGGTAGTAATCAACGAACTTTCTTTAGTTTTAAATCCTCGTGTTAAAAACGGTGGTTACTGCGGAACATTCATTGAAAAATAAACAATTTAAATTTTAAATATCATGAAAAAAGTTTTTGACTTTATTACTAAAAATGCTCCAATTGTAAAGCACTATGCGAGTTTAGCTATTCATTTTATTGATATGCTGGATGGTGTCCAAGATTGGCAAAAAAACAATCCTATTGATAAAAAAGTAGGAGGAAAATAAAGTAATCAATATTAAACGAAATAAACAGCCTTTGCCGTAAAGGCGGGCTGTTTTTATTTACTAACACATAAAAAAATACAATTATGTTTCCATTCTTATTCGGTTTTTTCGGGCTCGAAATGTTCGACAAACTTTTTAATACAAAACCTATGAATAATACTTCTAATCCAAATAATAACTCTTATCAACCTAATTTTGATATAAATGTTTTTCAGCCTTCTTCTGGCATACTTACTTTAAAAGGTAAAATTGAGGGTTTTCGAAATGTTGCATATAAATCAGGTACTTCTGATCCTGTAACTGTTGGAACTGGACTAACTTATTTTAGTGACGGTACTAAACCTATTCTTGGTAAAAGCTATACTACTGAATATTTAAATAATCAGTTAAGATTAATTTCCAAATCTTATATTGATAGGGCTAAATCATTAGCAAAAAGAGCAGGACTTGTTCCTGTTACTCAAAAGCAAATTGACGTTTTATATTATTTGTTTTTTAATGGTTTAACCGCATCTAGACAGGAGTCATGGTTAACTAACCATGCAAGTGATAAAGCTATGGCTAATTGGCTTTTTACTAAGTTTGGTGTTGGTCCCAATTTTTTAACAGGTTCTGATAGACAGTATTTTGTTGGTATAATAGGCTCTAGATATAGATTATCTAATTATCTTGTTGGTAAAGACCCAGATGATGGTTATGTTAAGTTTATGTCACAATTTCCTAAGTATGGTAATGGTAAATTTAATCAAGTTTTAGGTGCTGATTATTTTAACCAAGGCAAAATAAAAACTCCTTATTATTTATAAGGAGTGTTATTGTCTCGTTCTTCGAAGTTTTTTTTATTTATATCGTAAAATGGTATGTCTTTACAAAAAATACAATATGCAGCGTCTTTGTTTTTTCTTCTTGCATAATCAAATGAAGTTGATCTAAGAAACTCTTTATTTTCAGTTTTGCTAAGTATTACCATATTTTTTAAATCAACATTGTATTGTTTTGATTTTCTCTTTAGTAAATCGTAATTAAAATCTTTTAGTTTAAATCCTAATTCTTTTCTAATGTTTGAATTTTTAAAAGCTGTATAAGCTTCATTTTTAGAAAGGTCTTTAGTTTGAGAAAATGCAATAAAAGGAATAAATAAAATAGATAAGATAATTGTTTTCATGATGTTAAAAAGTGTTAAAAATTAATTAAATCAAAAATAAGAAAAATCGTGCCAAATAAATAAAAAAATGAAAAATAGTTCAATAAATTTTAAAGAAATAGGGATTAATGCTTTAATGGGTCTTGGTCTTTATTTTATGATTAAGAAATTCACACAGGTTAAAACCGAGACTGTACCACTTCCTAATATTGGTAACACTATCGATCCTGTTACTACTCAATATCAGTCCAAATACTTTACGGATAAAGAGTATTTTGGTAATTATCAGAAGCCAGATAAGTATTATGCCAATTGGAAATTGTTATCAATGGTATTAGATAAAATCCGTACTGCTTATGGTTCCGCAGTAATTATTACTTCTGGCTACATGCCGACTTATGACGGAGTAATACGCGAATCCTATAATATGTGTACGGGTGTGATTATCTATCCACAAAATAATGATTACAACTATCTATTTTCTGTTGTAAAAAGTCTTGCAGGTATTAATACTATTTCAGTTAAAAAGTTTAACCAGACAGACAGTAAGCAGGTCTATATAGAAATATAATTATGACAAAGAAAGAAGAAAATATAGTTATCAATACTGTTTTATTGACTACAGCAGGAATAATAATCCTTGGTTTTTTAGGCTTTCCAATAACAAGCCTTGTAAAAGAAATTCAAACAACAACTATCCCAGTAAAATAAATAAAAATGAAAAAGTTCAGTGAATGCGAATTATGCCAACAAAAAGCCGTGTTGTTAATTTTCGGCTTTGCTTCAATAGGTGTTTATGCATTAATAAAAAAAACAGTTTTAACAATTAAAAAAATAAGAAATGAATATTCTAGATAATAAAAATCTTTTAAAGATTGTGGGATTAATTGCAGGTGCTTTGGTTCTTCGAAAAATTCTAAATACAAAGGTTGCTGTAGTTGGTAAAATGTCTTCTGAAGAGGACACGACTACTACAGGAACTGATACCGTTAAGAATGTTAATCAGGCGCTAGATGATTCAACTATAAAAACAGGAGCAATAACATATAATGATGTTTTGTTTAATCCTGTTAGTGGGACTAGCGATGTTTCAAGCAGTATTACGGGTCAGAATGGTGTAGAATACCCTGTCTATATTGTGAATGATGTTAAGAATTTGACTAATTCTCCTATTAATACTTCGCCTAAACCTATTTTATCAACTCAGCATCAATACTCTGTTGCTACAGATTATACAGGAGAGTATTTTGGTTAAATAAATAATTATATGAAAAAGATATTTTTTGTTTTTGTGTTTGTTTTATCCTGTGCTTTTAAAGCACAGGTTATTACTTTAATAGACAGCTATACGAAAGAAAATGTAAATTTTGAACAAATACCAACTATTCCAGAGGGTCAAATTGTTGACAATGTTATGTTTGCTACGCGTTCTGGCTTATATTATAAAAGGATTGTTACCAATGGCATACAACTCCGTTGGTTTTCAAAATTTAGTGATGATGAAGCTATTGAAAAGGCTGTAAAAATGGCAAGTTTTTTTAAAACTGCCTTGTACTTTGACAATAGAGAATATAAGATAACCAGACAGTTAAATTTTAATAATCTGAGTAATTTTAAATTGATAGGACAGCCCTCTACAAAGATTTTACCTGCAAATAATGATCGTTTATCATCCTATTATTTCAGATTTCAGGATTGCAGTAATTTTAGTATTGAGGGACTTTATTTTGATCAGAATAAAAGAAATCTTCCTACATATTTGAAAACCGATTATGACAATACCAATATTGACGAAAAGCGAGATTTTAATTCTTCAATATTCATCAAGGATTCTTTTGATTTTGAATTAAAGAATAATAGTTTTTACGATTTGTACAATAAATCTATTGTCATTTATCAATGTTATAAAAGAGTAGTGGTAAGAGATAATTATTTTCATTCAGGAATCCAGCAACAAAATCAAAGAATGGAATTTTTAAGTTTATGGCAGAGTCATTATGCAAATATTCTTGTAGAAAACAATGTTTTCGATGATTCTCCTAATGCTTCAAATAATTCTGTATGCGGTATTTTTGGTTTTTCTTGCGGGAATAATGGAAAACTTACGATTAGAAATAATATTTTTAATTATTGTGGGCGTAGTAATAACGGTACTCATAGGCTTTTTGCAATAGATTTCTATGATGATGTTAATAATTTTTATATAGAAAATAATCGTTTTAATAATTCAACTTTTGGCGTTATCAGATTTGACGGATTTTCAAATAATGGTAATATAGTTTCTAATTACATAGAATCATTGTACCCAAGTGATACAGGATTGCTCGATAGTTCCGCACATTATTGGATAGGGGATGTATCAAAGATTAATATTTTAAACAATCATTTTATTGCTAAAAACAGTACTGCTCACGGAATATTTATTCAAAACATTTATAACAATATAAATTATGGTGTTGTAAATATCATGGGAAATATTTTTGATGGTTTTAAAAGAGGGATGCTACTTTACGGAAATATATATAATTTCAATATTACGAGTAATACTTTTGAAAATTTGTCAGGAACGGGAATTGAATATTTTACGACTGTATTAAATCCTGATATTGGGGATAAAACAAAAGTTGGAGATTTCAATATTTCATCAAATATTATTAAGTGTTTAAAATCTTCTGGCTGTA
>Ga0302167_10000348_pt1 | contig 23182 bp, 16 predicted proteins | sample I_Fen_N1_1_FD_193496 | JGI IMG/M metagenome (GOLD analysis project Ga0302167, IMG submission 193496) | Peat permafrost microbial communities from Stordalen Mire near Abisko, Sweden - I_Fen_N1_1 | ecosystem: Environmental > Terrestrial > Soil > Wetlands > Permafrost | place: Sweden: Abisko...
TGTTGAAAATCCAGAAAATAATCGGGAATATCAATAATGTAAGTACTGTTGCGGTTATCAATCCTCCAATAATTACGATGGCTAAGGGTTTTTGAGATTCTGAACCGATTCCTGTAGACAATGCAGCAGGTAAAAGTCCGATCGAAGCCATTAACGCTGTCATAATTACAGGTCTTGTTCTGGATTTTACTCCACTAAATATGGCTGTATCTAAATTTAATCCGTTCTTGACGTTCTGATGGAATTCCGTGATCAAAATTACTCCGTTTTGAATACAGATTCCCAAAAGAGCAATCATTCCAACTCCGGCTGAGATTCCGAAATTCATTCTTGTAACGTGAAGCGCGATAATTCCTCCGATCAATGCAAAAGGTACGTTGGCCAATACTAAAAGTGAATCTTTCATGTTTCCAAAAAGGATAAATAAAAGGAAGAAAATCATCACAATACTTACTGGAACAACCTGCGCCAATCTGTGTGAAGCTCTTTGCTGGTTTTCAAACTGACCAGTCCAACCTACAGAATAGCCGTCCGGAAGTTCAATATTGGCTACCTTTTTCTGAGCATCGGCAATCGTACTTCCCAAATCTCGGTCACGAATTGAGAATTTAACTCCGATGTAACGTTTAATATCATCTCTATAAATAAATGCGGCTCCATTATCTTTAACAATATTACTGATCTCTTTTAAAGGAATTTTTGCTCCATCCTGCGTAGGAACCATCAAAGCAGCGATGTCATTTTCATCTTTTCTGTATTCCTGAGAATAACGAAGCCTGATTGGGAATTTTCTCTCTCCATCAAACATTTCTGATGCTGTTTTACCACCGAAAGCCATTTCCAAGACAGCTTGTGCGTCGGCGGGCATTACTCCGTAAGCGGCCATTTTATCTCTATCAAGTACAACACTTACTTCGGGCTGACCGATATTTTTAATAATTCCGGGATCTTTTACACCGTCAACATCTTTGATCTGCTTTAAAACCTCATCGGCCAATCTATCTAATGTTTGTAAATTATCTCCGTAAATTTTTATTCCATTTTCGGCTTTAAAACCGGCAACTGCTTCTGCAACGTTGTCTGAAATGGGTTGAGAATAATTAAAAGTGATTCCCTGATAATTTCTCAATTTTTTGTCGATTCCCTCAATCAATTCTTCGTAACTGATATTTCGTTTCCATTCTTCTTTGGGTTTTAAGTTTACGGCAAACTGTACGAAACCAAATCCGTTGGGGTCTGTTCCGTCGTTACTTCTACCCGTCTGCGCCAGAACATCCGTCACTTCCGGGAAGCTCATAATGTCTTTCTTTAAAAGATCGGCTGTTTTTAATGATTCTTTTAATGATGAACTCATCGGCATTTCTGCAGTGATCCACAATGAACCTTCATTTAACTGAGGTAAAAATTCTGTTCCTAAAAATTTTCCTGAGAATAAAGTCACCGCCAAAAATGAAATGGCAACAATTAAACTCATTTTCTTATGTTTAAATGTAAAACTGAAACCTTTTAAAACAATTCTGTCCCAGAAATTAACAAAAGGATTATTCTTTTCTCTAACATTTTTATTTAATAGAATATGTGAAAGCACAGGAACTAAAGTCAGGGTAAAAATCAAAGCCCCAATTAATGCAAAACCTAGTGTAAATGCCAGCGGTGAGAACATTTTACCTTCCACTTTCTGGAATGAGAAAATTGGAATTAATGAAGTAATGATAATTAATTTTGAAAAGAAAATTGCCTTCCCTAAGCCTGTTCCGGTTTGTTTGATCCAGCCTGCTTTTGCCATCTTATTGAACTTTTCAGGGCCGTATTTTTTTGCTTTATGGTCGAGCATTACAAAAATCCCTTCCACCATGACGACGGCTCCGTCAATGATGATTCCAAAGTCAACGGCTCCCAGCGAAAGTAAGTTGGCACTCATTCCTGCCAGTTTTAAGCATAAAAATGCAAACAATAAGGATAACGGAATGATGATGGAAACAATTAAAGTAGTTCTCCAATCTGCCATGAAAATTAAAACGATTACTGTTACCAATACAATCCCTTCCAATAAGTTGTGCATTACGGTTTCAGTGGTAAAATCCATCAAGTTATCACGGTCGTAGAAAGTGACCATTTTTACATCTTTTGGAAGAATCTTTTCGTTTAATTCTTTAATTTTAGCTTTAACTCCAACCAAAACTTCACGCGGATTCTCGCCTTTTCTCATCACGACAATTCCTTCAACGGTATCTTCGTGATTATTTAATCCGGCCTGTCCTACTCTAGGCATTGAACTTTCATGAACTTCGGCAACATTTTTAACCAAAACAGGGTTTCCGCTGTCATTTTGGATGGTAATATTTCCAATATCAGCAACAGATTTTACCAATCCGATTCCTCTGACAACATAGGCCTGTCCGTTTTTTTCGATAACATCACCTCCGACATTTAAATTGCTTCGGGTAACTGCATCATAAACCTGAGACGGTGTCAGATTGTATTTATCCAACGCTCTCGGATCAATACTCAATTCAAAAACTTTATCCTGACCTCCAAAAACATTGATATCCGCAACTCCGGGAACGCCTCTCAACGCACGGTCGATCACCCAGTTTTGTAAGGTTAATAATTCTCTTGAATCTTTTGTTTTACTCTCCAATGTATATCGGAAAATCTCTCCGGTTGGCCCGTAGGGTGGCTGAACTTCTGGATCTACCTCATCAGGAAGGCTGATCGTTCTTAATTGGTTATTGACCTGATTTCTGGCAAAAGTATCATCCACCCCATCATCAAACAGAATTTTAACAATGGAAAGCCCAAACATCGTTGTACTTCTCACACTGGTCTTCTTCTGAACCGGGCTCATCGCCAACTCGATAGGTGTCGTGACGAAGCGTTCTACCTCTTCTGCACTTCGGCCATTCCATTGGGTGATGATTACAATTTGGGTATTGGTAACATCGGGGAAAGCTTCAATCGGCATATTTTTGAAACTTATAAATCCCGAAATCGCCAAAATAGCAACCCAAATAAAGGTAAATGCTTTATTTTTTAACGAAAAAGCAATTATATTTTTTATGAATTTATTCATGATAGATTTATTGTGACCTAAAAAAGTCGTTGAAAGAAATTTTGGTTTTTCTTTTTATTTTTAACGCAAGGTTCGCAAAGTTTTTTTTAAAATTGTTCTGCATATTTCTCCGTTCGCTAGGGCGTTTCACTCAGCAAAGACCATATTCTCTTATTCTAAGAAATGTTTTTCCTTAATTATTCAAAGAGCGGTAAATCAATAATTGATTATTGGTAATTACTTCTTCACCTTCGGACAAACCTTCGGAAATGTAAGTAACGTCGCCAACCTGTTTTAAAACTTTTACTTCTTTCACTTTTAAATCCGTTCTGGATTTATAGATCACCACAAAACTTCTGTTATCATCAAAAATTACCGCTTTGGACGGAACTGTAAGCGCCATATTATTTTCTGAACTTGAAATTTTTATGGTTGCCTTACTTTCAGGAATTAACAATCCGTTGGCGTTATCCAGAACCACTCTCGCCTGCATCGTATTGGTCTGAGGATCTATAATTTTGAATATTTTATCGATTTTTCCGTCAAAAATTTTATCGGGATAAGATAATGTAGAGACCTGAGCCGGCATACCGAGGTTGATTTTATCAATATCAGATTCATTAACATTCATGATTGCCCAAACATTGGTTGTATTGGCAACATCGAAAATATTTTCGCTTCTGTCGCTTCTCAACTGCATATCTTTATTGATATTTTTTTGAACGATATATCCGCTGATTGGCGCTGTCACACTGTAGAGATTTCCTTTTTTAACATTATAAACCGTACTCACTGCGTTTGATCTCTGCATTTGATCCTGTGCTTTTTGAAGCTGACTTTTTGCTTCCAACACTTCTCTTTCGGTCGTCAGCTTTCCTTCGTACATTTCTTTTGCAACGCGAAGGTTATTTTGAGCAACAACCAAATCAGTTTTTGCATCGCTGACATCTTTTTGAACATCTGCCAACTCCGTACTTCTGATCGTTGCCAGCACCTGTCCTTTTCTTACATAATCTCCCAATTCAACATTTACGCTCATGACATTTCCGCCTACCAAAGGGTAAACGTCGATGTAGCTATTTTTGTCAGCAGATATTTTTCCGTAAAAACTATAGTTATCTTCTATGTATTTTTTCTCAACTTTTGCTAAAGAAATAGATTTCAGCATGGTGTTGCTCAGTTCAAATCCTTTTTTGGCCTGTGGTGCTTTTTCTTCCTCTTTTTTAGAACAAGATAACAGTGACAAAGCCACAAATACAGCAATTATATATTTTTTCATTTTAATAGAAGATTTTCGTTTGTACTAATTGATTCAATTGTTCTGCGGATTGTATGATCTCGTTTTTCATATCGTAGATCTGAAGTGCGGTCTGTCTGTAGCTTTCCATGAAATCTGTGAATTCTATAAGACTTACATTTCCGTTTCGGAAGTTTTTTAGCATGCCGTTGTAGACAAGCTCGAGATTATTGAGGTCAGTTGTTTTGATTTCTGCCAATTGATCATATTGACCTTTCCAGGTTTTGTACGCAGACTGAACTTTAGTTTCAAGATTTAATTTCTGATATTCTGCATTTTTCTGATTTTGCCTGATCGCATAATTTGCTTTTTCTATATTTCCCTGATTGCTTTTCCACAAAGGCAACGGAATTCCGACCATCAGATTGACTTCATTTCTAAAAGTTCCGCTGTTTTGATCCCATTGCGCTCCGACATTTAAATCAGGTACATTCAAAGATTTTTGCCATTGAGAATAGAGTTTGCTATTATCGATCAGTTTTAAATTATATAGATAATCTGCATTGTTTTCTACTGCTTTTCGCTTTAATTCAGCTTCATCCCCGAAAGGTTGAGCAGCTAGAACTTCTTTCGCTTCAGATTCCGAAAGTTGTGGCTCTATATCTTCCGTAACTCCGGTTAAAACTTTTAGATTTTGTTCAAACTCAAGAATATTTTTATTAATTCCAATCTTATCATTATTTAATTGAATAACGATGCTCTGCAATCTCACCTCATCTTTTAACGATACATTGCCTTTTACCGACTGTACTTTGTAAGCACTCAGCAAATCGTTCATATATCCTAATTGTTTATTGGTATTCTCTAGTTTTAATTGTTCATAGTAAAGATTGTAGTAGGTTGTGTGAAGTTGCGTTTTCAACTCTACCAACAATTGAGAAAACTGAAGTTGGGCAAGCTCTTTATTAGATTTTGCAAAAGCAATTTCGTTTTTCTTTTTACCGCCCATGTAGATCAACTGTGTTACTTCTGCGCCTTTTGCCTTACTCACATTAAAAGCTCTTTTATCTTCAGGATTGTAAGCATTGATGTATCCGCTTAATTGTGGAAGTTCCCAGATCTTCGCCTGCAAAATATCTGCATCGGCCATATTGATGTTGTATTGTTCGGCGAGCAGCTGAAGATTATTCGTCTGAAAAGCGTTTTCACAATCCAGAAGAGACATCTGCTGTTGTGCTGTCATTAGGGAAGAAATGACCACAAACAGCCCTGCAATTTTGTTCATTCTCTCAGTTTTCATGTTACAAAAATGCCCTTGCTCGATTAAAACGACCTTAAAGGAGCCTTAAAAAAAAATTAAATTTGGTTTTAAGGAGTGATTTTTTACAATGAATTATTAAAGAATTGATGGAAAATATTCTTTGTTTTTGAAAGATTTAGACTAAAATTATTTCATCTAAATTAAAAACGTAATTATTGGTAAATACCAAAGTAAGATCCTTCGACAAGCTCAGGATTACATCGCTAATACTAACATTTTTTTAGTGTTTAAATAAAAACTACTTTTTGAAAATTACACTGAATTGATTTGTCTTTTCAGAAGGTGCTGAATAAAGAATTGCGGCGCCATGGTATTCAACAATTCTTTTTACGATACGAAGTCCGAGGCCGGAACCAGAAATATTTTGAGAATTATTTCCTCTCATAAAAGCTTCAAATAATTTTGGCCTATCCTGTTCCTCGATAATATTTCCACTCGAAACTACATCAACCGTAAGATCAGAATTAGTTTCAGTTATTAAAACATCCACTTCCATATTGTCGGAATAGACTGCAGCATTTTTAAACAAATTGATAAATACAATATCTAATAAAGATTGAATTCCGGGAATGGTAAGAAGAGCATTTTCAGAAGTATTTTCGGAAATTAAAAAATCCATTTTAAGATTGGGATAGCTTTTTTCTACCGCCTCATAGGATTCAAATATAACTTCATCAATCCTTACTTCTTCATACAAAGTCTGAATATTTTCTTTATCGAATTTAGTTAAAATCAACAATGAGTTGGTAAGATCCGACAGTTGATAAACATCCTTTTGAATTTGTTTTAAAGAAGATAGTGTTTCTGGAGAATGCTGTTGCAGTTTAATTAAATTTTCCAGCTGAAAAGCCATTCTGGTAATCGGTGTTCTGATTTCATGCGAAGCACTTGCCGTAAAATCTCTCTGAGACTGAAAAACATCGTCCAACCTTGCAATCATCGTATTAAATGACTTTGCGAGAATGCTTATTTCGTCATTTGAAGGCTGAACGGGAATTTGTGTCGTTAATTTATGTGCCGTAACCTCCGAAATTTCTTTGTTAAGGTCTTCCAGCGGACGAAGAAACTGCCCCATAAAATAATAACTAAAAAAGCCGATGAGCAAAGTACTCATCACATAAGCCGCGATCAAAAGGTACTTCAGATATTCCAGTTTTGATTTTCCGTTGGTATCGAAAGCACTCGTAAGAATATAATAATTTTCATTATTGATACTTTTCAACGCCGCGTATATTTCAGGTTGCGTTTTTTCGCTGTAAATGGTTTTTCTTTGATCTAATTCTTTCAGTAAGGCATTATCCCAAGTTACATTTCTGTCTTTTATTGTACTGTAAATTAGTTCCTTTTGACCATTGAAAATCAGAATTGTTTCATTTAAAAGAATATTATCCGAGTTTTCATTAAAAAAGACAGGCGCTTCTTCTTCAAAATCTTTAGACTTTGAAATAAAATGCGACGTAAACTCTAATCTCTGTCTGAATCTTTCCTTGAATTCATCTCTTCTGAAATCATTAAAAGACATATAAATAACCACCATCACAATACCAAAAAGTAATGAAAAAGCAATGCTGAGATTGAGCGCTATCTTTCTTTTTAAAGACATTTACAGTGAACTTAGATAATATCCGAATCCGGAACGTGTATGAATTAATTTAACTTTAAAATCTTTATCAATTTTCTTTCTTAAAAAATTAATATAAACCTCGACCGTGTTTGTATTTGTATTGAAATTATGTTCCCAAACGTTTTCTGTGATCTGCTGTTTGGAAACCGTTCTTCCCTGCGCTTCCGCCAGATAAGCTAACAGTTGGAATTCTTTTAAGGTAAGAGCAATTTCATTTCCGGCGCGGAAAACTTTTTGTTCCGTTTTATTGATAATTAAATCATCAATTCTAATAATATCCTGATCTATATTATCTGAAGGCGTTTTTCTTCTCAACAACGAGTTCATACGAAGAAGCAATTCTTCAAACTGAAAAGGCTTCACCAAATAATCATCTGCAAGCCTCGTAAACGCATCTTTTTTATCGGAAAGATCTCCGTAAGCAGAAATGATGATAATCGGGGTATTTTTATCGAAAGAACGAATGGTCTGACAAACATCCAGTCCATTAATCTTCGGAACATTGATATCCAACAGATACAGATCATATGTATTGTTTTTGATCTGACGGAGAAAAGTTTCGCCATCGTAAATTTTATCACACGTAAAATTGTTTGATTCTAAAAACTTACAAAGTTCTGCAGAGAGAATAAGGTCGTCTTCCAATAAAAGAATATTCATCAATATATATTTTACACGAATTTAACGAAAATTTTTATGATATTGAAGTGACAGTAGAGATTGAGAAATACTTTAATCAAATTTTAAGATTAGAATTTTGAGTTAATGTTTAAATATTTTTTTTAACGCAAGGTTCGCTAAGTTTTTTTGATTTTAATACTGTTGATTTTTCGTTCGCAAGGGCGTTTCACTCAGCAAAGGTGAAATGGGTCTATTTTAATGTGGAAATATTGTATTAAGTTTTGGTTAAAACCAAATTGCAGGATTTTAATTTGTTAAATGGGCTAAAGCCCATTCCTATTGATAGAACCTTATGATTTTATAGATTCATTATAATTTGAACCATTAAGAATATTGAAGGAGTTAAGTTTAATTAAGATTAAAATCATTTTGATTTTTTTAAGTGGAATATTTGAAGATTTAAGTGAAGCAAAACTTAATATTCTTAATAACTTAATTAAATCTTAATGTTGAAAAAATTAGAATGCTTTATCATAATTTTCTTAAATAAAAATTGCTTCATTTAAATTATATGAGTTATAGAAAAGTTTTAAGCAAAAAAAATCCCGAATTCACTTCGGGATGTAACGAGAGCCAACTACGGGACTTGAACCCGTGACCTCTTCCTTACCAAGGAAGCACTCTACCGCTGAGCTAAGTCGGCCTTAAAGCAAAAAATCACGCTAAAGATAGAGTGATTTTTGTTGAGCGAAAGACGAGGGTCGAACTCGCGACATTCAGCTTGGAAGGCTGACGCTCTACCAACTGAGCTACTTTCGCAATTTTGTTTCCAAAACTATTGGTTAACGCTTCACAAATTTAGGAAAATCCTTTTTAATTTGCAATCTTTTTTTCAATATAAACTGTGGGAAGAGCAGGATTCGAACCTGCGAAGCCGAAGCAACTGAGTTACAGTCAGTCCCATTTAGCCACTCTGGAATCTTCCCGAATGTTTATATTAAAACAGAGCCTCCAGAGGGACTCGAACCCACGACCTGCTGATTACAAATCAGCTGCTCTAGCCAACTGAGCTATGGAGGCAATTTTAATATTGTGACTGAAAGCTTTTGAGAAAATTCTACTCTAAGCTATTTCAGTAGTTAAAAAAATCATTCTTTTCAGTCTGACTTCTTGAGCGAAAGACGAGGGTCGAACTCGCGACATTCAGCTTGGAAGGCTGACGCTCTACCAACTGAGCTACTTTCGCAATTTTGTTTCCAAAACTATTGGTTTAACGGTTTGCAAATCTAAAAAAACTTTTTGAGACTTGCAAGACTTTTTTTCTAAATATAAACTGTGGGAAGAGCAGGATTCGAACCTGCGAAGCCGAAGCAACTGAGTTACAGTCAGTCCCATTTAGCCACTCTGGAATCTTCCCGAATGTTTATATTAAAGAGCCTCCAGAGGGACTCGAACCCACGACCTGCTGATTACAAATCAGCTGCTCTAGCCAACTGAGCTATGGAGGCATTAAAATCAAAAAGAATTCAAAAGAACGCTGCTCCCTTTTTGCGATTGCAAAGATAGAACGGTTTTTTTGAATTCTCAAATTTTTTTATGACTTTTTTTATCTTTTTTTTCTATGCCAACTCTTTTTTCTTGATTAGTAGCTTTTTAGCAGTATCAACACAAAGGTCTAAACTTTCTTCAAAAGTTGCAGATGTCTTTTTAACGACAATATCGTCACCCGGAACAGCCAGGATAAGCTCTGTTGTTTTATTTATTTTATCCGCGTTATTCTCTACTTTTAAAAACACTTTACATTCATGAATTTTGTCGTAAAACGTTTCAAGTTTACTTACTTTTTTTTCAATGTGTGACTCTAGTGGTTCGTGTGGAGTTAAACCAATTGACTGTACTGTGATCTTCATAATTCTTCTTTTTTAGACGCTCTTGGATGAGCCTGATTAAACACTTTTTTCAATTGTTCTATATTAGCATTCGTGTAGACTTGTGTACTTGCAAGACTGGAATGTCCTAATATTTTTTTTACTTTCGATATCTCTGCCCCATTGTCCAAAACGTGTGTAGCAAAGCTATGACGAAGGATGTGAGGACTTCTTTTTTCTTTTGTTGTTATAAGACTAAGGTACTTATTAACTACCACATAAACAAATTTTTCATTGAGTTTTTTGCCTTTCTTGCTGACGAAAAAATACAATTCGTGCTCGGTCTGCGGTTTCCTTATTTCTAAATAACTTTTAAGCAGATTGGCAAGATCTTCGGAAATCGGGATGTATCTTTCCTTATTTCCCTTTCCTACAATTTTGAGGTCGTTTCTGCCTAAATCTACATTCTCAAATATCAAGCCACAAAGTTCAGCTTTTCGAATTCCGGTCTGATATAAGACTTCCATGATGCATTTTTCAAGAACATCGTACTTTTCTTCAAAAACCTGATCATTAAGAACCTTCATTTCTTCTTTAGACATAGGAATTTGTTTCTCTGCGTAAAATTTCAGGGAAGAGACAGTTTCAGTAGGAGAAACCTTAATTTCGCCTATTTTTAAAAGGAAATGGTAAAAACTTCGGAGTGAAGAGAGTTTTCTGTTGATACTTCTCTTGGCGATATTATTTTCGCTAAGCTCAACGATAAAATTTCTGATGACTTTTTTGTTTGCTTTGGAAATATCTTCGGAGGATTCTGTTTTGAGATAGAAATGAGAAAAATCCTCAAGGTCTTTTTTATAGCTTGTAATGGTGTGAGGAGAATATCTCTTCTCGAACTGTAAATATTCTAAAAATTTATCTAACATTGATGAAGGACGTAAACGAAAAAATTCACTCCTCAAATATAGTATTTAAGAAGTGAATTTAGTATGTGTTTAAGAAAAAAATTCTTAAGCCTGTTCTTCCTTGCTAAGTGCTCTTTGCTTATAAGCAGCTTTCAATTTAGACTGTCTTAAACTTACAGAAGGCTTGATAAACGCTTGTCTAGATCTCAATTGACGAACTGTACCCGTTTTATCAAATTTTCTTTTATATTTCTTTAGTGCTCTATCGATGGATTCACCATCTTTTACAGGAATTATTAACATATTTTACATCTCATTTTGAGTTGCAAAAGTATACATTTTATCTTAAGCCACAAAATTTTATTTTAATTAATATTTAAAATTTATCCGGAAAAGAATCTATTTGGAGTGTTTATCATATTTAAATTAAGCAAAAAACATTTATGCTTATCCTAAATAATTAACTTAAAAATCGAAAATATTACAACTAAATGATAAAATATCTGTCAAAATAAAATTAATTATATTGATCTATTGTTATTTTATTTATTTTTGCAAAAAACTAACATTCAAACAAATATGAGAGCTACATTATTTTATCCCGTTAAATTTTTCTCCTTTAAGGATATGAAATTTTATACAACTTCGAATCCTTTATTCATGGCTATTCATATAAGATCTTATCATTTTTCCAAGATCTTAGAATGATCTTTTTTTTGACAAAAAACATAAACGCACCCTTGTTATTTACTAAGCAATGATTAAAAAATTATTATTTTCATTTTTATTCATCTTTCATATTACCGTTTTCGCACAGGAAGATTGTACTTCTGCGATTACAGTATGTGGAAATTCGAATATAAATTATACTCCATCAGGAATCGGAAATACTTACGAAAACCTTGGGGGATGCCTGTCGACCGGCGAACATAATTCGGTTTGGTACAAATTCACGATTGCCACAAGTGGAACACTTACATTTAACCTAGTTCCTACAGGGCCAGTGGATTACGACTGGGCTATTTACGGCCCGAATGTAAACTGCTCCAACCGAGGATTCCCAATCAGATGTAATGCATCGGGAGCCCTTACGAGTACCGGAATGAACATGACCAACACCAACACAACATCCGGCGGTGGCGCCACAGATCCTTATTGCAAATATATGGATGTAGTAGCCGGACAAACGTATTATTTATATCTTGACAATTGGTCTACAACCGTATATACCTTTAACCTAACCTGGGGAGGAACGGCAACATTTGTTTCACCGTTCAACAACTCTACGCTAGCTCCCAATCCTTTTATTGCTCCTGGAAGTCCGGGACCGAATGCCAATTCACCAAGAGAAATCTCTATCTGTAGCAACAGCAATACATTTGATTTCAGCACATTATCTGCAGGAATAATAAATGGCAATCCGAATTTCACGGTGTCTTATTTTAACAATGTTAATGATGCGACGACCGGAAACACCCCTATCACCACTCCAATCATAGTCAATACAACGAATACCTATTATTATAATGTAAGTTATCATGATCCGAATAATCCGACGAGTGTAATTAATGCATGTAAACAAACGAATGCAATTATTTTCAAAAATAAAAGTTTAACAGCCAATATAAGCTCTACGACCACTACTCTATGCCCTAGCGGAAATATAATATTGACGTCCAACAACGCAACCGGCAACACATGGTCTACCGGAGCCACCACCCAATCCATCACCATAACAACACCCGGAACTTATACATTAACAAGCACTAACGGAACATGTACAAGTCCGCAAGCCTCTATTGTGATTACTCAAGACACAGATCCGAATGTACAAATTGCGGGAAATCTTATTTTATGTGAATCTCCGACACAACTTACAGCTACAGCTAACGGAACGGGAAATATTTATACATGGTCAAACGGAGCAACAGGAAACAGTATTTCTGTTTCAACGGCAGGAACTTATACGGTGACTGTAAAAACTCCGGGAAATTGTCAGTATCAAAAATCGGTAACAGTAACACAGGGAGTTGTTCCGACTGTGCAGAATTCAAGTTTAAATCAATGTTCAGGTTCTGCGACGGCAACTTTTGATCTTACCTCAGCACAGCCAAGTATTAGTACAACATCGAGTATCACTTTTGATTATTACATTAATCAAGCAGATGCTTTAGCTGGAAATACAAATACCATCCCTACTCCGACAACTTACACTTCAGGAAACGCAACCATTTATATAAGAGTAAAATCTTCAACCTGTTCAAAAGTTGCGGAATTACAATTAATTGTCAATCAAAAACCAATTCCAACGATTACAGCTTCTTCAAATCTTATATGTACTAACAATATAATTACTTTAACCTCTAATTTTGCAACAGGAAATACTTGGTCAACAGGACAAAATACCCAAAGTATCACCGTAAATACTGCAGGAATTTATACTTTAACCAATAATAACGGAACCTGTACGAGCGATCCTGTATCAATTATAATTGCTCAAAGTACAGACCCAAATGTTCAAATTACAGGAAATTTAACACCTTGCGATGGCGCTTCAACAGTTTTAACCGCTACAGCAAATGGGACAGGGAATACATTTTCATGGTCAAACGGAGTAAGCACGGCAACAAATACAGTGACAGCTTCGGGAGTTTACACAGTAACAGTTACTACACCTACAGGATGTCAATATCAAAAATCCGTAACTGTAACAATGAGCCCTGCTATTTTAGTAAATATTGACACTCCATTGGAAATTACCTGTACCAATTCACAAGTTACATTAAACGCAACTTCTTCTGTATATCAATCAGGAAGCACATTTTTATGGACTGCAACAGGCGGCGGAACTATTGTATCGGGAACTAATACTTTAACACCAACCGTAAACAATAGTGGAACTTATACACTTACTATTAGCAGTTCATTAGGCTGCTCTAAACAAGGCTCTATAACTGTAACAAAAAATATAACACCTCCTATCTTGTCTATTACTGCTCCAAAACTTACTATTTGTCAAGGAGAATCTGTTGTACTTACTACTGCTGGAGGAGTAACATATACCTGGACAGGTCTTACAGGTAATGGAAACACTCAAACTGTTTCTCCAACAACCACGACAACCTATACCGTAACGGGGATTGGCGCTAATGGCTGTACTGCTCAAACTCCAGCATCAATTACAATTAAAGTTGTTCCCGAAATCGTTTCTATCCTACGTAATGTTGAGATGTGTAAAGGTGATAAAGCAACTTTAGATGCGGGATCTGGGCCAAATTACACCTATAATTGGAGTACAGGAGCTACAACACAAACAATAACCACGGAAATAGCAGGAACTTATACCGTAACCATAAGCAATGGAATTTGTTCTAAAACATTCACAGCTACTGTTTCTTATACTGTAACTCCAGAAATTCTGGAAGTAATTTATAAGGATAATATTTTAACAATCAATGTAAAAAATAATGGAAATCTACCATTAGAATATTCTATTGACGGAGGTGTGACATGGCAGTCTTCAAATATTTTCACTAATGTTCTCAGAAATACCCAATATTCAATTAGAGTAAAAAGCAGAGGAGCACTTTGTTATTCTGACATGGAATATTATACTTTTTTCATGTCTAATGTTATCACACCAAACAGCGATGGTAAAAATGATGTTATCGACTTCAGCGAGATCAGTAAATACGGAAATTTTCAAGGAAGTATATTTGATAGATATGGAAAATCCGTATTTAATGCCAGCACAAAAAATCCAATCTGGAATGGACGATATCTAGAAAGACCATTACCGACAGGGACTTATTGGTACAAATTATTTTGGGAAGATCGAAACACTAAAAAGCCGGTTCAGTTATCCGGATGGGTTTTACTTAAAAACAGAGATTAAATTAAATTTTAAAATGTCAGGATACAAATTCTGGCATTTTTATTGATTAAAACTACATTCTTAAAAATGCGTTATCTATTATTAACCATATTTAAACAAAAAAAATTATCTTTGCACTCTTATCTAATGGGGTTGACTGGTTTCGACAGCAAGGTCAATGGATAAGTAAGCATGCAGAGAACCGTAGCGCGATCTCTTTAATCCCTTGCTACAAACTTTTAACTGGCAACGAAGAGTTCGCTCTTGCAGCTTAATCCGAATAAAGTAAGATTCAAGCGCTTTCCCGAAGATAGTAAGGAAGCAAGATGTCTCACAAATGCTCCGTTCTACGGCGTTTGATTCTGAGATATAGGAATGTAGAAATAAGGTTTTAGATGCTTTGGCTAAAACTCGAAAATCTCAGAAGATAAGCTGGAAGTTGGGTGTCTGCTCTCTGCCTCCAGTCGAAAATCAATAGCAGAATAAGCATGTAGAAATCTTATGTATTGCTTGTTTGGACGAGGGTTCGAATCCCTCCAACTCCACTTTTTAAACTAAAGAGAATTTGTAAATTATTGAATTTTAAATAATTACATTTTCTCTTTTTTATTTTTGTACCCGAAGTTGTACCCGAATTTTTGAAATGCACTTTTTTAAATCTGTTTGAATTTAATTAAACCTATTTGAATTTTAAAGCATACAAAGGGCTTATAATATTATAAATATACTACGATTTAAAATAATGTCCGTTGCTTTCAAAGTAATCATACATTAAACTTCTTGCAGTACTTTCCCAATCAATATAAATAAAGTTAGGCAGACTTTCGGGAATACTTTCTTCCAAAAGATATTGTGCAAATGTTCCATCGTCTGAATATTCACCAATATAATAGTTTATTACACCGTCATAAACACTCTGAAAATCCACTTTTCCAATACAATCTACGTAAGCCTCAAAAATTTCAAGATTATAACCAGAATCGTTTATTTGCTCTGCTATTTCAAATATTTCATCTGATAAATAACTTTCTCCAATTAATCCTAATTTTTCAAATATTTCACAGTGTTCATGATCTTGGAGCATAAACTCTGGCTCGTTTTCATCCTTGTGAAGTTCGTGCATTGCTTCCAATAGTTCGTCATAGCTTGAATAATCAGCTAAATTGAACCAGTTGCCGTAAAGGTTTCCGTTGTTGTACTTCAGATAAGTTCCTACATAAATACTGCAAGAATCAAGACAATTTTGTAAATTTGTCATGTCGATAATTTTTAGTATAATTAAAATTTATTGATGTTGCCTATCGTGTTCGTAGCACTTTAGGCATTTTTTATATATTATTGTGAGTCTATACAGAAAAAAGAACTTGAAACAGTTCTTTGACATATTAATAAAGTCAATATTCATGCCAATTGACAGAGATTTTAACTTTAAAATTAAAGTTTTTAAAATATTTTTAACCACAAACCGCACCAACAAAAAACTGTCATAAAAACTAATAATAAGACATGCAGTTTGAAGAGTATCACCAGTAAAAAAGAGTAAGTGGAAAATAAAAACATATCCACAAAAACCACACACGACAAAACAACTATATGAAAAAAGTTTGACAGTTTGGGAGGGGGAGGTAAAAAAGTTCATCTGACACCGTCCATCTTATCCTTAGTCACTTCTGTCCGTACACTCATTATATATTTTGGTGTTAAATTGTTCCAAATTCTACTATAAAGACTGTCTGAGTTTTTGAGAGAGATTGAGTGGGGGTATTTTTGTGGGTGGGGATTTACCGTTGTAATTTTACGTTTAAAATATGTTATTTAAAAATCTTGCCTTCAAATAATAATTAGAACTCAAAGCCAAACAACGTGCCTGATTCATCCTTGTCATTTAATTCCAAAACAATCTCGCTACTATTGAAGTAAATAGGATTATCATCCTTATCAATTGGTAAATCCGATTTAATAACTGATAAGATATACTGTATATCATGTGTTCTGGTTACTGTCTGAATTAAAGACAATAATCTAACTTTAATTCCATTGTCTTGCTGAGAAAGAACATCGTCATGGTATACAAATCTAAAATATGATTCTATATTATAAGCTACTAATATTGCTAAATCAAATATAATACAAAGGATTTTTCTATAAGTACGACCTTCATCTTTAGCAGTATCTTTTGATAAACTATCTTTTGTTTTTATTACAGGAGGTTTAAAATCAACATTATTGTTTGAATTAATAGACCATGAAATATAAGTATCCTCATCCATTACTTCTAAAAAGTATTTAGAAAACAACCCTCTGATTAACTTATACTTATCATTTTTTTCTGTATGATTACTTATATCTCTAATTTCCTTGATTGTATCTTCAATACTTTTATTTAAATCTTGTTTTTTATCTTCTTTTTCAATAATTACATCAATTATTCTTAACCTTTCAGTAAGTTTCATGAGCTCTGATTCAAGTTTAGCAAGCTCTTTTTGATAAAACTTAAGTCTTCGGAACACATCAGTATCTTTTAAAAAAGATAAAAGTTCTTCTTTTTTATGATTTAACTTTTCTAACTGAACATTTATAGTATTTAGTTCTTCCGTTTTCTCTTTTAATGTTTTTTTCAGTAACCTATTCCTATCTTTTGTAAGCTCTTCATTGAATTGAATTAATTCGGAATAATCTTTTTTTAATTCATTTGGAAAATAAATTTTAGATTCTTTAAATACTTTTTCAACTTTTGAGAGATCGAAAGCAAAATTATTTTTAATAGAATTTTGAAGTTTATTAATGTCGAAATTTAGGTTATAAGAAATAGTATTAAGATCAGATATTTTATTTTCAATTCCATCAATTCCATTTTCAATTAATGATTTATCCTGTTCGTAAAAATTTAATTGATCGATCTTACTTTCTGCTTCTTTTGTTTTAGTATCCTGTAGACTAATTTGAGCAATTATTTCATCTCTATCTGTTTCATTAACTGAAAAATCTTTTTTTAATAATTTTATTTGCTCATTAATTTTATCCTGCTCTTCATCATTTTGATATTTTTTTCTCAGAACCTCTCCATTAAAACCTAAAAGATCAAACATAAAAGGTTTCCAATCAATATCCTTTCCTCCTTTAAACTTTGACAATCTGTAAACATCTTCGTAGTCAGGTTGCATCCTAATACAATAGTTTATAGCTTTTCGATAATCATAGGATTTATTTTTAAAAAAATCAAAATTCAAGTAAATCGCAAGTGTTTTTTTTGCATTATCAATACTCAAATCTTCATAAATCCAATTTGTTGGAGGGATATAATTATTTACTTTCTGTTCGTTTATACTAAAACTTGTTTTGGTTGGATTTTCAACACTTCTCTTTATAGTAAGAAACCGACCATCATTTAAAAGAACTTCTAAATAAAAAACATGATTTTTAAATATCGACTCTCCTTCATTATCTGTTACTTTAAGCAGAAAATGTTTTTTATCGATTCTCTTTATTAATAAATAATCAATTAGCTCTGCAAGTTTAGTTTTACCTAAATCATGAGAATTTTTCTTTTCTCCAATAGCAGTTTGTACATCAGCATATATTACATTTAACCCTCGAAGATTAAACGTTATATTTTTAAACCTTTCATCGTTGCTGTATAATTTACTTAACTTCATTAGTTTATTTAATTGCTTTAAAAGAGTCTGTATTTTGCTCGTATATCAATTTGCCTAATAAATAAAGGAAATTAAGAGCATAAGGGAAATTTACTCGAGCCTCATCTCCCAATATATTCACAACTTTTTTTAATAAAGAGTCATACTGTACCGAATAAAAAGCATTTAGTTCCGACAATATAATAGAACTAATATTTATCATTGAAAACTTAGGGTTAGTATGTCTATCTAATTTTATCATTTTTAATACCAATTAAACATTCATAATACATATAATGCAATAATGTATATATATGTCTTTTACCTCTTATAGACTCTCCGTCACAAATCTTTTTAAAGATAAAAAGAAAAACTTGTTCAAACTCTGCAAAGTTATCTCTTTTAATTAAGATTACATTACTTAATTCAGAAGCAATATCAAAATACTGTTCTTTTAAATCCTCATTTCTTGGATCAGCAAGGAATGTTGATATTTTTTCAAAATCTTGTAAAGACTGATCCAGAATAACATTTTCAAAATATTCCTTACTAAGATTATTCATTTTATTCTTTTCTTCAATTTTAATCATATCAAAATCGAATTTCACCTTGTCTACCTCAGATTTCGTATCTTCTTTTAACGTTGGGAGTTGACTTTTAAATTCGAGAATAATATTTTTAATTTCCTCTTCTGAAAAATCAAACGGAATATGATTAATATCTAAATTAAATTCACGAATAATTGCTCTATTTCCATTAATATGTTGATTATTTAAAGTCTCTTTTCCTATGATTTCAATATTATTGATACCTGTTTCTTTTCTCATTCTTTTTACAAGAGCTTCACCCGCTATTCCCGTAAATTTTCTATTTGTAAAGAGAATATAACAATCAACATCACCAGCCTCTTTTAATTTTTTTATTTTTTCAATTTCTATATTAATAATTTTTGTAAAATCTGAATCTGAACATGATGCAACATAATTATCTGTATGCTTTGCTTGAATTATAAACTTACCTTTCCAACTTGAAGTAGCGGAGGGGAAATTAGATGCTGTTCCTGTAAATTTTCCATCTCGACCTCCATCTTTACCTTTTGAAAATGAAATTACACCAGTTCCTAAAATTTCTTGACAAATCCTATTAACAAGATGTTCAAATTGGTCTTCACTAAGCATCTCTAATCTATAATCCATATTTGAGTGTATAATTCTAATAAATATAAAATTAAATAATAATTTATAAAATAGTTAATAATAACTCTTTTATTTCTGTAATCTTGTATCTTCATATTTAGATCGTTCAGTTTTTACAGACACCAACCAATCTAAATACATTTCTTCGGGCATACTGCGGTAACCTATTTTGTGAATATGAGTATATTCCTTATTCATTGTATCAAACAATTCTTTAGCCTTTGGATTTGATAATGTAACCTGAATATCTTTTGTATTCTGTTCTTTCATTAGCCTTTGAAACTGTTTTGTATGGGTTTCAGCCTGTAACAATAAAGCATTAGCCAAATATGGGTGAATTTGGATTGCTCTTTCTGCACATTTTAAAGCAAAACTTCCGTCATTGTCGGGAAAACTTCTGTTGTAAGCAGTGGCTAAATCAACCAAAAGCAATGCAAGGCTTTCCTTATTGTTCAGAGCTTTCATAAAGACACCATTTTTAATGGCATCCAAATGAATGAATCCCGAAGCAGATAGCCACGCATCGATCGGGAAAATCCCACTTGTAAGCTCTGTATTAAACCAACCGATAGATTTAATGTTATGCTTGATATAAACGTGGTTCGGTGCAAGTGCTAAATTGGCATCTACACCCAATTCTTCTGCCAAAATCTTGTAAAGATATGGCATTGAGTTACAATTACCTTTTTGTGTATCTAATAATTTTGATACAAATAGATTAGACAGTTCTGTATGTCCGAATACGTCCTCAAAATCGTAAGTGAATGGTTTGTATTTTACGGTATCATTCTTCATAATTACAGGGGTTGCTTCACACATTACTGTATAAATAGCAGCATACTTATTTACTTTGGCTTCATCCTTATCAGTATAAGTTAGTTTTCTATTTTTCAACAAAAGATTACAGAAATGTTTTAAGAACTTAATCTTATTGTTCAACTCGACTGTATCATATTTTCCCTGATAGTAAGCATTTTCAACAGCAAAAACCCCTTCTTTGAAACTATATTTCTGCTTATCATTAAGCATATTATCTATGGTTTGGTAAGCATCAGAATAGAATTGGTTTTCTTGAGCTTTTGAAAAAATCCCGATAAAAAAAATACTGATTAATATTATTTTATGCATGATACAGAATTAAGATTTTTTATTAAATGGGAAGAGTTTTCTCTTATAAAGTCGAAAAGGGATTTCCAAAAAAATAATGTATCCAGCCAAATAAAAAGAAAGATTCATAATAGGATTGACTATCCAATATTTATTAACAATATTAATACGGATATAAGATGATAATTCTAACCCTAAAAATATGTCATAATATATTTTTTCAGCCATTTTCTCCGACATAAACATTGGAGAAAAATTTAAAATACCTATTGCTACAGCATACAACAACAATATTACAGAAAAAATGCTTTTTTCTATTAGCAAAGAAATGATCAAAATAATTGCTATTATATTAGTAATATCAATAAAAAATTTATCAATAGATATATTTACATAGCTATGGGTAATAAACTGTAAAAAAAGTAATATAATAAATAAATACCTGATAAATTTAAAAATTTTCATAACGCAAGTGATGTTATTTAGTTTTAGTTTTATTCCAATAGCCTACACTTTGTCCGTATTGCTTTTTCAGAGCAGATGTTTGTTCTATTTTAGGATTGACAAATAAACCATTTTTTGAAAATGTATATTCTGTTCCATTTTTAGAAGTACCAAGATAGGTAGCAGCATGATTCAACCCTTCCTCACTATCCTTACCGTTTCCGTTGAAGGTAATTACTGTTTTTCCAAAAATCTTCTTATCAGCCTTGTCAAAACCAGCTTTTAAAAAACTTTGAAATTCGGTTGGAGATAATTCATAAGAAAAATGGTCATCTTTTAAACCTTCACCACTTGCATTTCTAAAAGCACAAGCAAAACAATTATAATTTTTATCAGATAACCAACTTCCATTGTAATCTCCAGAGTTCATAATAGCATCTGTGATTGCAGCATTGATGGGAGAGGCAATACTCTCAGGAACATCAATAGATGTTTCTCCACTTTTTTGCATACCAGCAAATAACTTATCAGCTTGTTTCTGGTCTATATTCAATGTTTTAGCAAGTGTTTCAGCAGTATCTCCCTTTTCCATTTGTAAAGCCAAATGTCCTCCTGTTAATTGACCACTTTTATTTTTATCAAATTCTATAGTAGGTATCCATTTAGATTCTCTTCCGTCTGGGTCTATTGCATTAATAGGGTTATTGTACGCATAATGGTAAGGTGACCAACTTGAAAATTCTTCACTTAAAGGATCGGGAGACATCCAACGTCCGTGAGTATCACCAATAGGTTGTGCATCAGGATCAGATAAATCAATTTCCCTTACTTCAATAATATTCCCTTTTTTTGTATTGTATCTTATAGAACCAATTACTACAATACTATCCGTATCGTGAAACTCTAAGTATTTTCCTTTACTGAGTGTTGCAATCTTTGGATAAACCCCATATTTAGCAAAAGGGTTTCCAATAGCAATATTATTTCTTCGTCTTTCTGCTTCCTCTGGCGTTAATGAATCTTTTGTTTTCAAAACCTCATCCATGTAAGGACGGCTTCTTTCTTCCTTTGTCAATTTAACAGGATTTACCCATTTTTTTTCAACTCTAGGTTTTGGTTTCGTTTGGGTTTTCTTGACCTGTGCCTGTGTAAAGCCTGTTATTATTGCAAAAGCAATCAATAATATTCTTTTCATAGTCATTTGTTTTTATGATTGTTAAAATTATTCATTTTTTATAGTTTATTCGGATCTATTGGAATATATCTCGGTTTTTGTTCTTGTTTTTTCTTTTCCTGTGCTTTTTTGACAGCTTCTTGTTCCTGTCTTTCCTTTTGTTTTTGAAGCTGGAATAAACGCATTCTTTCTGCCAATGCTTCGCTTTCCTGCTTGTTCTTTTCGGCTTTCAGGCTTCCGAGCCATGATTCGTAAGCTGATGTAGGCATTTCGGCATATCCTAAATTATCAATATGATTAAACTGTTCGTTGATTTGATTTAACTGTTCAATTGCCTTTGGAAAATAGCCAATTTTTTGTAAATCTCTTTTGTCTTCGGGATTAATACCTAATTGTTTCATCACATTGGCAAATCTTACCTGACTGACATTTGCCTTTTCCATGTTCGGTGCTATTCCGTTAGGGTAAAGCTCCAATGCTTTGTCGATAACTTTGTTTACAAATTCATCATATCCAAACTTACTGACATATCCTCTCGCCAAATCAAAATAAGCCATTCCTAACAGTTCCTTTTTGGTAAGGTTTTCCAAATAGATTTTATTTTGTAAGGCTTCTGATTTGATATATCCTGATTCCAAAAAAGCATTATCTGTAGGAAACATCCCATTGGTAAGTTCCATATTTCTCATGGTTCCTTCATCATCCACAAATCGAATATAAGAGTGATTGGGAGCTAATGATAAATATGATTCTGTATTCATTGCTTCTGCCAACATCAGATAGTATAGAGGCATTGAATGGCATTGTCCTGAGCCCGTTTTAAGAAGTTTGGAAACAAACATTTTGGAATAGTCTTTTTGCCCCATATAGTCCTTAAAATCGTATTCAAAGGCTTTATGAGTTGTTCCGTTCAAGTTCATGTCCTTAGAAAAATACTCGAACAGCATCAGGTTTTTAGAAACATTGCTTTCTCTGTCCTGTTTCCTTTCTTTCATTTTCTGCAACAGTTGTTTTGCCGTTTTCTGTATTCCTGATTTGAAACTTTTTAAATCCTTTTTGTTATCATAAAAAGCATTTTCAACGGTGAAATTAACATCAGCTAATGAGTAGTTTTCAGCATCCAT
>Ga0302167_10000351_pt1 | contig 23152 bp, 25 predicted proteins | sample I_Fen_N1_1_FD_193496 | JGI IMG/M metagenome (GOLD analysis project Ga0302167, IMG submission 193496) | Peat permafrost microbial communities from Stordalen Mire near Abisko, Sweden - I_Fen_N1_1 | ecosystem: Environmental > Terrestrial > Soil > Wetlands > Permafrost | place: Sweden: Abisko...
TGAAGCCTTTCTGGAAGTGCACGCTGACAGCCTCTGCGAAGGCGATTCAGTGGTGATGTTCGATGACCTGATCGCCACCGGCGGCACCCTGATTGCAGCGGCTAACCTGATCCACCGCATGGGCGCGCGGGTGCATGAAGCGGCGGCGATTATTGATTTGCCGGAGCTGGGCGGGTCGCAGCGTCTGCAAGACATGGGAATTGCGACGTTCTGCCTGACGCAGTTTGCGCTGACCGACAGGTAAGCGGCGCCTGCACTGACGCCATCGCTGGCAAGCCAGCGATAGCGTCAGTCGTTACACCGCAAGCCTCACAACCCCATCTGCTTGCTGATGATCTCGTTCATCACTTCCCGCGTACCGCCGCCGATCGAAAGAATCCGGTTATCCCGGTACAACCGCTCCACCAGGCTTTCGCGCATGTAACCCATGCCACCCAGAATCTGCACCGCCTCCGAGGTGATGCGATCTGCCGTATCCGTCGCAAAGTTCTTGGCCATGGAAATTTCCTTGATCACGCTCAGCCCAGCAGCCATTTTCGCTGCCTGGCGGTAGGTGAATTCCCGCGACACCTCCAGTGCCGTGGCCATTTCGGCGAGGCGGTGTTTGATCACTTGGAACTTGCCGATGGGCTTGCCAAAGGCCTCACGCTCCCGCGCCCATTTCAGGCTTTCCTCCAGCGCCAGTTGAGCGGTCATGTTGGCCATCAATGCCAGGGCCAGGCGCTCGCTCTGGAAGTTGCCCATGATGCAGGCAAAGCCCATGTTCTCGCTGCCAATCAAATGGCCTACAGGCACCTGGCAATCTTCGAAGAACAGTTCAGCGGTGTCCGACGCCCACCAACCCATTTTCTTCAACTGACGTCCCACGGTGAAACCGGGTGTGCCCTTCTCGATCAATAACAGGCTGATGCCGGCGAAACCCGGCTCACCGGTTCGCACGGCGACGGTATAGAAATCCGCGCGCACGCCGCTGGTAATAAAGGTTTTACTGCCACTGACCCGGTAAAAGTCACCGTCACGCACGGCGCGGGTCTGCAGGTTGGCAACGTCGGAACCGCCGCCGGGTTCGGTGATGGCCAAAGCGCTGATTTTCTCGCCGGACAACACCTGCGGCACAACCCGATCACGGACCTCAGGCCTGGCCCACTTGAGAATCGGCGGCAGGCCGATGTCCAGCGAGCCAAGCCCCGCCACCAGGCCGCCCGAGCCACAGCGCATCAACTCTTCGCTGGCGGCGACCTTGGCGAACAGATCGCCTTGGTGGCTGCCACCCAGGCTCTCGGGGTAACCGATGCCGAGAATGCCCGCCGCACCGGCCTTGAGGTAAAGCTCGCGGGGGAAGCTTTCGGCTTCTTCCCACTGGTCGATGTCCGGAAGAATCTCGCGCTCGACGAAACGTCTGACGCTGTCGCGGACCAATTGGTGGCTGGGGTCGAAGTATTCCTGGAAGGCAGGCATCGGCGAACTCCACTGAAGGGTTCAGCGACGTTAACCGAGCGCTTGCTTGGTTTTCAACAGGATTGTGCGTGTGTCAGATAGACCGTGTCGCCCGCATCGCGAGCAAGCTCGCACACATTGGATTTGCGGTGCACACAAAAAACCTGTGGGAGCGAGCCTGCTCGCGATGACGTCAACCCAAACGACACAAGTTACAAACTGATCGGCTTACGCCCGGCAAACGAATGCGCCAGCGTTCCGCCATCCACCAGTTCCAACTCGCCGCCCAGTGGAACGCCATGGGCGATGCGCGAGGCGATCAGGCCTTTGCTGCTGAGCAATTGGGCGATGTAATGCGCAGTCGCTTCACCTTCCACGGTCGGGTTGGTGGCGAGAATGACTTCGGCAAACGTGCCCGCCTCCTCGATTCGCGCCATCAATTGCGGAATGCCGATGGCTTCCGGCCCCAGTCCGTCGAGTGGCGACAGGTGGCCCTTGAGCACGAAGTAGCGACCGCGAAACCCGGTCTGCTCTACGGCGTAGACATCCATCGGCCCTTCCACCACACAAAGCAGGGTGTCGTCGCGGCGAGTGTCCGCGCATTGCGGGCAAAGGTCATCTTCAGTCAAGGTGCGGCACAAACGGCAATGACCGACACCTTCCATGGCCTGACTCAAGGCCAACGCCAGGCGCGAGCCGCCGCTGCGATCACGTTCGAGCAACTGCAACGCCATGCGCTGGGCGGTTTTCTGACCTACACCAGGCAAAATTCGCAGGGCGTCGATCAGTTGGCGAATCAAAGGGCTGAAGCTCATGGGGGAAAAATCCGACAAAACAACGAGACGCGGTTTATACCCGCGCCTCTGATTAGCGTCAAATTGCAGCGTCAGTCTTTTGCGACCCGCACCACCAGTTTGCCGAAGTTACGCCCTTCCAGCAGACCGATGAACGCCTCGGGCGCCTGCTCCAGACCCTCGACCACGTCTTCGCGGAACTTGACCTTGCCGTCGCGCACCCACGGCGCCATGGCACTGACGAATTCCGGCTGACGGTCGCCATAGTCGTCGAACACGATGAAGCCCTGAATTCGTACGCGCTTGGTCAGCAGCGTGCGCTGCAATTGCGGCAAGCGATCCGGGCCGCTCGGCGCCTCGCTGGCGTTGTACGAAGCGATCAGCCCACAGAGCGGAATCCGCGCCTTGGGATTGAGCAGTGGCACGACCGCGTCGAACACCTTGCCGCCGACGTTTTCATAATAGATATCGATGCCTTTGGGGCAGGCCTGGGCCAGCTCATCGGCGAAGTCTGGGCTCTTGTGGTCGATACAGGCGTCGAAGCCCAACGCCTCAACCACGTAGCGGCACTTGTCCGCGCCACCGGCCACGCCCACCACGCGCAAGCCCTTGATCTTGGCCACCTGCCCGACCACCGAGCCGACTGCGCCCGATGCGGCCGCGACCACCAGCGTTTCGCCGGACTTCGGCTGGCCAATGTCCATCAAGCCCATGTAAGCGGTCATGCCCGGCATGCCGAGGACCCCCAGGGCCATCGACGGGCTCGGCAGACCCGACGGCACCGGCACAATAGTGCGACCGTCGTTGATGCTATGGCTTTGCCAACCCGTGGCGCCGACCACCAGATCGCCTTCCTGGAACCTGGGATTGAGCGAACGCTCGACCCGGCTGACGGCGCCGCCCGTCATCACCCCACCGATTTCCACCGGCGCCGCGTACGACGGCGCGTCACTCATGCGCCCGCGCATGTACGGGTCCAGCGACAGATAAAGGGTCTTGAGCAATACCTCACCCTCAGCCAGTTCGGGCAACGCGACCCGCTCCAGGCGGAAATTCTCGGGCGTCGGCGCACCCACCGGGCGGGAGGCCAGGACGATACGTTGGTTGAGGGTCATGGGGTCGGACATGTCAGCGTCTCCTTGATCGTTGAGTTCGGTGGTATAGGGAGAAGACCTTTGTGGCGGTACTGCGTTCGATGATTCTTCCGTTTTGCCGAGTTGACGCCATCGCGAGCAAGGTCGCTCCCACAAGACTCAACGTCATCCTGTGAGAATGGCGGACTCACCAATAGCACCTCCCGGGAAGCCGGAAACAAAAATGCCAGGCGCGATGCCTGGCATTTTTTTGTAGCTCATCTGACGCCTGAAGGCGAATCAGAACGGCAGTTTCATGCCCGGTGGCAGTTGCATGCCTGCGGTCATGCCGGACATTTTGTCCTGGCTGTTGGCTTCGATCTTGCGCACGGCGTCGTTGACCGCTGCCGCGAACACCGCTTCGAGCATTTCCTTGTCATCTTCGCTCAGGCCTTCGACCAGGCTTGGGTCGATGGTCACGCGCTTGACGTCGTGACGACCGGTCATGACCACGGTGACCATATCGCCACCGGCCTTACCGGTGACTTCGGCATTGGCCAGCTCTTCCTGCATCTTGGCCATTTTTTCCTGCATCTGCTGCGCCTGCTTCATCAGGCCGGCCATGCCACCTTTCATCATGGGAATCACCTCAAAAGTACTTGGATAAAAACAGCGCCCGGCCCTGCTGGCCGAACGCCCTCAGTTATTAGCCCTGACTGACCAGAGCTTCGACAGGTTCAATAGTATCGTTACGGATCACCGCACCGAACTGCTGCATCATTTGCTGGATGAACGGATCGCCATGGATCGACTCCTCGGCCTCGCGCTGGCGGTCGGCACGACGGCGCGACGCAGCCTGGGCCGGGGTTTCCTGCTCGGGCTTGATCAGTTCCATGGTCAGGGTCAGCGTACGCCCGTGGTACTGATTCAACGCATCGTTGAGGCGGCGTTGCTGGGTGGCGTTGAACAAGGCGCTGTGGGCCGGGTCCAGGTGCAACAGCCAATTGTCGCCATCAACGGCGATCAGCGTGCAGTTGGCGGCGATGCTGCCGGTCATGCCGGAGATCGGCAGGTTCGGGAACAGTTCCAGCCATTGCAGGGCCAGTCCCGTGGCCGGCGCGGCGGCAGGCTCGGGCTCCGGTTCGGCGGCAGGCTCGGCGGCGTGCTCGCTGGCCAGTTCGTCGAGGTAGCTGTAGGCGGAGTCCATGTCCGGCTCGATGTAGTCCTCATCCAGCGGCGGCTCGTCGTCCAGGTCCATGCCCGGCGTGGCGGCATCGACCTCGGCCACCGAAGGTTCCGGAATAGGCGCGGCGGCCCACTCCGGCGCGTCCGGCACTGCGCTGTCAGGCGTCGGCAACGGCATCGGAGGCAATTCGGGTTGTTCGCTGGCGGTTTCCAGTACCGGCTCGACCGCTGGCTGCTGAACGACTTCCGGTTCGACCGGATCATTCCACGGCAGGTCGACCACTTCTTCGACCACGACCGCCTCGACCAGCGGTTCGGGCTCAGGCACCGCGACCGGCTCAGGCGACGCTACCGGAGCCACGACAGGTGCGGGCGCCACGGGTGCAACTGCCGCAGCGACTACCGGCGCAACAACGGGCGCGGCAGCCACGGGTTTGGCGGAATCAACTGTGGCCTGGCTGATCCCCACTGGCTTTAGCGGTTGCCTCGGGGCATCCGCGGTGTCCGCGGGCCGGAAGGCGAGCATTCGCAGCAACACCATTTCGAAGCCGCCGCGGGGGTCCGGCGCCAGTGGCAAGTCGCGACGGCCGATCAGGCCCATCTGGTAATAGAACTGCACGTCTTCGGCCGGCAGCGCCTGGGCCAGTGCCAGCACGCGATCCCGATCGCCATGGCCGTTATCGACGCCTTCAGGCAAGGCCTGGGCGATGGCGACACGGTGCAACACGTTGAGAATTTCCGAGAGCACGCCGTTCCAGTCCGGGCCTTGTTCGGCCAAATGCCGAACGGCTTCGAGCAACGCCTTGGCATCGCCTTCGATCAGCGCATGCAGGACGTCATAGACCTGCCCGTGATCGAGTGTCCCGAGCATTGCCCGGACATCGGCGGCCATGACCTTGCCCTCACCGAAGGCAATCGCCTGGTCGGTCAGGCTCATGGCGTCGCGCATCGAACCATCGGCGGCGCGCCCCAGCAACCACAGTGCATCGTCTTCGAACGGCACGTTCTCGACGCCCAGCACGTGGGTCAAATGCTCGACGACGCGCTCCGGGGTCATGTTCTTCAGGGAAAACTGCAGGCACCGGGAGAGAATCGTTGCAGGAAGTTTCTGCGGATCAGTGGTGGCCAGGATGAACTTGACGTAGGGTGGCGGCTCTTCGAGGGTTTTCAACAGCGCATTGAAGGAATGGCTGGAGAGCATGTGCACTTCGTCGATCAGGTAAACCTTGAAGCGTCCGCGGCTTGGAGCGTACTGCACGTTGTCGAGCAGTTCGCGGGTGTCCTCGACCTTGGTGCGACTCGCGGCGTCGATCTCGATCAGGTCGACGAAACGGCCTTCATCGATTTCGCGACACACCGAGCACTCACCGCATGGCGTTGAAGTGATACCTGTTTCACAATTCAGGCATTTGGCGATAATTCGCGCGATGGTGGTCTTGCCGACCCCGCGCGTACCGGTGAACAGGTAGGCGTGGTGCAGCCGCTGGCTGTCCAAGGCATTGATCAGAGCCTTGAGCACATGGGTCTGGCCGACCATTTCGCGGAACGAGCGCGGACGCCATTTACGTGCAAGAACCTGATAACTCATCGAAAACCGTCGCAACGAAGGAAGCTGAAGCGGCTAATGCTAGCGGAGCAAGGGCAAAATTGCATCCGGTGCGCTCGTCTAATCTGGCTAAGCTCGATTTTGGGGGCTATTTGTTTCAAAGATCCATTGGAGCGTTTATGCGGCTGGCCTTGGGGGCACTGCTGTTGATCAGCCAGAACGGAGCGGCCGCCGGTGCACCGTTGCGCTTTGTGGTGCCCGACAGTTGGGCGATGCCGATGGTGCAACTGGAACATGGCCAACCGACCCAGGGCATTCTGTACGACGTGATGCTCAGTCTCGCGACCCAGGTCGGCGTCCCGGCGGAATTTCACGTATTGCCTCGGGCGCGGGTGCAGAGCGCCATGGAGCACGGCGAGGTCGATATCCGCTGCTATGCCGCGCAGTCCTGGTTGCCGAACCAGTCCGGCGACTACATCTGGAGTATCCCGCTCTGGACCCAACCCGACATGCTGATCAGTCGCCCTCCCGGCCCCGCCTCGGTGAGTCCGGAGCATTTATCGCACCAGTCCATCGGCACGGTGCTCGGCTATAGCTATCCGACCCTGCAGCCGCTGTTCGATAGCAGCCAGTTGCACCGCGACGACGCTCGCAATCAGGAACAGGTGCTGCAAAAGCTCCAGGCGGGGCGCAATCGATACGCCGTCAGCAATCAATGGTCGCTGGAGTGGTTCAATCAGCGCCTGTTGCCGGAGCAGCGACTGCAGAGTGTCGCGGTGCTGCAGGTACAGCGCGTAGGCTGCTATGTGCGCAACGATCCCGAGGTGCCGGTGCAACGGATCCTGCGCACCTTGCTGCGGATGAAAATGTCCGGCGAGATCGACGACATCATCGGGCTTTACATTGGCAGCAAGTCCGAAGCCAATCCCTGATCCCGGGCCGTTTCATCCACGAGCCGCCATTGCGCAGGCGCGACAAAACCCGCGACCCAGTCCGGTATGTCTGCGGGCGGCATCGGCCGGGCAATGAAATAGCCTTGCGCCACTTCGCAGCCCAACTGCAGCAACAACTCACCGTGCTCGACGCTTTCCAGCCCTTCAGCAATCACCTGCCGACCAAACGCCCGCGCCAAGCCAATCACTGCGGACGTGAGGGCCAGGTCGTCGTGGTCATGCAATATGTCGCGCACAAAAGATTTATCGATCTTGATGGTTTGGGTGCGCAGGCGCTTGAGGTAGCTCAGGGATGAATAACCGGTACCGAAATCGCCCAATGAAAACTGCACCCCCATTGCCTGGCAGGCTCGCAGACAGTCACTGACGTGCTGAATGTTCTCGATGGCGACCGACTCGACGATTTCCAGGTCGAGTTTTTGCGGTGCGACCCGTGCGTAGCGCGAAAGCAGGTTTCCGAGCCGCTCGACAAAATCCGCCCGCTGAAAATGCCGCGCGGCGATATTGACGCTTACCGGCCAGTCATGCCCGGCCTGCTGCCAACGATCCAACTGAGACAACACCTGATCCATGACCCATTCACCGATATCAATAATCAGGTCTGTCTCTTCAACCAGCGCCAGAAACTCCTTCGCCGCCACCAGGCCATCCTGCGGATGCTCCCAGCGCAGCAGGGCTTCGAAACCCACGACCTCACCACGGCGCATATTGACCTTGGGCTGAAAATGCAGGCGCAGTTCATCGGCGGCCAGCGCCTGACGCACCCGTTCGACCGTCTGGTGCGTAGCCTTGCCTTCGCGATCCCGTGACACGTCAAACAAATGAAAACGCTTGCGCCCGCTCTGCTTGGCTACGTACATGGCTTGATCGGCGTGGCGTAGCAGGGTTTCAGCGTCTTCGTTGTCGTGGGGGAACAGCGTGACGCCAATGCTGGCGTACACATTGATGTCTTTGCCGTGCACCGAATACGGCACCGAGATCGTCCCCAGCACCCGGTTCAGCGCCGCACGCAGCTCCGCCAGATCGCGCACATAACGCAATATGAGCACGAATTCGTCACCGGCCAGCCGCGCCACCACATCCTCGGCGCGCACGATGTCGCGCAGGCGTCTGGCCACTTCCACCAGCAACAGATCGCCACTGGCATGCCCGTAACTATCGTTGACGGCCTTGAAGCCATCGAGATCGAGCATGCATACCGCCAGCGGGATACTCTCCTGGCACGAGAATTCCAGCGCCTGATCCAGCAGTTCCGAGAGAAACACGCGATTGGGCAGCCCGGTCAGTACATCGTGCCCGACCCGCCATTGGAGGGAATGCAGCAACTGATGCTTCTCACTGATGTCAAAACGTATGGAGACATAACGCTCGACCCGCCCGGTGACGCTGTCGAGCAAGGGCACCATGGAGCTTTCGACCCAATACAGGCTGCCGTCCTTGGCGCGATTGCAGATTACGCCCTTCCAGACGCCTCCCAAGGCGATGGTGCGCCACATTCCGGCAAAAAACTCCGTGGAGTGCATGCCGGAATTGAGCATGCGGTGGTTCTGCCCGAGCAGTTCCTCACGGCTGTAGCCGGAAATGGCGCAGAACTGATCGTTGACGTGGGTGATCCGGCCGGAAAGGTCGGTCTCGGAAAAGATAGCGGCGGCATCGACGGCCCTGCGGTATTTCTCATCCATGAGTCAGACTCGCTGTTGCTGGCGGTCGCCTGATTCAAGGGCGCAACACCAACAAGGGTAAATTCGGCAGGTTTAGAGAGCTGGTTTAACAGGAACGCAACTGCCCGAACGCGTGCCGTGCTGGCTTCTTCACATTATTCAAATTTCTGAAATCCGGTCACTGAAGCCCTGACTGGCGGGCAATTCTACGAAACACATCACATTTTGCAAAGCAAGGTGATGGATCAAGCAGTTGTCTAATGCAAAAATCTATCGTTAAGTTCTTGATTCTAAATGGGAATTGAGTAATGCAAATTTCAAGTTTGGGTCCAGCCATCCGGCGCTACCGCAAGGTCGCGGGGCTTACTCAGGCTGAACTTGGCGAAAGAACCGGTTTTGACCCCAAAACCATCAGCCGCTTCGAAACCGGCACCTATACCCCCAGCGTGGACGTTCTGTTCCAACTAGCCGATGTGCTGGGCGTGAAGCTGAAAGCCTTTTTCGCAGATTTGGGCGATGAAGATGAACAGCGGGCGTATCTGTTCGATGTCATTCATAAAGCAACCCCAAATGATCTGGGAAAGCTGATTGCAGCGGTTGACCAGGCCTTGTCCAAGCCTAATGGCAGAAAATGAAAAAGAGAGGCCGACCTGTCGCACTCGACAGGTCGGCCTCCTTTTTTGCACCTGAACCGCAAATCGCAGACGACAAAAAACCGCAATGGACAAGATCCATGGCAGCGCAATGAAGAGTGTGTTTGAACAGATAACGCGAGAGAGGGCTCGCGGTGCGTTATGGAGGCAACCCCACCAGCCACACCCCGGCACACAATGTTCCCGCTGTGGCTGCTTCCTTCCAGTTGAATCCGGCTGGTATGCAACCAAGCTCGCAGATCGTTGAAAGCCACGTAATACGGGGCGTCCAGCTTGGTGAACTATCTCTTCATCGTGTGAAAACACGTTGCACGACTCGTCAAAAAACTCGGGGGGTAACCAGCATTGTTCCACTTTGCTGTTCCACTCTGGTGTTCCACTATGACCTATATCGTCCGTCGTCAATCGGTCTATTACCTGAACCTTCGACTGCCCAAGCACCTGTTCCCGAACCGTCACACCTTGCGCGTGTGCTTGAACATTCGCGAGCGTCAGAGCGCCTTGTTCCTCGCTGCATCCCTTGCCCAACAGGTACACGGACACCTTGCCGAGCATCCACTAGCAGACATCCAGACGTTGCGTAGGCTGTGTTCGGAGTGGCGAAATTCTGCCCCCTCACCAACTATCCAACCTGCCGCACGGAAAGCTCCGAACAATGCTGTGATGAGGAACAGCGATGGCCCTACCCTCGCCACCTTGTCGAAGCTCTATATAGAAGAAGGAAAACGGGGTGGTACATGGCGTGAGGTCAGCACGCACGAAGTTGAACGCTCATTGCGAGATTTGTTTGAGCTGATGGGCGACATGCCAATCCAAGCATTCGACGCACATCAATCCAGACTGTTGAAGGAGCGGCTAAGTCGTTGCCCGCAATATTTCGGTCTACGCCCTGAATTCGAAGGTAGGACTCTGCGACAGGTTGTCGAGTCGGCCGCCACGTACAAAACCATCACCGCCGTTACCGTGAACAATCGTCTACGCAAACTCTCGGCATTCATGAACTGGTGCAAATCCAACGGTTACATTACCGATAACCCTTTGGCAGGACTGAAGATGATGACGGGATCAGCTAAGGAAGCACGACTGTCTTTTGAACAACGCGACCTGAGCATCCTGCTCAATCTGGATGCACTCAAGGCAGAAGCTCGCAAACATCCATGGAGGTACTGGCTACCGTTGTTGGGAAGATTCACAGGTGCTAGGTTGGAAGAGTTGTGCCAGTTGAACATTGCAGACTTCATCACCTTGCAAGGAGTCGATTGTATTCGGATCGACGATGGTCACGAGTCTCAAAAACTGAAGAACAGCAGCAGTCGCCGGACCCTACCAATCCATCCCGCACTGATTCAACTTGGACTGCTCGACCATGTGAATAATCAACGAAATCAAAATTCAGATCGACTGTTTCCAGAGCTTGAACCTGTTCGCGGAAAGCTAGGTCACGCACCGTCAAAATGGTTCAGTCGTTACCGGAACAAAATGGGCGTCAGCGACCCAAAGAAAACCTTCCACAGTTTCCGCCATACCATGATCGATGATCTTCGGGAAGCTGGAGTACAAGACTCCCTGATCAAACGTATCGCTGGTCACGAAGACTCCGCTGTAACCTTCGGTGTGTATGGTAGCCGTATCCCTATCAAAGCAATGGTCGAAGCAATCCAACACCTAAGCTTTGGTTGTGAAATTAGTTGACAAAAGTGTCAGCATTAGCTTGGACGGTATTGACAATTATTCGCATTTATGAGAGAATGTCTGTATTGGAGCTGAACAACTTCGTGCCGTCTTTCCGGTTGTACAACATACAGCTGCGGTTCCTCACAACGTGCTTTTTCCTCCTTTAGCTCGTTGGTGAAGTTGTTCCTCCAGCCAATCCCCCAAAGCCAAAACCCATTCCTTTAACGAGGTGTGGGTTTTTGTTCGCCCACACTAAACACTTTCCTAACACTTCTTAACCACGAGGTAGATATATGGCTATCAAGCTTTGTCGTGCGTGTTGCACACCACTTATTAACAAACGCAGTCACTGCACAACATGTTCAAGTAAATGTAGGAATGCATGCTGGAGACAATCAAAGATTACTATGATTCCAGAGAAAATTATGTTCAGCACCACCAACCATCAACTGATTAAAAATGCTGCTGACAACAACGGTGTATCGATCCACACATACATCCATGACCGCGCAATCAGCATGGAGTATTCACAATGTTGATTCGATTGAATCCACAAGCTGTAAAACAACTTGAAGCACTAATGCTTAGGACTGGCCGTACAAATCACCAACATTGTTTGCAGGTCATATTGACCACCGTAACGAACAACGTTCGCAGGGCAGATGAGAAAGCTGCCAAGACGAAAGCAGTAAACATATACACCCACTAACTCCTAACACTTTAAACAAAAGTCAGAGGATACAACTATCGCATAAGGAAACAGAAATTGAATTACATCGTCGCGCACAAACATTCACAACTCATTCAGAAGGTAATGACCAGCTCAACACCGCCAACACCAAGCAATGACCATGGTTTCTATGAAGCCTCAATTATCGTACTCAATCATTATTACAAACTTCACAAGAAGGCTCTTGCTAAAGGTGTGTTGGTGAGTATTGGTGAACTGATGGATAGTTGCCCAAGCTTTCGGGATCAAGTCAGTGGTGGTCGTGTTGGTAAAGTCAAACTTGTCACCACTCGCATTCGTAATGAGTTAACACCTGCGTCAGTTGATCGTGAATCAACCATCCGAGATTGGATAGCCAACAATTCAGATGTTGCTGTACATGACCTATCCGACAAGTTTCTCACTGGTATAGCTGTGGCCAAAGCCTACCTAAACAAGTATCGCTGAGAGCCTCTACAAGCCGGTTACAAGCTCAAATACCTGACAACCTTGGCTACCCCCTAGGCTGCCACTTTTACACGCCTACAAGCCTTGATTTATATAGGTTGAAATCTCAATTTTCACTATATGTCAGGTGTCTTTCGGTACAATAAATATCAAAGGAATAAAACATGAATACTTTGAAAGAACTCACTACACCCTTGCTTGAGCGTCACCTAGCAGTGATTCAAATCAAGCATTGCATTCATTTGCAACAGTCAGCAATTGCTACTGGTGACAATGTTGAATATCGCAGAGCCACCGACATCATCGACAGTTTGATCACTGAATACGGTGTCGGTGCTTTGCATGAAGCACAAGGAGAGTTGTTATGAGTAATGAAAAAAGCTCTAGTGCTCACAGTTGTTTGTGCATCACCCTGAAAGCGTGATTCTATAAGGGCTATAGCTATTTTGAGAGTATGAATTCTCTGTCTGATTAAGACAGAAACCAACAACATCAAAACATAACCATAGAAAGGAAATCAGAATGATAACTGAAGAGCAAAAGCTACAAGGGGAGAAGTTTGGACGGCAAATGGTTGCAGCGATGGAGCGAAGAAAGAAGCAGCAAGAGCCACAAGAGTTAAAATCAATTAAAGAGAAGATACAGCAACAACTTCTTACCATGGCTGACTTGAAAGCTCAGATTGCTGTATTCCAAAACTCTGACAATGCAATTGCTAACAATACTGACACCACATCACTCAGTGATGAACAATATCAAACGACGATCATCCAGAAAATGCTGAATCACATTAAACAAAAAAGGACCTAAGCAATGACCAACAATGCAAACAATCGAATTACAATCTCGGGCTCTGCACCAAAGTTTGACGAGCAAGTATTGAAACAACATCAAGCCGAGCGTCATGCCGAATACTACGCCGGTCGTGAAAGCCACACACATGTATTCGGTGAACTCCCATTCATTCTCATAAGCAACATAATCGAGTTAGCTAATCAAGGTTATGTCTTGAGTGACAAATACCCGATCACTCTTGCGCAACTCTCAAATCATGCGTATATGAAAAAACCAGAAAGTGTAATTCAAGCTGATTTGGAAGCACTGGATGTTCAAGTTAAGCAGTCGTATGTGTCTTGGCTGGAGTCTGAACGCGAAAGTTACAAGCAGCAGCTCACCGCACAACTATTACAAGCGGCTGCATTGAAAGAACAAAAGAAAATTTAAGACAAGCAGGCGAAGCTACTCGCGGAAATTCAACGTGAAGTAAACGACGTCTTCGGTGAATTAGTTGTACCCGAGTGAACCAGTAGTTCGGATTGACTCTGTAACACCCACTGTAAGGCTCTGCAAGCCATTCTCAAAGCTTCCCTGATGTGGGTGGAGGTCATCATTTAGAAACTATTTTTTTTTAGAAAAATCAATGACGATTGACGCTGAATTTTCTAAATGTTTCCATTCGATTCCCCCGTAGACGGCACGTCTGCGACCTACCCAAACCAACCGGCACTACCCGAGGGAAATGCCTATGAAATGAACGAACCAAAGGAGAATGAACGATGGCACTTTATTGCCCAGCTTTTACCGCAACACCCTTTCTTCACGTCGATGGACTGCTGATCAGCTCAGCAACTGGCGAAATCTTCGGCTACGACGACAAACCTTCGGTGTTCAGCGAACGTCCTGACCACTGCCCCGAACTAAGCAAGTGCCGGAGTGCAGACGACCTGAGTGCTCTCCTGAAGCATAAGCTTATTGACCGTCGTAAGCTGCCTGCACATACGCAGCACTCACTTATCGACACACAAGACACTGCCCATGGCGTGTGGCGCCGTACAGGCTTGGATTGTCGTATCACCCTACCGATGATGAATACGCTTCGCACGCTGCACGGATTGGTTCAGTACCACAGCGTCATCATCATGCCTCAAGCTGATCTGGCGAAAGCACTGAGCACGACAGAATCGAATCTGATGAAAAAGCTGAATACCTTAGTCGATGCCAACATGGTACGGGTCAACACATCAAAGAAAGGTGATATACGCAAAGGCGAGATAAAGCTGGCGATCAATCCTCGACTGATCTTCCGGGGACCCGAGAAGGCACGCGACCGATACATAAAGGCTTGGTATCGTCCAGTTGGCTACCTGCATACGGGCGCCCTTCACCCTCTCAGCGTGGACGAATGTCTCGCCATAGCCGCGTAGACCTCCCGTAGTTTTTTTGAAAAATCTACGCAAGAAATGGTCTGCAAGCCACGTAAATCAAGGGGTTTGAAAAACTCCTATTATATATAGAGGGAGCGAAGCGAACGATGCTTTGCCTCTCGGGAGATTGTCCCGATGAATGCTCAGTTTTCAGGGAGGTCATCCCTGAGGTTGTGTCCTTGAGGAAGTTGAGAGGAAGATGGGTAAGAAACCCATCAAGATTCAAGAGAATGTGCTCACAGCAAATGCTGTGAAGTGATTGCAGTTTCAGTCGTCAACGACTGAGTATCGTTCTGAGTAACACTCAGAAAGAAGATCAAGAGCATGATGGGCTTTCGCTTCCATCTTCTAAAAGCATTCGCCTCCGGCTCACTTGCTGACACTGATTGTATATAGGGAGACATTGAACTGAATGTACATTCAGAATGTTTAGCCTCTCTTGAATTACTTCTGTGTGAGTACACACAGACAAACAGTTGAAGAGCAATCGACAAGGATGGAGCGAAAGCGAACAAGCTCCTAGTAGCATTCACCCCTCAACGTTAACGTTAACGTTAACGTTGAATATAATCACTTCACTATGCAAACAATGCAGCCATAAACGCTCATCCAACAGTTGGTTATCAGTGCGATCTTCGCACCGCCAACACCCACAACGAAAATAACTTTATCTTTGAAATGCCATCACTCATAATGGCACAGCTATCGCTTTTCAACTTCAAGGAGCAACAAATGGAATTTGTATTGATACTGTGGTTCTTGTTGTCTTTTGGTGTTGGTGCATTAGCCAGTTCGAGAGGTCGAAGTGGTATTGGATTTGGATTACTTTCGTTTATCACTTCCCCACTTATTGGGGTGATTGTTGTATTGGTCATTAAAGATTTGGAGGCAGAAAAAGATCGTCAGTACATTGCCAAGCGAGAACATGAAAAGCAGCTTGAATCCATTAAGGTTATTGCTCAATCAAACGCTGGAAACTCAGCTTTCTCCAAGAACAGTACAACCACTCAACCATTTTCTGTAGCGGATGAGCTGACTAAACTTGGAGCGTTGAAAGAAAAAGGATTACTTACCGAGGAAGAGTTTTCTGCACAGAAGCAGCAACTGCTTGCAAAGTCATAATTTCAAGATGAATGGTTGCTACCGGTAATATTAATACGCTGGTAGCAACAGGCTGTGTTATCAGATCATCTATCAGACTCAACAACAGTGGCGACAGTACAGTCATAATATATAAATGAATGTGCCAATGCCCCGCAGCCCTGATTTTCATTGGCGCTCAGCCATTCTCGTTTAAGCACCTGTTTCACTTTCTCCCTGATTTCCTCGCAGACGAATGCAATCTGGTAGAAATCCACAACAAAAACCACGTCGTGCACACACCGAAATCAACGCTGAATGATAGCGATGAGCAATCGTGCACTAATGTCGCTACAGGGTGTCGATGTCGTCACAGATGCCACTACACCGTCATTCGGTAACACGCGCAACAGTTGGACACATCGGCGTCAGCAAATTATTTGCTGAACTACGATCTCTACACCACTATCAAGGACGACAGCCATGCCAGACAACAACCACGCCAATATTGCCACAGCCGATGTGTTAACTCTGTTGCTGCACAATCAGCACGCCCTTGCCGCTGCAATTGAAGAAATCGCCTTGTGGGCAAGGTCAACCGGTTCGTCTGAAACGCATGACAATGTTATCGCGGCACTGGAAACCATCGACAGAAATGCATCTGCAATCGCCGTCGGCATAACCAAACTCCGTCAGTAATCACTATCAAAGAACTCTAGTTTTCTGGTAGTCGGATAGCCGGCTGTCAGTCGCCCGGATTTACTATTAATATTCTATTCAATAGAGTCTAACGATAGCTTATCATTGATCTATCAAGTCTAGACTCTAAAGGATAGTCAGCCATGAACGCCCATCTGTATCTGAGAGCATCAACCAAGGATCAAGATGCAAACCGTGCACGTATCGCACTGGAAGCATTCGCTGGTGACAAGGGGTTGAACATCGTTGACGTTTACGCCGAGAACATATCAGGAACCAAACTCAATCGCCCTGAGTTGATGAGACTGTTGGACACTGCCAACGCCGGTGACGTGCTACTGGTTGAGTCGGTAGACCGTCTGAGTCGTCTGTCACAAACTGATTGGAAGTCGCTGAAGGCCAGTATCGAAGCGAAGGGATTGAAGCTGGTAATCGCTGACCTTCCCACCAGTCATATGTTGGTCGAAGACAAGGGCATCACCGGTCAAATTATGGAAGTCATCAACGGGATGTTGATTGAACTCATGTCCACCATGGCACGTCTGGATCAAGACAAACGTGTTGAACGCATCAACCAAGGACTGGCGAACAAACGCGCTGCTGATCCTGAGTGGAAACCAGCAGGCAAAGGTAAGAATGCCGCGTTGTGGGAACAGGTGAAGTCGTTGATGACGAAGCACCCAACAATGTCTGCTGACCAAATTGCAAAGCTGGCTGATTGTGGTGTCGCAACTGTGTACCGGATCAAGCGTGAGTTCGCCTGAGTCTCACAGAGCAACAATAAAGGCTTGTTACAATGACACAGGCATTCAGCTTGAATGCGCACCAGCGAGCCTATAGGGATTTTGAGAAAGCTGGACGAGCCGCACTCCCTGAAATCCGTCCCGGTTAAACCCATTTACTCAATATATGGTGAGCAGGGATTTTGACCAGTTGTACATATGGATTCGACTTGAAAACCGATCTCTGAAGTGGGAGGGGATTAAATTTTTGAAGGTGGTCAATTCACCAGCCTGCAAATAATCCAATAGAGTTACGTGTTGAAATATTTGTATAGAAACACCGCTAAAGAACCAAATCCAAGCAAATAAGGGGAGATTAGATCAAGCGTCTCTCGGTATTTGATCCAAGCTTCTATCCGGTATTTCATCTCGGCAAGCAGTAACTTTTGAAACTCCGCCTTGCTCCAGCTTTCAGTATACTGATTCAAGTCAATGTGTTCGGTGTAGACATACTCTCCATAAAAATCATGTGTTCCTGTTGATGGGTATCCAATACTTCTCTTAAAGAAACCTGACTTTATATATGTTGGGGATTGTATTCCAGGCTCATCGCCGCCGTAAGTATCGATCCTTTTCCCCAGCAAACCGCCCACTGTTGCACTTTCCCTATCGTAATAGAAAACCTTGATATCATTCAGCAATCTATCTGACCAGAACCTGAATAATTGAGCGTTGTATTTTTCTGAATATGCATAATATCTGAACATACAGGACAGTATGGCAAGCACCAATAAATATCTCAAGCCGACATGATTCATAAACTCTATCTTAAATATGAAAGTGTTGGCCTCTTTGATTTCTGCGCCACTTACAACTAGGACTAGCAATAATAGTGAGACAAATGTTAATGCTCTACGCTTGGATTTGAACCCTGCGTCTTCATCCATGGCACTTCTGAATTCATCTACGGTCATGTTAACTTTTTCTATCATGGCAATCCTTTAAACTAGTCTCTAAACCTTAACGATCTACACTATACAAAGTTTTTCATGTATTTTTCGCAAGCAGTCATTAACCAACTGGCCAGCCCAAAAAATTCGGTATCTCTCAACTTTTATCTAGAACACAACGCTATTAAATTTCAATAAAGTGATCAGCATTCTGAATATACATTTTTATATTCTGATAATTAATTCTACCGGAGCCTTGATCTGACAAATGCTGCTTTAGCAACACCTCCCACTTCCCGAAGAAAATATACTCTTTACCTTCTTTTATTAGCCCATGTAGCTTAGTGCCATTTAGGTATATTTGAGCCGTAGATTTCCATGCTCGCCCAAAATCATCCCGTTTAATTTCAGGCGAATACAATTCCACCACATGACAGTCTTTCACTACCTCAAGCTTTTTCACGCTATAGATATGACCTGATATAGCCAGCGGAATTTCAATGCTTCCAACACCATGAGTTCCAACTAATGATGACAAATTTTTCTCATCATAATAAAAATCTAGCCATTTAATTTTCCTCCCATGGTAGTTCAGAACTACAAGACTGCCTAACTGGTCATCCTCCTCGCAGTAGTTTCTAAGCTCAAGTATCTGCCCAAGTGTACGTAGATAACTGGTAAGAGCCCCTTTGCTAGCAAATTTTTTATTTTGACAAAAGGAGGCTCCCCACTTTCTTGCCAACTCATTTATCTTGTTTTCATCTAATACACGCAAAGCCTTAAGAAGTACATGCAAGCGAAACTCATAACTGGACTTTCCGAGAGACTCAAAAATTTCCGACTTCGAGCCTTTTACTATTAAATCTAACTGACCTTCTAAGTTATACTTACACCCATCAGCATGCAAGTTATACCGCTTCAATCTAAAACAAGGTGCGATTTCAATTGTTTTTGACTGATATTTTCGATTATGACGCCTAACAAATGAAAGCTCTGCATCACAGCCAACCGAGGGACAATGAATTTTCCCCGAAGGCACCGCTTCGTACTTGAGTGCTGTAACTCTCTCGCCAGAGTCAATTTTAGCGTTAGGAATCTTACTACCCATACAAGCCCCGACATGCACAAATTAAATCTAAACAACTTAACAACAAGACAACCCTACCAACTTGGTATATTAAATAGCCTACCCGAAGTACCATCATCATGAAGCACCCTGATGACTTCATGGTCCGGAAACTTAAATCCAGATGGCAAATCCGACTCAATTACAGTCAGTATATATTGAAACCCATTAAGACTAGATGCTGTCCGAACATACTCAATAAACTCTAATTTTTTACGATCATCTAATGTTTCCAAACCTCCATCATGATACAAAAATCGGACAAACTTCTTATCATGATAGGCCGAAATTACCGCCAAATCGAAACCAATACATAGAACTTTTTTATAGCTGTAACCATCACTCTCGCCCGTAATTTTCCCATCCACACCAATGAGACCTGCAAAATAGTCTAAGTTACCTTCTCCGTTTTGTTCAGTTGTGATCACCCCAATCTTATCTAAGACCTCAGAAACATAATCCACAAATACGTCTTTAATTCTATTGTATATCCCTTCCTTATCAAAAACTACCGCATCCCGATTTGCCCGAATAGAGTCAATAACATCTGTTTTATCTCTTTGCAGTTTCCTAGCGTTTTCCTCAAGTGCCTTAACAGACTCGCTCACCTCAAGACTCTTATTTATCTGATCAATACTAAAATTGACATCGGCAAGTCTTTCAGAAACCTCCTTAAACTTTGAAAAAATATCGTAGTCGCTTAGATAAGCCAGTTTCTTTGAACGCTCTCCACTTAACTCGCTAGCCCTAGCGGTTATCTCATCTAAGTCCGCCTCTATCTCCTCTTTTTGTTGTCGAACAAATTCTCTGCGCTCTGAAGTAATTTGTCGATTAAACTCCACCAGCTCTGAATAGGAGCGTTTAATTTGCTCACCGAACATAACACCCGCTTCCTCAAACAATTGCGAGACCGAGTCGATATTAAAACGCTCCTCCCGCACTCCATCTGTCTTCTGAAGCTTTCTCAGGCGTGCTGATAAGTAATATTTAATCCTATTTAAATCTTCAACTTCAGAATCGATCTCACCAGTCAACTCTTCTATAGTTTTCTTATCAGATTCATCAAAGTTCAGATTTTCCAACTGCCACTTCAGACTATTTGCCACATCCGTTTTAGCTTGCAAATGTTGATTCAGTATTTCTTCTTGATCACCTTGCACTGAACCAATAAGTCCTTTCAACTCATTTAGCTTTAAACTCAGTTCATCAATCTCATTTTTTAGCTTGTAATTCCTAATAAGTGCACTTGCTTCAAAACCTAAAATATGACCTAAATACGGCTTCCAAAAAACGTGTTGACCTCGAAACTTATCTAATTTAAAAACCTCAGTATAATCCTCTTGGGAACGAAGACAATATGCTACTGCATCCCTATAGTCCCATGCACCTACCGCAGCAAGATCAAAGTACGAATCCAATACCGTCTTTGCAACACCTATGGGCTCATCCTCATAATCCCAAGACCAACCATCCCCCCTATATAATTGGCGTCCCTCATTGTGTTTTTTTATTGATATTTTTGTATTTCTTGCTACTCCTCGCCTCACAGTCACATAAGCGCCTGAGTTCAATAAAATCTCTATAAAAAAAACGTATTTAGTAAATACTTGAGGAAACTTAAAAAGAAAAAACTCTGGACTCCTTCCTTTCAAAAGACAAAAATCAATCAATTCAGCAAGCTTCGACTTCCCTAAATTATGAGCATCTTTTTTTAAGTTATCCGGATGGAATATACGACCCAACACCACGTTAAATCCATCACAAAAGTCTATTGTTTTAAATTCATTTTCGAAATTTGAATAAATTCTTGATATTTTCATTTACCTATATACTCTAATATATCGTTCTTAGGGTAATACTGGATCAACCCCAACAAAAACAACAAATCTAACGCAGCCTCAAACAAATAAGAAGCACGCTCTTCATGCGAAACCAGCTTACTGTACAAGTCTGAATAAGCTTGCACTTTTTGCTTTTTAAGCGTCGACAACAAAAAAGCCGACACTGACAAAATCGTCAAATCAGGATGCGCATTCTTGTTCGGTAACAGCAGCATCGTCTTCACCAATATCGCAATGGTAATACATATAATAAATCATTAGCCTTGTAAGAGACTTATTTGACTTTAAATCTACATCCCGCTCTAGTAGAAACTCAATTATTTTTTCGAGTATTATATCAAATCTTTGATTCGGCTCTTTTAACACGCATATTTTCGCAGCAAGTTCTTCAGCACTTTGCATGTAAAGCTGTTGCAGCGCCTCATTCTCTGGCATGGCCAAAAAATCCTGAACTTGATACATTTCACCGATTCTTTTTTTAATTGTATTCCCGTAAGACCCACTCAAATTATTAATCTGATTTTTGCTCTCAAAACTAACTCTAATTATCTTTCGGCCAAGATCAGGCTTATTGATTGCCTTAAGATTATTTTTCAGAAAAATTATAATCTCCGCCAACTCATCCGGTTCAATATTCAACGGCATATCGAACGGACTTAGGCCAACATCATCCGGAATATGCTTGAATTTTTTGAAATAATTCTCGAACTGCTCCACACCTACTAACCCAATATTTGATGACTGCAGGCCGGTTTTAACTGAAATATAATCACGAATAGTCACACTAGCAGTTGCCGGCAACTTTCTATTTGAAAACAAAAAATAGTTTCGAAGAGAATCACTTTCAATCAAGTTTATTATTTTTGGAATTTCACCATCAATTTCAGAGGAAGCCGTACCGAAAAACTCACCATCTGAAAATTTTTTATTATATCCAGCAGTATGTTTTGCTTGTATTACTGTGACACCAGTCCAAGGTTCTGCAATACTTGGATATAAGTTAGCTTTACCCTCAAATCGCGAATCCCTTCCACCGTCTTTCCCATCAGAGAACGTTTCCGTTGCAAGCCCGAGCAACTCGTAGCACAAATGAATCACCAAAGATTCAAATTGCCCCGAGGATAAATGACTATATTGAAACTTCACCCACCTACTCCCTGTAGAAAAAGCAATTTATTTCTCAGCGTATTTGAGTCTATTTCAAATAACTTATAACGGCGTCACTTGACCTCCCAAATACGCCTCTCGGCCATTTCCACAATCACAGAATCGTAGAGTCATAGCGCCATCATGATCGCAGAGACGTGCTGCGCCCTGCAAGGCGACTCTGGCTGCATGATCTAGGGGTAAGGTGTTTCAATGCCTTCACGGAGCAAAGGTGGCTTTAAGGGTACTAATCAAGTGAAGGGCGAAACGGTACAAGCAGGGATACGTCTACTCCCTAACGCAGGTGCAAGCGATTTGTACAACTCAGAAACGAGGTAACCAACAGCTCTGACGCGCTATGACTTCCTATGTCGGATACGAAATAGGGAATTGAAACCTCAGCTGCGTTGTCAATAAATCGACGGAAGGACTGTGAGTCAGCATGATTGGCTGATCAAAAATGTCTAGGTAAGATGCCAGCACGGTGCACCACTTAGGTGTACCTAAACGCTGTTCCACTTCGAGATTTTTGACTGAGAAATCCTTGTAGAATCAAGGACTTATAGATAGGAGGCAACCCCACCAGCCACACCCCGGCACACAATGTTCCCGCTGTGGCTGCTTCCTTCCGGATCTGACCAGGTTCACGGGTAATCGTTGCGGGGGGACCGATGGGGTCACCATAACGACGCTCACCTGACGGCGAGCCGCGCCATTGTACCTATCTGCGGCGAAGTTACAACCGCTGGTTGCAGATTAAAAATATGAATCGCTTCAAGGACATGCAAAGTCTTCGTTACCGAGGAAAAATCATCGCAAGGCCGGTGCACCGGATCAGACCGAGCTCCGCTTCCAACTCGCCTTTACATGCTGGCGCGCGAACACCGTTTTTTGCCAATACACCAATGCAAGACTGAAGCCTTTTGCACAGAGATGAGCTACCAGGAGCAGTGGACGAATTCTCGCAACCCTAGTTCACTATTCCGGCACCTCTCGTCGGCACTGTCAGAAATGACAGTAGACAGGAGTTGACTCAGAAATCACTTTAGTATCACAGAATGTCGCGGGCTTTCTGCTGAGCAGTCCATCTCAACTTCTGCAGGATTTCAAGATGAAAAAACAATCAGTGACCGCCTCAAACAAAATCCCCTTCGGAGTATCAACGCGGGAAACACTTTCACTGTCACCAAATTTGTATACATGGGTAAGCATAACGAATCCAGAATGGCTC
>Ga0302167_10000352_pt1 | contig 23117 bp, 23 predicted proteins | sample I_Fen_N1_1_FD_193496 | JGI IMG/M metagenome (GOLD analysis project Ga0302167, IMG submission 193496) | Peat permafrost microbial communities from Stordalen Mire near Abisko, Sweden - I_Fen_N1_1 | ecosystem: Environmental > Terrestrial > Soil > Wetlands > Permafrost | place: Sweden: Abisko...
TCCTTCGAAAATTACAATTCCGAGGATGAATTAAATTAAAATATTACTTCTTCCTAAAAAACAATGCCCGACTATATTCATAATTCATTCTTGCAATATTCAATACAGAAATTCCCTGTGGACACTCCACTTCACAGGCTTCGGTGTTAGAACAATGACCGAAATGTTCAGCATCCATTTGTTTTACCATATTTAAGACACGGTTGCTTCTTTCTTCTTTTCCTTGGGGAAGCAAAGCCATATGCGTAATTTTTGCAGAAGTAAATAAAGCTGCACTGGCATTTTTACAGGTCGCCACACATGCTCCACAACCAATACATGCCGCGGAATCAAAGGCTTCTTCCGCAATTTGATGAGTGATCGGAATCGCCGTTGCATCCGGAGCCTGACCGGTATTAATGGAAACAAAACCACCGGAAGAAATAATTCTGTCAAATGCAGAACGGTCTACTTTTAAATCTTTTTTCACAGGAAATGCATCCGCTCGGAAAGGTTCTATTAAAACAGTTTCTCCATCTTTGAAAGAGCGCAGGTGAAGCTGACAGGTTGTTGTATTTTTTAATGGCCCGTGAGCGAGTCCATTGATCATCATTCCGCATTGTCCGCAAATTCCTTCGCGACAGTCGTGATCGAATTCTACCGGTTCATCACCCTGAACAATTAATTTTTCATTTAAGGTATCCAGCATTTCAAGGAAAGACATGTGAGGATTTAATGCGGTTAAATCATAATTCACCAGTTTTCCTTCACTCTGATTATCTTTCTGTCTCCATATTTTAAGGTGTAAATCCATAATTTCTGTGTTTAATTAATAATTTTTTTAACCACAAAAGGGACAAAAGTTTTTTACTTAAATACTTTGAACACTTTAAGTTTTTTTAAGCTAACTATTTTGAAAATATTAAGATCACATAAGAAGAAAATCAGAGATTTTCAGAAAACTAAAGTGCTCTTTTTTGCAGTTTTATATTAAACTTAAAATAACTAATGTGTTAAAGTCTTTTGAATCTTTTGTGGTTAAAAAAGTACTTTATATCAATTTTTTATTTATAACTTCTTACCGTTGGTTGTATTTCTTCGAAAATCAAAGGTTCTTTAATCAATTCAGGTTCGTTATTTTCACCTTTCCAAGCCCACGCTGAGATAAATTGAAACTCTGAATCATTCCTCAATGCTTCTCCATCCGCAGTTTGGTATTCTTCACGGAAATGCGCTCCACAAGATTCATTTCGGGTTAAGGCATCATAACACATCAGTTCACCAATTTCAAAATAATCAGCTACACGACCAGCTTTTTCGAGTTCAGTATTCATTGTGTCACCTTTTCCGGAAACTTTGACGTTTGTATAAAACTCCTGTTTCAGTTTTCTAATTTCTTCGATGGCAAATTTTAATCCTGCTTCATTTCGAGCTAAACCACAATAATCGTAAAGGAGTTTTCCTAATGTTTTATGAAAATAGTCAACGGTTTTTGTTCCACTAATATTGAGAAAACTTTGAATCTGTTGTTTAACTTCATTTTCAGCTTTCTCAAATTCAGGATTTTCGGTTGAAATTTTTCCGGTGTGAATTTCATTTGATAAATAATTTGCAATCGTGTAAGGTGCAATAAAATATCCATCAACTGAAGCCTGAAGCAAAGAATTTGCACCTAATCGATTCGCGCCGTGATCGGCAAAATTCGCTTCACCCAATGCAAATAATCCAGGAATGGTGGTCATTAATTCATAATCTACCCAAAGTCCACCCATCGAAAAGTGGGCAGAAGGGGAAATCATCATTGGTTCTTCGTAAGCATTGTAACTAGTGATTTTAAGGTACATATCGAATAAATTTCCATATTTCTCCTGAATTTTTTCTTTTCCCTGTTCATTAATTGCTTTAGAAAAATCAAGATAGACGGCATTTTTTAACGGACCAATTCCGAAACCGGCATCAATTCTTTCTTTGGCTGCTCTTGAAGAAATATCTCTTGGCGCTAGATTTCCGAAAGCCGGATATCTTCTTTCCAAATAATAATCTCTTTCGTTTTCGGGAATATCGTTGGGTTTTCTGGTCTCATTTTCTTTTAGAGGAACCCAGATCCTGCCGTCATTTCGTAAAGATTCTGACATCAACGTTAATTTCGACTGATAATCTCCAGACTGTGGCAGTGAAGTAGGGTGTACCTGAATCCAGCTTGGAGACGCCATCCATGCCCCTTTTTTATGTGCCCGCCAAATCGCAGAACCGTTACAGCCCATTGCCAACGTTGATAAATAATAGATTTTACCATAACCTCCTGTTGCCAAAACAACTGCGTGAGCGGCGTGTCTTTCAATATCTCCTGTATCTAAATTTCTAACGATAATTCCTCTGGCTTTTCCGTCAATCATCACCAAATCCAGCATTTCGTGTCTTGAAAATAACTGAACGCTGCCTTTTCCAACCTGTCGCATCAAAGCCTGGTAAGATCCCAATAGCAATTGTTGTCCGGTTTGTCCTCTAGCATAAAAAGTTCGGCTTACCTGAACGCCACCGAAAGAACGGTTGTTCAAATAACCGCCATATTCTCTTCCAAACGGAACGCCTTGTGCAACGGCTTGATCGATGAGGTTCAACGAGCATTCTGCCATTCTGTAGACATTGGCTTCACGCGCTCTGAAATCCCCGCCTTTTAAGGTGTCAACGAACATTCTATAGACACTGTCACCATCATTTTTATAGTTTTTGGCAGCATTTACACCCCCTTGGGCAGCTACTGAATGCGCTCTTCGTGGACTGTCCTGAAAGCAAAATGCTTTCACATTGTAGCCCATTTCACCCAAAGAGGCTGCGAGAGAACTTCCTGCTAAACCTGTTCCCACAACAATAACATCTAACTTTTTACGGTTGGCAGGATTCACGAGCTTGGCTTTCTTTTTATAGTTGTCCCATTTTTGTTCTAAAGGTCCTTCCGGTATTTTTGAATCTAAAATCATAGTTTCTCAATTTAATTGGCAGTGAAGAATACATAAATTGGCATTAAAGCAAATCCAACACTGATGATGATTGAATAAGCAATTCCAATGCTTTTAAACCATTTTACAAACTTCGGATGAAACAATCCTAAGGTTCTTACGGCACTGTAAATCCCATGGATGAGGTGATAGCACAGAGCAACCATTGATAAAACATAAATGATGACATACCACCATTCTTTAAAAACAGTGACTACAAGAATATAGAGATCTTTATTCCCATTTTCATCCAAAGGGGGATTTCCGAATTTGTAGATATACCAGAAATTCTGAAAATGAATCACCAGAAAAATTAATAATAATGTTCCTAAAATTCCCATATTTCTCGATGCCCATTTGCTGGCTCTTGCTCTTTTATCGGATTGATAGTTTCCTCCTGATTTTTTGTTTTTTAAGGTAATGATCAGTCCATCAACAGCGTGAAGGATGATGCTTGCATACAATACATAAGAAACTATTTTGATAACAATGTTTCCTGATAAAAAATGCGAATAGGTATTAAATTGAAGATGGGCTTGCTCTTGCGGTAAAAAAAGCTGAAGATTTCCCAAGAAATGGATAAACAGAAAGAAGCTCAGGAATAATCCTGTAAGACACATCAGCATTTTTCTTGATAAGGTAGACAGCATATTTTTTTGTTTTTAAATTTTAAGTTTGTTTAAACTTTTTGCAAAAAGCTAGAAGGTATTTTTGTTGGAAAACGCAAAGGCGCAAAGTTTTATCAGTTTGATTTCTTTTTTTAAGGCGCAAGAAAATCAAAGATTTTCAGTAATAAACTAAAAATAAACGGTTAAAATTTTATCAAAGATAAAATCCTTGCGTCTTAAAACAATGTTTATAATATAAATTACGCCTTTGCGATTACCAACTATTAAAGCAAACAAGTTTTAATAATATCCTAGCACTTTCATCCAAAGTCCACCGACTCCCATGTAGATAATTAATAGTACAATTCCTATTTCTAAACCTCGAAGCCACCAAGCTTTTAAATCAACATATCCGCTTCCGAAAAATACGGGTGCCGGACCGTGACCATAATGCGTCAACACGCCATAAATTGATCCTAAAAATCCAAGCATCATCGCCAGCAACATCGGAGGAATTCCTACTGCAACACCAACTCCGAGCAAGGCAGCATACATTGCTGCCACGTGAGCCGTCGCACTCGCAAAAATATAATGGCTAAAAAAGTACACGAGAATAATTACAGGGAAAGCAATCGTCCATGTCATATGTCCGATTTTAACTTTAATTAAATCACTAAACCATCCAATGAATCCTAGTTCATTGAGTGAACTTGCCATCATCACCAACACCGCAAACCAAACGATGGTATCCCAAGCGCCTTTTTCAGATTTTACATCTTCCCAAGTCAATACTGATGTTAATAAAAGTAGAGTTAATCCAATGAAAGCAGTGGTTGTAGCATCAATTGATAACGCTCCACCAAAAATCCAAAGACCTAATAAAATGAAGAATGCTAATAACATCAACCATTCATTTTTAGAAATTGGTCCCATCTCTTTTAATTTTTGAGCTGCCATTTTTGGTGCGTCACCTGTTTTCTTTAATTCAGGTGGATATAATTTGTATAAAACTAATGGAACTACAAAAAAAGCAACTAAACCAGGTACAAAACCGGCAGCAGCCCAAGACATCCAGGTAATATTAATTCCTAAATTGGCTGCGAATTTTTGACACATCGGGTTACTTGCAGTTCCTGTTAAGAACATAGAAGATGAGATCAAATTCATGTAATAACTGTTTAATGTTAAAAATGAGCCGAGTTTTCTATGCGTTTCGGGCTTTTCAGGAACGGAATCAAAACTTATCGCCATAGATTTCATAATGGGATAAATAATTCCACCACCTCTTGCAGTGTTACTTGGAATTGCAGGAGCTAAACAAACATCTGCCAACCCGAGTCCGTAAGCCAGTCCTAAAGAACTTTTACCGAAAATTCTGATGAATAAAAAGGCAATTCTGTTTCCCAAACCTGTTTTAATAAAACCTCTCGCAATAAAAAATGAAATCCCGATCAGCCAGATTACTTTGTCTCCAAAGCCTGAAAGTGCTTTTGTGATTGATTTCCCCGCATCTCCCGGAGCAACAACCTGCGTCATAGCTGTAAAACCAATAGCCATCATACACATCGTTCCCATTGGAGCTGCTTTTAAGATAATTCCTAAAATGGTGGCTGCAAAAATGGCAAATAAATGCCACGCATTTTCCGCAACGCCTTCCGGTGCGGGAATGAACCATATGATAAGGGCAACAGCAAACGTGATTGCTATGGCTTTGATATTAATTTCTTTCATAATAGTTAGTTTTAATGTTTAAAATCTACTTTGTACCTGAACGATGAATAGATTATTGTTGTATTGTGAGGTATTTGCAATGCTGTGTTTGTAACGGTCGAATTGTACGCCCAACTGAATTCTGGCGCCATAGTTTTTCAAAAATTCTAAACCGAACATTGGTGTAATTGTCTGTCTTGGATTTGAATTTAATCTGAAATTGGTGTCTAAATACTCATAACGACAAGACAATTCGAAGGCACTTAAATTTCTGTGATTGATTTCGTATCGTAAATTCGGAAGGAAATAAGCTCCACGAATCAAGTATTCATCGGGATTGTCGGGTCTGAGTTCCGGTGCAACGGCAAAATATAACGGGTGATTGGTTCCTTGTTTTGCTTCCAGTTGCATATCTAAACTCCATTTTGAATCAAAATTGACTAATGAATTTAAATCTACCCCAACAGCATAAATTTTCTTTCCGAAAACCTCACCGATACCTCCGTTTAAGCCTAAATTTAAATTATATTTTTTAGCTAAACCAAAAACTAATCGGCTTGAATATTGTTTTCCGTCATCGTTGTCATTGACTTGATTTTTTCCGTTTCCATTCACGATAGAAATCGCGTATTGGAAAGGGATTTTACCTAATTCAAGTTGCCCTGTTGCGGAAATTCCGATTTGGAAGCTTGTCCAGCCTAGTTTTCCGAATTCTGTGTATTGATTTGACCAGTCAAGTGATTTAATAATGTCGATAGGATAGGTTTCTTCAATACCAAACCAAGGTCTGAATTGTCCGACCGTAAAGGCTAATTTGGGATTGAAAGTGTATTTTAAATAAGCATTTTCTAAGACTCTGCTTTTGGGATCATTTTTGAAGTCGACTAAATTGGCTAAAGCAACAACTTCCGTCCGCTTGCTAATCTGCGCCCGAACCTGAACTCTCATATATTTCACCATAAAATTATTGTTGGTTCCCGAGCCGTCACTGTGATGAAGTCCGTTTACGTCCACATCATTTTTCATTCCAACCAGATATCTTGCCTGAAACAGACCTTTTATCTGAAGAACAGGATATTTTACATTGTCTTCTGTTTCTGATTTGGCGTGCAGAGAATCCGGAACCTGAGCATTTGCTGAAAAATAAAACAGCATAAGACAAAGCAGGAGACTCATTTTTTTTGTTGGAAAAAAGGTCATAGAGTTTGTGTTTAGTGAGTAGTATTATTTTTTTAAGCTAAGAATCTGAAGTTTACTGATCAGAGCTGTTTTTGAGAGGCAATAAAGAGGAAGTTTTTCATATAATATTTTTTAGATTTAAGTGAAAATTAATCTTGAATTCTAATTATGTATTCAATGATTTTTAAATGTATTCTTAATTTGGTGATATAAATTTAATAATTTTTGTTTAATTAACATAAAATTTTCAAACTGTAATGTGAAATTCATGTGAATAATCAGTTATGATGAATTTATAATAATTATTAGATGTTTTTTTAGTATATTATTAGTAAAAAGGGTTTTAAAAAGTGAATAATGAAAATGTTTTTATGCTGATTTAAAGGTGTTTTACAGAAGGTATCCTCTGCATTAACGATGCTTTAACGTTTTAAACATTTGATACCACATAGTAATATCGCTTTAAAAAATTCGTTATATTTGATAGATTAAAGAATTATATGAATTTTGTAGATTGTCATGAAGAGCCCATACATATTCCTGGGTATATACAAAGTTTTGGGTATCTGATTGGCATTGATGTAGAATCTCATTCCATAACTTTTTTTAGCCAGAATATTTCCAACATTTTCAGTATTGAGAATGTTGAATTTCTTTTTGGCAAAAAGATAACTGACTTTCCTGAAAGCTTTAAAAGTATTATAGATTCTGATATTTATCATTCATTACATAAATTTACAAGAAGAGAAAACGAAACGTATTTTGATAAAATCATCGTTGGTGAAAAGGAATATCATTTTTCTGTTTTCAGAAGTAAAAACCATATTTTTCTTGAATTTGAACAAGTTTTAGAAAACCCGAACAAACGTATTTCGAATAAATATGATAACTTTTATATTATCGATAATGCACAGGAAATTTGGGAGCAGCTTTTAAGCACTCTTTCAAAAATCGTGAATTATGACCGAATGATGGTGTATAAATTCATGTTAGATGGCTCAGGAAAGGTAATTGCAGAAAAAAGAAATAAAAACTTAGAAAGCTATTTGGGACTTCATTATCCCGAATCGGATATTCCGAGACAGGCGAGGGAACTATATATGAAAAAAAGGAAAAGAATTTTCAGTAATGTATATTCTGAAACTGTTCCAATTTTTAGCAAAACGAAACAAAATATTGATCTTACATTTACCGGATCTCGCGGTATGTCGCCTATTCATGGGCAATATATCAAGAATTCGGGGGCATCTTCAAGTTTTAGTGTTTCTATTATTATTGATGATAAACTTTGGGGTTTGGTGACGTGTCAAAATTCGGAGGCGAAACATATTGACCTTGAAGACAGGGTTCAGGCAGGTATTTTCACGGTTTTGGCTTCCAATGCCTATTCATCATTTAAATCTAAAAAAGAACTCGAGTTCCGTATAAGTTTAGAAGGAAAATCGTCTTATTTGAAATCGGATTTTTTGAGACATAATACATTATTTGATTCTTTAGTTGAAAATAAAAAAGATATAAGAGAATTGCCTGAAGCTGATGGTTTGATCATTGTTTCTGATGAAGATATTGTGACTGATGGCATAACGCCTGACCGTTCTGTGATTGGAAAAATCATTAATTGGGCTCATGAAAATACGCAGGAAAGTCTATATGTAAATCGTAGTTTCCTTAAAGAATATGGTGAGGAATTAGGCTTAAATGAAAATGCAGCCGGAATCATTATTTATTTTATTGAAAGAAGTAAAAACGAAATGCTGATCTGGTTCAGAAAAGAATTTGATGAACATATTAATTGGGCAGGAAATCCCGAAAAACAAATAGGTGTTTTCTCGCAAAACGGCGAAGAAAAACATATTATTTCTCCGAGAACTTCTTTTCAGACTTTTACGGAAAATATAAAAGGTAATTCCAGAAGATGGAGTTCTAGAAACCTCAGTGCGATACAATCTGTACGTGATGTAATTCTGGAAACATCTCATAAACAATATAATGCAATCAAAGAATTGAATAATCAATTGAGAAAAGTGAATGAAGAACTGGATAGTTTTTCTTACACGATTTCTCATGATTTGGGAACACCTTTGACGGTGATGAAGCTTAATGCGCAAATGCTTCTTTCTAATTTTGAAAAAACAGATAAGAATAAAAATAAACTGACTTCCATCATTGAAGAAATCGACGGAATGGCAGAAATGATGCATGATGTTCTACAACTGAGCCGTGCAAAACACAGTGAAATCGAGCTTGAAATAGTACAGCCAGCAAATACGATTAAAAAGATCTCCGATAATGCAAAAATCACTTTCGAGAGCCCTCAAAGTGAGATTGTTATTAAAGATTGTCCTGAGGTGTTGGCGGATAAAACGATGATGCATCAGGTGTTTTTAAATATCATTAATAATGCGGTGAAATATTCTTCACAACATGATCAGCCAAGGGTTGAAATTGAAGGATTTGAAGAGGGCGAAAACGTTATTTACAGAATTTCAGATAACGGAATCGGAATTCCTGAAGAGGATAAACACAAGATGTTTAAAATTTTCAATAGAATGGATAACGCGAAAAAATTTAAAGGAAATGGAGTAGGACTTTCCATTGTTCACAGGATTATGAACAGAATTGGAGGAAATGTTGATTATGAAAGCAATAAAGATGGTACAAGTTTCATTTTAACGTTCAAAAAACCTTAAATTTGGGAAACTTTTAAAACCTTATTATGGTATCTGAATATCTTAAACAAAACACTGCAGAATATCACGATGCAGCAGAGAAACTTTTTAATTCTGAAAAAATTTTTAACAAGACTTTCACTTTAGAAGATTATAAAAAAATCATCAATACCAATTATTTGATGTTGCTTCACTCTGAAGACAAAATATTCAGCAATCTTTCTGATAAATTTTCTGAGAAACTTCAATTGGATCAAAGAAAAAAACTTCCTCTTATCGAGAAAGATCTTCAAAGTTTATCATTAGAAAATCAAAATGCTTCTCATGATCTTGAATTCAGCAACGATTATGAGGCTTTAGGAGCAATGTACGTGATTGAAGGTTCTACTTTGGGTGGAAATGTGATCGCAAAACAGCTTTCTAAAACAGAAGGTTTTGATAACGTAACTTTTAATTTCTTCGGATGTTATCAGGAAAATACAGGGCCAATGTGGAAGAATTTCAAAGAAGTTTTAGATACAGAAGTTACTGAAGAGAACTATAATGAAGTTTTATCAGGCGCTAAAAAACTATATACGTTTTTACTGAACGTAAACTAAGATCTTCCAAAAAAAATAAATATTTACTTAGTAGATAATATAAATTCCTGAAAGATTGCTCAATTTTTCAGGAATTGTTAAATTTGGGAGTCAAAAAATTGAAACTAAACAACAAATAAATTTAAATAAGTATACATTATGAAAGTAACTGTAGTAGGTGCAGGCGCTGTAGGAGCGAGTTGTGCAGAATACATCGCAATGAAAGACTTCTGTTCAGAAGTAGTTTTAGTAGACATTAAAGAAGGATTTGCGGAAGGTAAAGCAATGGATTTGATGCAGACAGCATCTCTTAACGGATTCGATACCAAAATTACCGGAACAACAGGAGATTACAGCAAGACTGCAGGTTCTCATGTAGCGGTTATCACTTCAGGGATTCCTAGAAAACCTGGAATGACAAGAGAAGAATTAATTGGTATCAACGCAGGAATCGTAAAAGACGTAACTGCAAACTTGGTAAAACATTCTCCAGAAGTAATCATCATCGTAGTTTCTAACCCAATGGATACTATGGCATATTTGGTACATAAAACTTCAGGTCTTCCTAAGCACAAGATCATCGGAATGGGTGGTGCTTTAGATTCTGCAAGATTCCAATACAGATTGGCTGAAGCCTTAGAAGCTCCAATTTCTGACGTAAACGGAATGGTAATTGCTGCTCACAGTGATACTGGTATGCTTCCTCTATTGAGCAAAGCTACAAGAAACGGAGTTCCTGTAACTGAATTCCTTAGCGACGAACAACAAAAATATGTAATCGAAGAAACTAAAGTTGGAGGGGCAACTCTTACTAAATTATTAGGAACTTCTGCTTGGTATGCGCCAGGTGCAGCTGTTTCTGTAATGGTTCAGGCGATTGCATGTGACCAAAAGAAAATGATCCCTTGTTCATTAATGCTTGAAGGTGAATACGGACAAAACGATATCTGCCTAGGTGTTCCTGCAATCATCGGGAAAAATGGTGTAGAAAAGATCGTTAATATCACATTGACTGCTGACGAGCAATTGAAATTCGCTGAAGCTGCTAATGCAGTAAGAGAAGTGAATGGTGATTTGAAGTTTTAATTGATTAGACTTTATATATTGAAACCGCGCCCGAAGGGCGCGGTTTTTTAGTTTATAGTTCCAAATACTTCTAAAAGCTTTGTCTGTAAAATTTCCTAATTCAGATTAATTTCTCAAGCTTTATTTTTTATGTGATTAATGATATTAATTTTTTTTATCAATTCTTTTTTGTGTATAGAAACATTCAATTAAAAATAATAATAATGTAATATTATAGAATTATTATTAATCATAAATTTGTTTTACTATAATTATAAAAATAACATCATGAAAAATTTAAAAAAATTAAACAGAAATGATTTAAGATCAATTTCAGGAGGTGAAACTGGAACAGGAGCTCAACTTAATATAGTTCCTCTTGGACAAGCACTAGGTCAACTTTTTGGAGGGCTATTTGGGGCAGGAGTAGGAGCGGCTTATAATGGGGCAGTATGTAATGTGCAGTGCACAATTAATGGTGTAGTCACAATAAAGGTTCTTAACTGTGGATCAACCTGCTAATGTAGACGAAAATTACAGCTTATGCCGCTCCGAAAAGAGCGGTTTTTTTGATGTAGACTTTTCTTAATCATATAGAGCTTTTTCAAAACGTCTTTATTATCAACTTTAATTTTTTAATTATATATTCCTATTTACTTTCTCTTTCTTTAATTTATTCCAATTATTGATATTCATAATCAGAATAGGAAGTAAAGCGATCGGAACCACTGTTAAAGCACTGAATCCTTTTTTGAATGTTAAAAACATGGTACTTAAGAATAAAAGAAGGATGGCAACCATCAGCATAATGGTCAAAACTTTTACTTTCTTTTCATTGCTGATAATTTCTTCATCAGAATATTCGGTTATTGGTTTAGTTTCTTTCATGGTTTTATTTTTTCTTAATGACTTCAAGGGTATTAATTTTTCCAACAGGTGCGATCTTGATGTTTTTATCTCCTTTTTCGACATAAAAATAGTAAGAACTGTTAATATCGATCATGTAGATGTCGGTCGGCTCACCATCAGATTCGGAAATAATCTTGTAATTGTATTTTAAATCTTGAGTATCGATTCTCTTTTTAATAATCCTGCCTTCACCCAATCCCAATCCTACAAACAAAGCAAGAAGTTCAATACCTACAAGTATCGCAAATACAGGAATCATTGATTTTTGAAGCGATTTTTTATCACCTTCATGATTTATTTTATAGCTCCCTAATAACTTTTTGCTCCAGTTTTTATCACTGTTTTTAACAAGTATTACCTGAAATAGAAAGAAGAAAAGTACAACAGAAATGATCACAATAATCAAGATAGGACTTGAGGCCATATCAGCAATAGGACTGATCAGGATATCCGTTATTGAAGAGTATTTCAAAATATTTATTCCCAATTGATAAAAAAGAATACTTTCCTTTAAAAGTCCAAGAATAATAAGATATAAATAGCCTAAAGGTAATAATCCTTGAATTTTTTCTAAATATTTCATTGGACTAAGATATTATTTTTTATTCTAAACTGTTTTGTTCGATTACAAAAAAACACATCGGAAAGATGCGTTTTTATTTAGAAATATAAATACTAAGAATTAATTAAAAGACTGCCTAAACTCCAACGGCGAAACATTCGTTTTATTCTTAAACAATTTGCTGAAAGACTGAGGATGTTCAAACCCTAATTCATACGCAATTTCGCTCACAGACAATTGAGTGGTGGATAATTTTTCCTTTGCTTTTTCAATCAGTTTTTCGTGAATATGCTGTTGCGTGCTTTGTCCGGTTAAGACTTTTAATAATCCGGTTAGATAACTTGCCGAAACATTCAATTGATCGGCAACAAATTGTACAGAAGGAAGTCCTTTTGTGATCAGATCTTCATTATTAAAATAATCTGACAATAATTTTTCTAATGAATCAAGGATTTTGTGATTGGAAATTTTTCTTGTGATAAACTGTCTTTGATAAAAGCGTTCAGCATAATTTAGCAACGTTTCAATCTGTGAAATAATAATATTCTGACTGAACTGATCAATGTTTGAATGATATTCGCTTTGAATATTCTGAACAACATTTTTAACCACATCTTCTTCTTTCTCGGAAAGAAATAGAGCTTCTTTCACTGAATAATTAAAATATTCATATTGCTTAATGTTTTTGGCTAAAGAAGTATTCCAGAAAAAATCGGGATGAATGAGTAAAATCCATCCCGTATGTTTTGCCTGTAAAGTTGTATCTGGGTCAAGAGTAACGCCGAAAACCTGTCCTGGAGCCAAGAAAAACATTACCCCTTCATCAAAATCATATTCCTGCTGACCGTATTTTATTTTCGCATTAGAAGTCCTCTTAATGGAAATCGAATAAAAATCTAAAATCCAGCTCAATTCTTTAATATCAGGATCATGGCTGATCGTGCTGTAATCTATCACACTGATAAGCGGGTGCTCAGGTTTCGGAAGTCCACGAAATTGATGAAATTCACTGATGGTTTTGAGTCTGATGGGCTGTTTCATTTTATAAATTTAATTGATTTTTCAATTATTTTTAAACAAAAGAGAATTTTATTTAAAGTATGCTTTAGCAAAGTCTTCAGCAAAATCCTTTACTTTCACATTTCCTAAAACCGGTCTGTTTTTGTAATAATCTTCATATAAAACCCCGTTTCCTCGAGCAGTATTCATTTCTACAAAACCTTTAGCCGTTTTTGGATTCATTCCGGCATTAATCATTCCGTTCAATAAATCTTCATCAGGAATAGTTAACCATTTTAGTTCAGGACTTCCTATGGCCTCACCTAAAGTTTTTGCAATATCATTTGGCGAAATTTCTTCGCTTGCAATGTAACGAACTTCTCTTCCGTTGAATGGTTTTTCAATCTCTTCTGCGATGACGCTTGCAATATCTAGAGGTGAAACCCAAGGTTCTTTTTCATCTCCACCATAATTTTGAATAATTAAATTTTGTGATTTAATGGTCGGAATAAAAGAATACATATTGTAATAAAACCCAACCGGACGCATAAATTTAATGGAAACATCTTGTGGAAGTTCATTTAAAACCTGTTCTACATTGTAATGAAAGGCAAGAATTCCGTTTCCGCTTGGCATATGTGCACCAATGCTGCTGAGGTGAACAATGTTTTTCACTCCCGATTTTTCAAAAGCTTCTTTGTAATTTTTCCCGATCTGAGTATTAGCTTCGATGAAATCGATGTTATGATCAAAGAAAACACCTGCATTTAATGCTTCCATAGCATAAACTACATCTGCACCTGTAAATGTTTTGGTTAAGAAATCTACATCTTCCATTGAACCGATTGCAGGTTTTGCACCCAAAGCTTCAATTTCTAATTGTCTTTCTGAGTTGGTGCTGATAACGATAATGTCATGTCCTTTGCTTACTAATTCTTTTGTCAGTGGCTTGCTGATATTTCCTAAAGAGCCTGTTACGATAATTTTCATTTTAACTTGTTTTTTATTGAAACAAAATTCCGTAATTTCTGATGAGCAGATGTAGCCGAATCTACTTTTTGTGTAGTCAAAAAAAATCTCTATCGTTTTTGATAGAGATTATTAATTTATTTAATCTAGTTATTTTTTTAAGACTAAGACATTTTTGTCATCTGTATACCAGGCAACAAATTTATCGTAATCAGACTGATTTGTTTTTTGCCAAGCATTAAAAGCTCTAGGTTCACCCATCTGAAAAATGTAGTGATTGTAGGCATCAAAAACATTATTTTCTTCCATTTTCTTTTGGTAGTCCAGTAAAATGTTCGGATAGTCTTTATAATCTTTAGCAAAATATTGTTTCAAAAATTTTCTTCGGATAGAAGATAAACTGTTTAGATTAAATTCGGTTTCATCTAATAATGACATCACAAAGTTTTTTTCGAATATCATACAAAATGGAAGTTTTTTTTCTTTCTCAAATTCTTTAATATCAATACTTACATACTTACATACTTACAAATTGAAATTTCTTTCTCATTTTTATCCTTAAATATAATTGCGTTTTTATACGTTTCATAAAGCTTTTTGCTCATTTCTTTTGTACGGTCGGTTGTTCTTTCTATATTCAGAAATACTTCACCATACATCAAACCGTTTAATTTATTATCAGAATCCAGATAAATATTTGCAGCTCTGTAATAATTGGATGGATAATTTGGAGCTACATTAATTCCTTTTTCGTAAGATTGTATCGCTTCAGAATATTTTTTATCAAACTCGAGTACAACTCCTTTTTCTAAAAAAAGTTCCCCTGAATTTGGAAATCTTTTAAGACCTTCATCATAGATTTTGATAGCTTCTTGTGGTTTGTTTAAATAGTCATAATTATTTCCAAGCAATGCAAAATAATTGGCTTCTATATTATCGTAATTTTTTATTTTTTCCAGTTGAGAAATTGCACTTTTATAATCTTCTTGATAGGTATAGGCAAGGGCGATTTCATAAGGATAGGTATAGGCTTTTGGATCAATTTTTTCACATTCCTTAAGCATTACAATTCCTTCATTATACTTTTTTTCGTCTACCAATTTTATTGCGTCATAAATTTTTTCACATTTATAAGTTTGCTTTTGAGCATTTACGAATTGAAGAGAAAGTAGAATAATTAAAGTATAAGTTGAAATTTTCATGGTTGGTTTTAAAATTTTTTCAAAGATGCATAATTTCTATAAAACTTACGTTGGTTTAGTTTTATATTTAAAACAAAAAGAGCGGTAAAAACCGCCCTCAAAATTATCTAACAAAATACTTATCTAGTAAACACACCCACATCCGGTTTCCCATTCTTGGCAGAGTCTTGTGGGTTCATGACATCCACCGCCAGAACCTCCTCCTCCAGGATTAGATTTATAGCAAATGCCGTTGCTGCAGTATGTTGAATAATTACTTGGAAATGTTGGAGGACAATAACCACTTTCATCACAAAATGCGTATGATGTATCGCCACCACTAATTAATATTAAATCTTGTCTCGTTAATTTCTTTAGATTTTTCATATTGATTACTATTTTTAATTTGTTGATTACTAAGATAGTAAATTATTTAATACACTTTAATGTGATTTAATAATTAAAATAGTAAAGATTATTAGAGAACTGCTTTTTTATTGAGTTCCGAAGGTGAAATTCCATACAATTTTTTAAAAACAAAAGAAAAATGGGAAAGGTCTTCAAAACCAAGATCAACATAAATATCTGTCGGTTTTTTATTTTCTTTATCCAAAAGAAAATAGGCTTCCTGAAGACGTTTATTCATCAGCCATTTTCCGGGAGTGGTGTTGAAAATTGCTTTAAATTCTCTTTTAAAAGTCGATAAACTTCGTCCCGTCATAAAAGCAAAACGTTCCAGACTGATGTTGAATTTATAATTATGATTCATAAACAGTTCCAAATCAATTTTATGCGGAACATTGAAATTGAAGAAAATATCTTTCAGATCAGGATTGTTCTTTAACAAAATCATCAACAATTCTTCACGTTTTATATCCACAAAAGTATCATCCAATTGCTCGCTTCCATTGTAATAAGGTTCGAGAGATTGTATGAAATTCTTAATTAATTTATCTTCATTAATAAATAAAAAAGAATCATTATTGTCCGTCGGCTCGGCTTGATAAGGATGGCGTTCCAGAAATTTCTTTAAAAATCCTTCGTCAAAAGCAATAATCACTTTTTCAAAATCTCCGTCTTCCTTATATTTTGTATAACGAACTAAATGATTCTTCCGCGCGATAAAATAATCACCGGGTTTCATTGTGTAATGCCTGTAACCATCGTACGAAATCATCGAACCTTTAAGCAAAAACAAAAAGAAATGTTCAGGAATAAATTGTTCCGGTGAAATTTCGGGACCTAAATGACAGGATTGTATGTTGTTGAATTTCAATTTTTTTCTTTTTTGTTATGTCCTTTTGTCTTGAAACAAAAGAACGAAAAATTCAAGACTTGGAAACTTTCGCTAAAAATGAATCCTGTTCTCTAAAAATTCTAAAACTTGCGCGGATTTACTATTTCTGTTTTATTTCAATATTTGTCCCGCGCTTCAAACAGTAGAATTTTTTTAACGTTCACAGAATTCATTTTCTTAACGCTACATTTTCCTATGTCGATTTAAATTTGACAAAGTTTAACTGTTGGCTTTACAATGACTTGTCTTACAAATTTATAACTTTCCCAGCAAACTATCTGCACTTGCCAATAAAGCTTCTTCACGGCTTCTTGGAGTCCAGTTTAAGATAGTTTTTGCTTTTTTGTTTGACATTTCTTTGTAGAATTCTTTGCCGATTGGTTCCAAATTCTGAATATCAGAAGAATATTGCGGCCTTTCTTTTTTGAACAGTTCGGCAACATCATAAAAGCTCATCACATCGTCCGAAGTTGCAATAAAACGCTCTCCCGCAGCATTCGGATGGAGCATTGCTTTGATATGAATATCCGCAACATCTCTTACATCTACCACACCCATCGTGAAAGGTGGAGTCTGGTTCATCGTTCCGTTTAAAATCCCTGAAACTGCGATATCCAACGAAGCAGAAGTAATTCCGCCGATGACAGGACCGAAAATCCCGACAGGATTAATGACCGTCAGTTCCAAGCCATTGCCTTCTTTTTTGATAAATTCCCAAGCAGATTTTTCTGCAACGGTTTTTGATTTGATGTAAGCCGGAAGTTCTGTGTTAGCATCGGTCCAGTCTTCCTCCGTGAAAATATGATCTGCAATATTCTTACTGTAACCGACCGCCGCAAAAGATGAGGTCAAAACCACTCTTTTCACTCCCGCATCACGCGACGCCTTCAAGACGCGCAAAGCTCCGTCTCTTGCAGGAATGATGAGCTCGTTTTCATCTTTCGGATCCTGAGCAGGGAAGGGCGACGCCACGTGAAGGACATAATCACAACCTTTTACGGCTTCATCCCAATTGTTGTTGCTCGTAAGGTCGGCTTCAATAAATGAAAGGTTTGAAAAATCTGTAATTCCGCCTTCTTCCAACGCTTTTATAATAGTATCTTTTTTTGCTAATGAACGAAGAGTAGTTTTCACTCCATACCCTTGATGAAGCAATTGCAGAACGGTGTGAACTCCCAAAAATCCTGTTCCTCCCGTTACCAACACTGTTTTCTTTGTCTGTACGTTTTCCATTTTGTTTAAATTTTACAGTACAAAGTTGGGGTTTATTTTGGGTTAAGGTTTTGTTGTGAAGTTCAATTTTTGTTTGTTGTGGGGGTCATTAACTGACATTTTCAAACTGTTTAATTAAGTTTGGAATAAGTAAATCACTGGCTCCCGCAATAATGCCTAAAAAACAATATAAATATAAAGATTGCTCACTGTCTTTTACGAAGCCCATTAATAAATTAGATTTGATACAAATAATTATGATTAATCCTGAAATCAATCCATAGAAAATTCTTAAAATACCATCAAGAATATGAACATTTTTAGATAGGATGATTTCAGGTGTATAAGTTTTTAGTTTCAAAACGGTAAATACAAATGCTCCAATACCACCAAATAGTGTTGTAATGATTATTTCAAATTTACTTTCACTGTAAAAAATATATTCTGATAAAGAGTGCTTATTAAAAACAATTAATATTAAAACAGTGATTATAATTATAGTAAATGTTATTGATGAAAGAATATATGATTGTTTTAAAACCTCTTTTCCGTGTTTTTCTATTCTTTCTTTTGTATTTTCAATAATATTTCTAGCTAAATCGATATTTTTATCATCTAACATTCTAGCGTATGCTTCAGCAAGAAGTGTTTTGTAATCATAAGAATTTTTCTTGAAGAATAATCTATTACAAATGGACTCCCAATAGGAAACATTATTTTGGATATCTCCAAAATTAGCAAGTAGTTCTTCAGAATATGCTGTCCATTGAATTACATCTTCTTCATCCATATAAACAATGCTATTCTCGGAGCGAAAGATAATTTCTTTTATTTTTTTATCAAGAGGCCCAATTTGACCAACCTTATATCTAGTAAAGCTCATAATTGATTGATTATTAGTTAATCAAATCTATAACATTAAATTCATTTTTACAATTTTATAAAGCTTAACTATTATTTAAGAGTTCAAAAAAATCCCCCACGAAAAACTCGCGAGAGATAAAATATATGGAATCAATTCCTAATCTGGAACGATGGAATTTTTAATTATTAAAAGTAGCAAAAGCCCCTTCCGTAGCTGCAAAGAAATTATTGTATAATAAATTTGTGTCTCCAACACGAACTTCATAAATGTTTTCCTGAAGTGCTTTTACAAGATCGTTGGCAACATCAGAAGCCGGAATTCCGTTTTCTTTACCTCCAATTTCTGCTGAAAAATCTGTGGCAACCAATGGCGGCATCAATTCAAAAACTTTGACGTTGGTATCTTTTGCCAATTCATATCTCAACAATCTGGTGTGAGAGTGAAGCGCTGCTTTCGAATCTGAATACGTTGGAAGATGAGATCCCGGAACAAGACCTACGATTGATGAAACATTCACGATTGCCGCTTCGTTTTGTTCCTTCAATAGAGGAAGAAATTTTTCAGAAAGTCTGATGGGTGCGAAATAATTGGTTGTAAATTCTGCCACAGCTTTATCATGTGCATTTCCATCATTTGCAATATTGTAAACGTAAGCGTTTCCGGCGTTATTAATCAAAATATTCAAACTTCCGAAAGTTGTTTTTACTTCTTCGAATAACCTGTTGACATCACTTTCATTCGTAATATCAGCTTGAATTGTGAATACATTTTCTAAATCTTTTGCCGCTGTGTCTAATTTTTCTTTGTTTCTGCCGACGATGATAATTTTATTTGCTGGACTTAATGCTTTTGCAATTTCTAAACCGATTCCTGAACCTCCGCCAGTAATCAAAATTGTGTTGTCTGTAATGTTCATAATAATTTGTTTTTGTTTAATTTATATTAAATTTAAATATTGTACTATTTGGTACAAAATATGAGAAAAAAATTTTAATTGAGTAATTTTAAATTAAGTTCAATGATTGATATAAGAATTTGGGCTGAATTTTCCATACGTTTTGTAACATGAATTCCGTTCCAGAGATTGGTAAGATGCCAAGCTAAAATTTCAGGATCTTCAGTGCTTTTTATTTGCCCGTTTTTCTGTGCTTTATTGATAACTTCAGCAAAAAGATGTTGTAGATTTTTTAAAATTTCGGCTGATATTTTTTTTATTTCATCATCTTTTTCAGAAAGCTGAACCAATGCATTTCCTAAATAACATCCTCGTTCTTTATCGCAGTCGGAACCGTTGGCTAATCCTAAAAATAATTGTTTGATGAATTCTAATTCGTTGTCAGAATTTGCAATTCCCTCAGTTAATTTTTGATGAAAACTATCTGAAAACTGTTTGATAGAGCGAAGATATAATTCCTGTTTTCCACCTTTGAAGGCCAAATAAAAGCTTCCTTTTCCGATTCCCATAGCATTCAATAATTCGTCTGCAGAGGCTGTGTTGTAGCCTTTGTTTTTGAAAATCTCAGTCGCTTTTTCAATTGCCTGATTTTCGTCGAATATTTTTGGTCTGCCTGCCATTTCTTTATTTTGATGAGACAAAGGTATGTAATTGTACTAATTGGTACAAAATAAAATTTCAAATATCTTTTATAGTTTTTATCGATAATGTCAGATAAAATTATTTGAGAAGTTCTAAAACTCTTTCAAACTCAAGATCGCGGTTTTCTAAGATGTCCTGATCTTTATATTTAATCAATTCATTAATTCTGATTCCTGTTTGTTGGGTTTGAGAATTATCAGGATAAAAAATTCCAATTCCTGAAAAGGGTAATTCGTAGTCTCCCGGCAGATTTACAGTTCTTACATCTCCATCAGCACCAGCAGTTCTTTGACCTATTGTGATCGCCTGTGGAAAAATTTTCTGTAAATTCATTGTATTCCATTCACTGGCACTTTGGGTATCGGAATTGACTAAAATGAAAACCTTTCCTTTATAAATGTTGGTTTTCTTATTCTCAATTGTAGGGAAATAATCGAAATTTTGGTAAGCAAATGTTCCTATATTTTTTAGATTTGGCTGATAATATTTTCCAAAATAATTTTCAATTGGCGAAAAGTATTTGTAAATATAATGAAAGACAAAACCGCCCCAGTCTGGATAACCTCTCATGTCAAAAACAATCGTTTTTTTGTACGAAGCTTCTTTAAACATTTTATCCATTGCTCCATCTATTTTATCATCTTCAATATTTTCGATATAGTGAAATGTTTTATTGATTTTAAAATAGGCGATATCATTATGAATAAGCTGATGTTCCTTCATTGCTTTTACTTTATCTAATAAATACCCTGAAATTTTGGCAGTTTGTAATATGTCAGATGTATCTACAAATTCAATGCTGGTAGAAATGATTTTATTATTTTCTTTCGATTTTACTTTAAAATTTTTCAGTTTTAAGTCGTTTGGCCAAATCAGATTATATTCATATTCTGAAAGATGATGAACTAAATTTTCGATGTTGGAAATTGAAATTAATTCCTTTTTTTCTTTGATAATTTGCGGAATCGTCTTGCCGTTAATTTCAATTATCTTGTCACCGATATTAAGCCGAGCTTTAGAACATACATCCGGTAAAATAAGATGAGTGATCAATAAATGATCACCAACAATTTGATAATCAAATGGTGCCGAATAAAAAGTATGGAAAATTTCTTTTAAATTAATCAATTTATAGACAAAAGGAAATGCATGACTGTCTTCCATCTTAGAAACTGCTTTAGCAAGCGTGATTTCAAAATCCTTTCTGGACGGAGACTTTACAGCTTCTTCCAACAAATCTGTGAAATAGGAATCAAAATTTTTATCCATCAAATATTTATTCGGGAATAGATAATCAACAGCTCCCTGAATTTTCGCCAACGTCAATAATCTGTAAGGCAAAGGAAGATTTTCCTCTTTCGGAAAAGGATATTTTTTCTCATCGCTGATTGATTTTCCTTTTTCTAAAAGGGTATAATCAAATCTGTTTTTGTAAATATTATTAAGTAAAGTTTTATTTTCAGCAGTAATTTTGTTGTTTTTTTGAAACCAGTCGAAATTTTGATTAACGGATAAAATGTCTTTTTGATTATCAACAATCGGGGCTGTAGAAAATCTTGTATTTAAGTTTTTAGTTAATTGATTTATAATATCATTGAAGTTACTGTTAGCATTTACTTTTTCAATATTTGCTAAAAACAGACTGTCTGCATCAATTTTACGACTTGCAAGATCAGGATGATAATACTTCAGGAAATTCCATGTTTTCATGAAATAATATTGCTGTTCTTTTTGAGCGAAAATAAATTGTTGAAACAGAAAAAATAATAATATAAATGCCGTTTTTTTCATGGTAATAAGTAATTTCTAAAGATAATATTTATGTATCAATAAAAAATATTTATTAAAAAGAGTTTCTAAATCATGACATCAAAGCTCATAAACAAAGCCGTTTCCAGAGAATCGTTATACAATTTCGTATTAATTCCTGTAAAGTGAAAACCTGCTTTCTGATAAAACTTGATGGCGGGATAATTAGTGTTTTGCGTTTCCAATTCTACAATTCGGCATTGTAGTTCTCTTGCTTCTCTATTAATATTTTTAATGAATAATTTACCGATATTTTGTCCTCTAAATTTTTCACTTATTAATATATTTTCGATGAAAAGGCTGTTGTTCCATTCTCTGAAATCGCAGATAGCCCAACCAATCAGTTCCTCATTTTCAAAGGCTCCGAAAGAATGTCCTTGTTCAATAATATTATTAAGTTCATCAATATCATTGGAATTGGTTTCCCATATTTTCTTGTAATATTGATGTTTTTCTCTTAAAATAAATTCAAAAGTATTCCCGATTTCAATGCTTGAAACGGAGAATATTTTATCGGTTTCATATCCGTTAAATCCCCAATTGAGTGTTGGGTTGGAGGTGAGTTTTTCTAGTTTTTTGATTTCCATAAAATCAGCGAAATAAAATGATTCTATTCAATTCTAATTGGTGGTAATTCTTCTTGATTTTCAAAATTTTCCCAAATGTATTCCATGCTTGGATAAAAGCAACCGTCTTTTTCAAGATTAATATATTCAGGTGAAACTCTTCGTATATCAAAATGTTCTAAACCATTTTCTTTTAAAATATCTAAGGCCTTATAAATCTTTTTATCGATTTTATGACTTGTTGTCCAAGGATAATAATTGATGAAAACCTTCAATCTGTCAAATGTAAATACATATTTTTCTGTTTTTGACGAGAAAAATCCGCCATACTTTTTATTTAATTTTTTTAATTTTTCCTTATCAA
>Ga0302167_10000353_pt1 | contig 23109 bp, 16 predicted proteins | sample I_Fen_N1_1_FD_193496 | JGI IMG/M metagenome (GOLD analysis project Ga0302167, IMG submission 193496) | Peat permafrost microbial communities from Stordalen Mire near Abisko, Sweden - I_Fen_N1_1 | ecosystem: Environmental > Terrestrial > Soil > Wetlands > Permafrost | place: Sweden: Abisko...
GTAAATTGCTGACTTTTATTCGCTGTTGCAGCAGGGGCGGAAATTGGTTTTGCAATAGCAGGTGCCGAAGCCACAGTCGAAACAGTTTCTTTTACCGTTGGTTTTGCGTCTTTATGTGCAACAGGAATTCGTAGTATCAAACCCTCTTTGAATCCTTTCTCAATTTCCGGATTGTATTTTATAAGTTCTTCCTGGCTGACATTGTACTTCTGACTAATAGCAAAAAGCGTTTGTTTCTTTTCTACTTTGTGCTGGGTAAATTGCAGTGTGGTTTTAGTAGGCGTTTCTGATTTGATATTTTTGGCAGATTTGTTAGTTACCGGCACAAGGATTTCCTGACCTGCTTTCAATCCGTTTTTAAGGTAAGGATTGGCTTTACTGACTTCGTCCGGCGTCGTGTCGAATTTTCTGGCTACGGCAAAAAGACCTTCACTTACCTGTACAGTATAGACGTAATACTCTATACCATTTACTTTTTTTGTGGGATAATTATGGTTTTGTCCAGCTAAAGAAAATGTCAAAATAAGAAATCCCGCGAGTATATAATTGGCTAATTGTTTTTTCATTTTTTGACTGTTACTAATTGTTTTTAGTTACAACGACAAAAATACTAAAAATATACTTTATCAAGCAAATAAGGCTAATAATTAGAAGTTTTTTTTGTTATTGATAAGAAAGATGTACATTTGCATACAATAAAGAATTTTACAAATCTAACTTGTCTATTCATGAGAAAATTCATTTTGTCTATTTGTGTGTTTGCTACTTCTATAGCTGCTTTTGGTCAGTCAATTACGGCAACTTCGGGTAAGAGCTACGATACTTTTGCAGGTGTAGATTATGTGTATTTTTTCAATGGAATAACACCTCAAACCGAGATAACATACAACGGTACCGGAACGGTAGAATGGTTGAAATTTTCAAATGGAACATCTTTTCCTCAAAGCAACCAGCCGACCATTTCGCCTGATGATGCTACAGGCTATATTTTGAAGATAGACGGAAAGGTTTCAAAGACGATATGGGTTATCGATTATAGTAAATACCTACCGGTATTAAAGTCTCTAAGCGTTCCTGCTACTCAAGCCAATGAGTGCAAAACGGTGAATTTGGCGATAGATGCTGCTATTCCCGCGCTCAGCTATCAAACTTCCGTCAGTGCCGCTTCTATACCAATAACCAGAGATTTCAATATCGCTTATACTACGCTTGGCTGGCAGGGCAATACATGGCAAGACTCAACGATAAATGTAGTAGTTACATTACCCACAATGCAGAAGATCGTAAAAGCACCTTATCGCACCACGCGATTCACTCTTACCGGCGATCAGTATGCAAAGGATTTGGGAATAGAGATTACACCTGCTATCAGTGCGGAGTATACTCCGATAGCGGTAATCTGTCACGAGACATCCATTGTGTCTACTCGTAATGCCACAAATGAAGCTGAAAGACCAACTACATCGAAACAAATCAGAGGGTCGGCACCACTGGATATGCAATTTCTGAGCAATGCCAATGAACCGATAACCAAGTTTTATAAATGGGATATTTCTAAAGGAGACAAATTGATACTGACGCGAAACGACAAAGACATCAGAAATACCTTTACAGAGGCAGGAGTCTATAAAGTTTCTGTTGCAGTAAGTAATTCTAAATCTTGTTCGTTTACTGACTCTATTATAGTTACGGTTTCCGAATCTCAAATTGTAGCTCCCAATGTATTTACTCCCAACGGAGATGGATTTAATGATGAATTCAGGGTGGCATACAAATCAATTACAAGCTTTCATTGCTGGATATACAATCGCTGGGGCAGGTTAGTATATGAGTGGACTGACCCAATGAAAGGTTGGGATGGAAACATTGGAGGTAAGAAAGCAACCCCGGGAGCTTATTTTTATATTATCAAAGCTCTGGGATCCGATTATAATCCGAATTCTAAGCCAGACTCTAAAACAAAACTCAGAGTAGGGGAATATAAACTTAAAGGAGATATTAATCTGCTGCGTGGAGCAGACAACTAAAACCAAGTGTCCGTAGAAACAGGCATAAATTGACAAAGGCTTATCGACAACTCGATAAGCCTTTGTTTTTTGATAAGTTCGGGTTGTTTCTTTATACGAAATTTATTTCTGAACCAAATACATGCTGCAAACTCCAAAACTGAATTTGTGGTACTTGCTCAATGTAAAACCATTGTTTGCTAAAATAGCAATTAATCGTTCACCATTGGGGAAAGCATGCATTGATTGCTGGAGGTAATCATAGGCCTTTTCGTCGCTCGACAGGTACTTGGCGGTTAGGCGTACAAAAACCCGGGTGTATAGCTTGTAACCTTTGAATAACAATCCTTTTTGAGGCTCATTCATTTCCAGTATCAACAAGTGTCCGCCGGTTTTCAAAACCCGGTGTATTTGTTGCAGGCTGGCATCGAGCTTCTCGAAGTTACGAATGCCGAAAGCAATGGTTGCCGCATCAAAACTGGCATCGGCAAAGGTCATTGCTGAAACGTCCTGAACTTCTAAATCAATTTTATCCGTTAAGTTGACTTTTGCCACTTTCACCCTTCCCATTTCCAGCATTTTCTCCGAAATATCTACACCGGTAACATGTGTTGGTTTCAGATATTTATAGGATTTGATGCACATGTCGGCAGTTCCGGCAGCAATATCCAGGATGTATTGCGGGTTGTATGCTTTCAACGCCAGCAGAGATTGTTTACGCCACATTCTGGCCAGTCCCCAGGTCATGATGTCGTTAAACTTGTCGTATTTATCCGATATGGTATTGAACATTCGGGCTAGTTGAGCCGTCTTTTCTTCATCCTGATTGTATGGCTTTACTTTCGTAAAATCAACTTCGTTTTTTTTATTCATATAGCTTTGCTGTAAGGCTTTCCTGAATGACTATTTTTCGGCAATCGGAGTTTTATTGCTCTTTATTATCAACCAAATTCCCCAAATGATAAATGGAATACTAAGAATCTGTCCCATATTAAGAATCATGCCCGACTCAAAGCTTTCCTGATCGAGTTTAATAAATTCCAGAACAAAGCGGGAACCGAAAATACCGATAAGAAAAACGCCAAAAATTAATCCATTCTTTTTATAGGCTTCTTTTTTCCAATATAACCACCATGTAACAACAAAAGTTAGCAGACAATAAATTATTTCGTAAATTTGTGTAGGATGCATGGGCTCTGTTTGTCCATCGCGCAGGAAAATAAATCCCCAAGGCAGGGAAGTGGCACTGCCATAAATTTCTGAATTCATCAGATTTCCTAAACGAATAGCGGCTCCACAGATAGCAACACCTATAACCAAGCGGTCGAAAATCCAGACATATCCTTTTTTGGAAACATTTTTATTGAAAAAATACATGGCTATCAAAATTCCGATAGCACCACCATGACTGGCCAAACCACCCCGCCAGATATATAATAACTCCCACGGGTGCGAAAGGTAATGATTGCTGTATTTGAAGGTTATACCCAAAAATGTCACCGGTTCGGACAATAACTGCCATTCGTAGAACAAACAGTGACCCAGTCGGGCACCAACTATAGCACCCACTACTGTGTAAATGAAGAGTTTGTCCAGCCATTCCGAAGGTAGTTTCTCATGCTTGAAAAGCCGTTGCACAATCAACAGAGTGGCGTAAATACCCACAGCCCACAAAAGTCCATACCAGCGAACGGTTAATGGTCCGAGATGAAATAATACGGGGTCAACAGTCCAGTTAATGTAGCCTAATAACATAATTTAGAGGATTTAAAGAAGTAAGAGGTAAGAAATAAGAGGTAAGATAAAATACTTACATTCCTACACCTTACCTCTTACTTCTGAATTAATTAGCGCCGTGGCAATTTTTATATTTTTTTCCGCTTCCGCAAGGGCATGGGTCGTTTCGTCCCGCTTTTTTCTCTACGCGTATTGGTTCATGGTGTTGAAGCTCGCGTGTGTCCTGTTTGGTTGGATCCTCGCTACGGCTGTCTGCATCGTCTTTTTGAGTTTTGTATTTGCTCAAATCCATGCGTTGACTTGGTCGGGCTTCGCGAACTTGCTCCGGCTCACGCATCGGAATTTGACCGCGCATAAGAATGGCAAGTACTTTCCTGTTCATTGAGTCAATCATTTCTTTGAATAACCCGAACGATTCCAGTTTGTAGATCAAAAGAGGATCTTTTTGTTCGTAGCTTGCATTCTGAACGGAGTTACGCAACTCATCCAACTGGCGAAGGTGTTCCTTCCATTCGTCATCAATAACGAAAAGCAAGGTTTGTTTTTCGAATGATTTTACAACCTCACGTGCTTCTGTTTTGTAAGCCGTTTCTAAGTGCGTTGTAATATTGAATACACGTTTACCATCCGAAATCGGAATAAGAATACTTTCGTATTGTTGTCCTTTTTGCTCATAAACATCTTTAATCACAGGATAAGCAATAGAAGCCAGTTTATCCATCTTGCGTTTAAAAGTTTCCAACGCTGCTTCAGCAACTTTTTGACTCAGGATATTGGCTTTGTTGTTGGTAAACTCTTCCTGACTAAAAGGAACATCCATGGCAAAAACCTTGAGTAACTCTTCTTCCAGTTCTTCGTAGTCGCCATTGTTACGAGTGCTTTCCACAATACTCTCTACACTATCGTAAATCATATTGGTAATATCCACCCCGATACGTTCTCCCATCAAAGCGTGGTGACGTTTTGAGTAAACCACCTCGCGTTGCGAGTTCATTACATCATCGTATTCCAATAAGTTTTTACGTCTTCCGAAGTTGTTTTCTTCTACTTTTTTCTGTGCACGTTCTATCGATTTTGAAATCATTGAATGTTCAATCATTTCACCCTCTTCGAAGCCCAGTTTATCCATGATACCCGAAATACGCTCAGAACCGAACAAACGCATCAAATCATCTTCCAATGAAACGTAGAAAACAGATGAACCCGGATCGCCCTGACGACCGGCACGTCCACGTAACTGACGGTCTACACGACGACTTTCATGACGCTCTGTACCGATAATAGCTAAACCACCGGCATTTTTTACTTCCTGCGTCAGCTTAATATCCGTACCACGACCCGCCATATTGGTAGCAATGGTTACAGTTCCCGTATGTCCTGCTTCGGCTACAATTTCAGCTTCACGTTGATGTAACTTGGCATTCAGTACATTGTGCTTTATTTTTCTACCGGTAAGCATACGGCTCAGCAATTCGGAAATTTCTACCGAGGTAGTACCCACTAGGACAGGACGTCCTTCAGCCACTAAACGGTCAATTTCTTCTATTACGGCTGTATATTTCTCACGTTTAGTTTTATAAACGCGATCTTCCATGTCATTTCTTGCAATCGGTCTGTTGGTAGGAATAACAACAACATCCAGTTTATAGATATCCCATAACTCGCCAGCCTCTGTTTCAGCTGTACCGGTCATCCCCGAAAGTTTGTGATACATACGGAAATAGTTTTGCAGCGTAATGGTTGCAAAAGTTTGAGTAGCTGCCTCAATGGTTACGCGCTCTTTGGCCTCAATAGCCTGGTGTAAACCATCGGAATAACGACGACCGTCCATAATACGACCGGTCTGTTCATCAACAATTTTTACCTTGTTTTCAATTACCACATATTCAATATCTTTTTCGAATAGTGTGTAGGCTTTCAATAATTGATTAATTGTATGAACGCGTTCTGACTTAATAGAATAACTTTGAAGAATTTCGTCTTTTACAGTTTGCTTTTCTTCTGCGCTTAGGCTAGCGTTTTTTTCCAGTTCGGCTATTTCGCTACCTACATCGGGTAATACAAAGAAATGAGCGTCGTCTGTGTTATCGGTAATTAAATCAATACCTTTATCGGTAAGTTCAATTGTGTTATTTTTTTCATCAATTACAAAGTAAAGCGGATCGGTAGCAATGTGCATATTCCGGTTGTTTTCCTGCATATAAAACTCTTCAGTTTTAAGCAACAATGCTTTCATTCCTTGTTCGCTGAGGTATTTTATTAAAGGTTTGTTTTTAGGCATACCTTTATACGAGCGGAATAGGGTCAAAGCACCTTCTTCCTGTTGTTTCTTATCATCCGATTTCAAGAGGTTACGGGCATCAGCAAGGTATTTTGTTGCCAGTGCTTTTTGAGCATTAACCAATCTTTCTACTTTCGGGCGTAATTCTTCAAATAACTGATCTTCTCCTTTTGGAACAGGACCTGATATAATCAATGGAGTCCGTGCATCATCAATCAAAACCGAGTCAACCTCATCGACAATGGCATAATTATGTTTTCGTTGAACCAAATCGAGTGGGGCAGTTGCCATATTGTCACGCAGATAATCGAATCCAAACTCATTGTTGGTTCCAAATGTAATATCTGCCATATAGGCTTGTCGTCGGCTTTCAGAGTTTGGCTGATGCTTATCGATACAATCCACAGTGAGTCCGTGGAACATGTATAATGGTCCCATCCATTCCGAGTCACGTTTTGATAAATAGTCGTTTACAGTAACCACATGCACACCATTCCGTGTCAATGCATTCAGAAAAACAGGAAGGGTTGCTACCAGTGTTTTTCCTTCACCGGTACCCATTTCAGAGATTTTTCCTTTGTGTAGTACTACACCACCGAATAACTGCACATCGTAATGAACCATTTCCCATTTAATGATGTTTCCACCTGCTGACCATTGATTTTTATAATGAGCTTTATCTCCCTGAATAGTTACAAAATCATATCTTGTAGCTAAATCACGATCAAAATCATTGGCAGTCACAATTACTTCGTCATTTTCGTTTAATCGACGGGCAGTGTCTTTCATTATGCTAAACACTTCAGGAAGCACCTCGTCCAGAATTTCTTCGTATTTGGCAGTGATTTCTTTTTCAAGCTTATCTACTTCCGAATAAATTTTTTCACGCAAATCAATTTCTGTTTCTTCAATGCTTGCTTTTAGTTCTGCCACACGTGCAGTTTCTTTAGCTACATACTCCTGAATTCGTGTTTTAATTGTTTCTGTACGAGCACGTAAATCGTCATTAGTCAGCGATGCTATTTCAGAATAAGCTGCTTTTATCTTATCTACATAAGGAGTTATTTCTTTTAAATCCCGTTGCGATTTATTCCCCAGTAGTTTTCCTAAAAATTCATTAAATCCCATTTTTTCAATGTTTTATATAAATGTATTGGTGTGTTTTTGCCTGTTTTGTCAGATTTTCGGAAAAAGACTGACAAAGATACTATTTTTTCGTTTTAAATGCGTGTAAATATAAGTTTTATTCCATAACAATACTAAATGCAAAAAGCGCTCCAAATTTCTTTGAAGCGCTTTGATAATATGTTTAATATTTTAAACTATCAATATAATCAGGTATTCATACCACCGCATACGTTGATAACTTGTCCGCTTACATAGCTGGATAAATCAGATGCAAGGAAAAGCGTTACTTTTGCCACTTCGTCAGGACTTCCGCCACGACGCAATGGAATAGTTTCATTCCATTTTGCACGTTGTTCTTCGGTTAGTGCATGAGTCATTTCTGTTTCGATGAAACCTGGTGCAATCGCATTTGCACGGATACCGCGCGAACCAAGTTCTTTTGCAACAGATTTTGCTAAACCGATCATTCCTGCCTTAGAAGCTGAATAGTTAGATTGTCCGGCATTACCCGAAACTCCAACAACAGAGCTCATGTTGATAATGCTTCCGCCTTTTTGCTTCATCATGATTGGTGTTACGGCATGTATAAAATTGAATGCCGATTTAAGATTGACGTTAATAACGGCATCCCATTGTCCTTCGCTCATGCGCATCATCAAACCATCTTTGGTTATACCTGCATTGTTTACCAATACATCGATATGACCGAATTCTTTAGCTATTTCGGCTACTACCGTGTGAGTTTCGTCAAAATTAGCAGCGTTAGAAGCATATCCTTTCGCTTTTACACCTAATGCTTCAATTTCTTTTTGTGTGTTTAAGGCATTTTCGTCGATATTCAAATCGGTAAATGCAATGTCAGCACCTTCACTTGCCAATTTAAGTGCAATTGCTTTTCCGATTCCACGTGCAGCTCCGGTTACGATGGCTACTTTTCCTTCTAGTAATTTCATAAAATATGTGGTTTTATTTTTAAATTGAATACACCGTGATACGATTAATTTGTAGTGTATTAATATGGTTTTAGATGAGTAAACTACTATTGTTTTTTTGCTAGACTCGTGTTGATAGTTGTTTTTTTTCGGTTGCAAAGATAGTTCTTTTTTCCTAAACCCATAAAAATGTTGCATAAAATGAACACTTTTGTGCATAAAACAAAGCATCTCATAATAGTTTACGAGATGCTTTTCTTAATTTTATTGTTGCCTTACAGGAGCTAAAATCATTCTTCTAAGGCTTTTCTGTTTGAGGTTTTTAGTTGCTTTTTGTGTTTGCAATTGCCTTATCTTCTCAGCTCTCACCCCTGATGAGGACGAGGAGTAATCAAAGTAACGCATTTTGCCGCTGAACGTACCGGAAACTTTTGTTTTTATATCATTGAAAAGCTGGTAGTTAATGTTGTATGTGTCTCCGGTTCTGGTAAATATGGCGTTTCCACTCAGCAAAGCTTCGGATGATTTTCCTAAATACCATGTGCCCCATTTGTTGCCCGATGAGGATGAATAACCCGGAACCATCGTGTACGGTAGCAAGTATTGTATTTGTAATCCTGTCATCATCTCGTATGTTCCATCGGGGATAGAATTGGTTACGCTAAGAGGTGCATTTAGTTCCAGCATCAATACGTCACCATTTCCGGACAGGCTATCCATATTGATATTCTTGTCGCCCAGAAATACAGTGAAGTTATTGGCGGTTTTGCTTTTGTATATGTCACCCCAGTAATATAAATCCGCCTGAGTTAATGCAGGGTAGATCGGTTTTATCTGATTTGTTAAGTCTACAGAGCCATTATATGCAAACTGAATTATTTCTTCTTTTGTCGAAATTAATTGTCCTTCAATCTTGAAACCACTCCCATTTTTTGAAATTTTGTAATAGCCGTCTTTGATGATATAGAATTTAGCATTGGAGCCTATGGTGAGAATGTTCGTACCAATAGCAAATGTATTTCCTTGATAACGAACCGTATCACCCGGAATGAAAGTTTTTGGAGCTCTGGTATTGGCTATAGAGTATGTCCCTTCGCTCAGGGTGGTATCCGATGCAGCTATATTGAAATCAATATACAGGTAACTTCCATTTCCTTTCAAATTGCCGCTGGGGTCTATGCTTAATGTGTTTTCAAGAAAATACATGGTCAGATTATTAGACCCGACTTTGAAATAGTCTCCCCAAAATGAAGCAGATATTTTTGTGAAAACAAAATCAATATTTCTTTTGACAACAGTAATCTGACACGTAGCCGTTTTACCTCCGGCCTGAGCTGTAATTGTAGCAGAACCTTCGCCGATAGCATTGATAACACCATCGGTAACCTGTACAATACTGGTAGAGCTTGATGACCAGGTTATAGGGAATTTGTTAATATCTCCATTGTATGACAAATTTGCCAATATGGTATCTTTTTCGCCGACCTTGAGTGTTATTTTGTTGTTGTTCAAATTTACGCGAGTTACCTCATCTTTTTTGCAAGAGTAAAATGATATTAATACAACAAGAACAATCAGTATATTTAATTTCATTGCCAAAAGGTTAAATTGCGACTGTAAACATGAAAAATTTAGAATACAAATATAATACAAATTCTCATGTTTGTATAACTATTCCATAATTTTCTGCTTTAATTATCAACTATATAAAAAGGAATCGCCTGAAAAAATCAGATGATTCCTTTTGAGTATTATTGCGGATTTAATTTTATGCGTTCATTGAAACTAAAAACTCATCGTTATTTTCTGTCCGCTCCATTCTGTCTTTTAAGAATTCCATAGCTTCCATAGAATTCATGTCTGCCAAATGTCGACGGAGTATCCACATACGGTTTAATGTATCCTGATCTAAGAGCAAATCGTCACGACGTGTACTTGATGCCATGATATCCACAGCAGGGAAAATACGTTTGTTGGACAATTTACGATCAAGTTGAAGTTCCATATTGCCGGTCCCTTTAAATTCTTCGAAAATTACTTCGTCCATTTTTGATCCGGTTTCTGTCAGTGCTGTTGCTATGATGGTCAGGCTACCACCATTTTCAATGTTTCTGGCCGCACCAAAAAAGCGTTTAGGTTTGTGCAATGCATTTGCATCAACACCACCCGAAAGAATCTTGCCCGATGCCGGTGAAACCGTGTTGTAAGCGCGAGCCAGACGGGTAATAGAATCAAGCAGAATGACAACATCCTGTCCGCATTCTACCATGCGTTTTGCTTTTTCGTGAACCATGCTGGCAACTTTTACGTGGCGTTCTGCCGGTTCATCAAAAGTAGATGATACAACTTCGGCGCGTACGCTTCGAGCCATATCGGTTACTTCTTCCGGACGCTCATCAATCAATAAAACAATCATGTAAACTTCTGGATGATTAGCTGCTATTGCATTGGCTATATCTTTCAATAATACTGTTTTACCAGTTTTTGGCTGAGCAACAATTAATCCACGTTGGCCTTTGCCAATGGGCGAAAATAAATCAACCATACGTGCAGACAAAGTGTCGTTTTTGCCGCTGCAAAGATTAAATTTAGTATCGGGAAAAAGTGGAGTAAGATGTTCAAAAGGAACACGATCGCGCACATATTCCGGCGAACGACCATTAATTTGAGCTACTTTAATTAGCGGGAAGTATTTTTCTCCTTCTTTTGGAGGACGAATAGCGCCTTTTACTGTATCTCCTGTTTTAAGACCAAAAAGTTTAATTTGCGATTGAGATACGTAAATATCATCAGGCGATGCCAGGTAATTATAGTCTGCTGAGCGAAGGAAACCATAGCCATCAGCCATCATTTCTAACGTTCCTGTTCCTTCTAATATGCCATCAAAGTCGAATTGTTTTTCTCCTTTTTCAGGTCGTTGATTGAACTTGTTACGATTGTTGTTTCCGTTGTTCCCGTTGTTCAGATTATTATTTTGTTTAACCGCTTTTATTTCTGCGGTTTCCAATATCGGTTTTGGAATTTCAGATTCGTTATTTTGTTGGTTTTCTGTAGATTCAGGAACGAATAAAGTTTCTTCGATAGATTCGTTTTCTAGCCTGTCTTCCAGTACTATAATCTTGGTGGGAGGAGCAATGGTAGTGGTGGCAGTTTGTGTCTCTTTTACCTCAATTTTTTCAGCGTTATCTGCCGATGGTTTGATTACAATAGGCTTTGCGCTTTTTTGTCTTGGCTTATTGACTTTTTTTGCCGGTTTAGCTTCCTGTGCAATACTGTCAGCAGGTTTAGTGTCCTCTTTTGCTGTTTCAGTTGGCTTTACAATTACAGGTTTCGATTCCTGAATTTCTTTTTGTTCCGGTTTTTGTGTCAGATTCTCAAGAGGTTGTTTTGCTGCTTGTTGCTGCGCCTTTTGTTCAGGTGTCTTTTTGATAGGCACTCTGAGACGTTTTTTTCGTTCAATTTCCTGATTCTCGTTAGTGATAGTTTTGCGTTGTGCATTTACAACGGCTTGTTGATCCAGAATGTCATAGACCAGAGTTTCTTTTTTTGCTGAATTTGATACTTTCAGACCCAATGCGGTTGCGATATCCTTTAATTCGGACAGTTCTTTCGCATTCAATTGCAAAATGGTGTAATTACTCATAAAGTGATGAATAAACGTTGTTGGTGAGATTTTCCATTAAAGGAAAAAACGTTGTTGTGTGAATGTTAAGTTTTTTTTGATTGTGTAACAACAGCAGGACTGCTATTGCGATTTGAAAACGTTGCAAATGTACGACTTTAATTTCAAATGGACAAATATATTGTATTTTTATTTAAAATATATTGATTTTGAGCATGAGATAAACCTCATGCTCTTTTTTTTTAAGATGAAAAATGATATAGCTTATGTCAATTGAAGAAGATAAATTTATTCAATCGTTTTTACATCTTTCTTAGCCTCGCTAAGTAAGTAGGTAAGTATTGTGGCTTTTTCTTCGTCAGTAATTCTGGAGCGTTTTTGCATTTTATCCATTATACCCGGCCATTGTTCTTGTGTATAATTACCAGGTTCTTTAAGTTTATGGCAGCGAACACAACTATTTTCGTATAATGTTTTTCCTGAAGGCAATACTTCTACAGGAGTTTGACTTTTTATCGAGTCGTTAGGAGTGGCCGAGAACATTGTTGTGCCACAAAAAAGAATTGATGCTATGATTAGCAAATACATGCGTTTTGAATTCATACTTAATTTTTTTTTATACTGTATTTTAAACGTCAAATCCTGTTATTTTGTTGTTGTTGATAAAGAAATTATCTATTCGATCTCTATTCTTCTTAGGTGAGAACACTATATTATATTCAACTTTTACAATATTGTTTTCTTTTCCTGTTTTTATTCTTGTAAAACGTATATGAAGATTATTTAATTCATTTTCAAGTTCTTCTATTGAATAATCAGCCGCTCTGAAATGAACCTCATAGGTTTTAATCTGATGCAGATTTTCAATTATACGTTCAAGCCTTGTAAGTATAAGCAGAACAACTAATACAATAAAAACTACCAATGCTGCTAATGCATAATGTTTCAGACCGATACTCATTCCAATAGCAGCTGCCATCCATATTATTGCTGCCGATGTTATTCCTCTTACATTCACGCCTTCTTTAAAAACAACACCAGCTCCTATAAAACCAATACCCGTAACGATATTTGAAGCTATTCGATCACCTCCTGAAAGCGAAACAGAAAGTATGCTGAACAAACATGAGCTGACGCAAATCAAAATCATAGTTCTGAAACCTGCTGGTTTATTATGATATTCTCTTTCTAAACCAAGTATAGAACCGGCTATTAGAGCTGCAAAGATTTGAATAAATTGCTCCGGATCAGGTTGCATTGTGTGTGATTTAAATTGTTATACCTAAAAAGATAATCATTATCAGAATATAAATCACTTATACGAAGAACATAACATTGTGTGTAAAAGTTCATATTAGGTGATTTGTTTTCGAGATTTAGGAGTAAGAAATCAGCTCCCGGAATCAGTGTTTTGAGTAGAATTAATTCGAACTATATGAAATTAATTGAATATCAAATATCAAAGTAGAGTAGGGAGGTATTTCTCCAAGATTATCAGCACCATATCCAATTTGCTGTGGAATAACTATAGTTCTTATTTCGCCGGGCTTCATTTCCATAAGATTCACTATCCAACCGTAGAGTAATTCTCCCAGTTTAAATTTAACGGGACGTGCTGTGTTATTGTTTATCGGACTTAATCCACTATATGTTTGTTCAAATATAGTTCCATTAGTTAATTTTCCCTGGTAATTTACAGTTACATAATCATTCATGCCCGGGCTACCACCATCACTATTTCCACTTAACAACACTTTGTAGTAGTAGTTGATATTTTCATCGTAAATGAAGTTTTCTTTTACATAAGTTGTGCTGTCTTTCATGTTTTGAAGATACGTTTCATTATCGATCTTCCATTTTGTGTAATCTTTTTCTTTGATACAGCCGGTTACTGAAATTAGGAGTATAGAAATGGTTAGAATAATTAATTTGCTACTTTTCATGATTTCTTCAATATTGCTTTGTTTTTATGTTGTATTTGTTTAATAATTTGAGTGTAACTTGTTATCCCTAAATCACACATTCAACTAATCTGTCGCAAAAATAGACATAATTCAGAACTTGCAGGTGTTTTTGTGTTATAAAATTAGTCCAAAAGCTATTTAGATGCAAAAGAAAAACGCTATTGAGACTGATTCAATCGTACCAGGCTGAGAATAGTTCCTGTTTTTTAAGTTCAATGTTGTTGTAGATTTTCCGAAAAGAGCATCAACAAAACCTAATGTTGATGCTCTTTTCATAAGATAGGATGTAAAGAAAATTCTTTAATATGATTTATTATTTTCCGACAATAGGTACAAGTTTAATAATGTTTACTGAGTTCACAGGTAATGTAACCTTGAAAGAACCTGATATTACACCCAAATTCTGGGTTTTCGGAGTAATGGCTTCATTGTAATTCACTTTTTCCACTCCCGGGGCTTGGTGATAGTAATTTTGGTCTCCTTGATTTTTTATGGTAGTGTTATCTGATGTCAGGTACTCCAGGGAAACTTTATATTTTTTAGCACTACCATTAATTGTTACAGTTGTTTCTTTGGCTGTATTTTCTGAGTTTACAGCTTTTACATACAAGATTCCAGTTTTGGTATCAATTGTAGAGGAGGTATAAATCTTAGTATCTTCGGTTTTGTCAGCTGTTTTATATACAGGAGAAATGTCGAATGCTTTATTTCCTATGTTATTGGCAAATAAAGATAAGTAATAATAGTTGGTTGTGCGCCAAAGTCCGCGATTGTCGAACCAAATCAGGTTAGCGCCCCATTTCCCAAATCCTTTTTTGCAAAATAGGGGTGCATATGCAGCCATCACTACCATATCGGAATTGCGCTCGAGTCCGGTTGAGAATGCAGCTTCTGATAGCGTTGAAACATATGCATTGTTTGTCCCGTTGTTGGAAAATTCGCCCACAAATACTCTGGTCGGTTTTTCTCTGTTGTAAGTATTTCCCTGGTTGCCACGCACTTTGTCCGAATCATAACGATGGGTGTTGTTATAGAACCAGTTATCGTTTGAGTAGTAATGCTCATCTACAATACTTACTGGATATTTTTGATCTATAATGGCATAATTACTATTGAATTCACCGCCCGAAGCACGTGCACCGGCTGTGGTGATGACATTTATTTTAGGATATTTTTGATTCACCGCTTTATAAATAATATCAAAACGTTCCCAAAATGCATCCCCACTATTTTCATTTCCAATGGCCAGATACTCCAGATTAAATGGTTTTGGATGTCCCAATGCTGCACGTTTAGCTCCCCACTCAGTATTGATACCTCCGTTACAGAATTCAATGAGGTCTAAAGCATCTTTCACATAGATATCATAGAATCTTTTCTTTTCTTCTTCTGTTCCCAGCGGAGCAATGTACGATCTGCCTGCAAACTGACAGGTAACGCCATTGTTGATTACTGGTAGTGGTTTTGCTCCAAGTGCTTCTGCCATAAGGAAGTATTCGTAAAATCCAATATGCTGTGATGCCCATGTTCCCCAATGGTTTCTGGATCCGATACGCTCTTCAAGTGATCCGATAGTGTTTTTCCAGAAATATTGTCCCCAATAACCCGGACCTTCCGAAGCACATCCGCCAGGGAACCTCATAAATGTAGGTTTTAGTTTCTCAAGTGCTTCAAGCATATCTTTCCGGAATGCACCAGCTTTTCCATTTCGCCACAACTGAGATGCTTCAGGAATAAGGGTTACAAAGTCGAGATAAAAAGTGCCGGTTTTAGTTCCAAGCACCACAAGGCGGCTATCATCACTTCGTATTGCTGTAAGTTTACCGGTGAATTTTTTCCACTTGTTAGTGAAACCGTTAAACACTAATGTGTTTGAGTTGCGTTTACCTGTTGCATCTTCAAGATAGACACTGATGGTTCCGGTGTAGCTTTTTCCTTGCAAATAAAGACCAAGATTATATTTAACACCTGCATTGGCAGGTATAGATGGTGTTTGGGTATTGTTTGAATAGTAATTACCTTCTTTCTCCGGCCCTTGTTTACTTATACCATAACCATTGGCTGCTAACCCGAATCCTGCTCCGGCGGTCTTAATATTAAATCTGACACAGTACTGCTTGTATTTTAGCGCGTCATCGTACTGATCTTTTTCATCAAAATCATATATCTTCTTGTAAGCAACTAAAGGCTTGTCGTCTACGGTTGTAACAGTGCCTTCAGCATCTTTGTTGCGTACTACCGTCCAACCATAAATGTCCGATGGTGATTTAGAGAATTCAGGTATTTTATTATCTGCAGGGCCGATTTCCATGGAACCGGGAACATTGTATGCCTGAAATGAATTGTTCTGAATAAGTTGGGCACTTATTCCTCCATCGTTGGATTGATTGATATCTTCAAAGAAAATTCCATGTAATGTAGGGCTTATATTAATTCCTAACTTGTCAACATGTAAGCTCACGCTATAAGGTGTAGTGATATTTCCTGTCGGATTTTGTGCCGCTGACTGCTCACATATAAATCCGTTCAACAGAACACCTATTAAAAATAATGTTGGAATTCTTAGTCTTTTTTTCATGTTTGATTTTTTTGATAGTATTATTTTTTGTTTGATTTTTCAGTGCTTTAGAAATATGTTGGAATTGTCATCATACTAAACGTTAGCATAGACTATGTATTTGCTGAAATGTTTAATGATAGCCAAAAGACTTTCTTTTTCTTCAGATATGAATTTGAAATTAAATTTCCATTAAAAAAAATAGATAACAATGATAACTAAAAAAATAGTAGTAATTTTACGGCTTAAATGAACTTTTAGAACAATAATAAGTCTAACTAGGCCATGAAAGAACCAATTGGGCGTAAAATGGATAAGATTGCCCGTATGTTTTGGTTTAAACTTAATAATCAACTATCTCATTTAGATATAAATCGCTCACTCTATCCACTATTGTTGATAGAAGCTGGTAATGGTATTACACAGCAGGAGTTGGCTAATAAATTATTGTGCGACAAGGTGCAAGTTGTTCGTATAATAGATTATTTGTCGTATAATGGTTATGTTGAACGGGTTCAAAGTAAAACTGATAAACGAAAATATGAACTTACTATAACCAATAAAGCACGACTTGTTTTGCCAGATATTATAAATGCAATCGGGCAAGCAACCTCTTGCGCATTAAATGGTTTATCTACTGACAACATTGAAGAGCTTTACAAAACGCTTTCTGTTATAGAAAGAAATCTTGAAATAACTGAGTTGTAAGTAAAAATGTAGCTTTCCAGTCCTTTGTGAATTGCAAAGTTTAAATACAAATGTTATATCTACAGAAACAAATAATTAACATTATAATTTCATATGAAAAAAAAATCAACTCTCTGGATTGCCGTAATAATGATATTACTGGTGGCTTTCTTTTTGAAAATAGGTTTTTCAAAACCATCCGAAAAAGAGAATAGGCGAGATCCAAAAGAAAAGAAACAGAAAAAAGTGGAAGCTTACGTTTTGAAACCATCGCTCCTGATAACCGAAATTTCTGTATCAGGTTCCTTAATGGCTTATGAAGCTGTCGATCTGAAAAATGAAGTAGCCGGAAGAGTAGTAATGATTAATTTACCGGAAGGTAAGTTTGTAAAAACGGGCACTTTGTTGGTAAAGCTTTTTGACGACGACTTGCAGGCTACCCTTAAAAAACTGCAATCGCAACTGGCTATTCAACAGCAGGTTTATAACCGTCAGTCCGAATTGCTTAAAGTGAATGGAATTACACAGAATGATTATGATCAAACCAGTTTGCAGCTCAATTCATTAAAGGCTGATATAGAGGTGGAAAAAACGCTGATACGCAAAACAGAAGTTCGTGCACCTTTTGATGGTGTGATAGGGTTGCGTAATATAAGTGTGGGTGCGGTTATCACACCCTCTACTTTACTGGCTACTATACGTACGGAAAATAAGATAAAAATTGATTTCAGTGTTCCTGAAAAATACAGTTCATCAGTAAGAACAGGCATGAAAGTGAAATTCAGCATGAGTAATCCGCAGAAGATGTATGATGCTACTGTGATAGCAACCGAAGAAGGTATAGATGCTTCTACTCGTAATTTGAAGGTGAGAGCTGTGGTCAATAGCCGTTCACCTGAAATGATAGCCGGTGCATTTGCAAATGTGACATTAAGATTAAACGAAAATCCAAAAGCTTTGCTAATACCCACACAATGTATTATACCTCAGGAAGACAGCAAGGCTGTCATTGTTTCGCGAAAAGGGAAGGCACACTTTGTAACGATTAAAACAGGAGTTCGCCAATCATCTAAAGTTGAAGTTACTGAAGGTTTGCAAGTAGGTGATTCCTTAGTCACTTCAGGATTGCAATTTCTGAAAGAAGGCAATCCATTGAAATTTTCATCTGTAAAAAAATAATTATGACCATTTCAGATATAGCACTAAAACGACCAGTAGGCTCCATTGTACTAAGTCTCGTTATTATATTAATGGGTGCGGTTGGATTCAACTTCTTGTCGGTACGCCTTTACCCTGCTATCGACCCACCAATTATCACCGTGCAGACGAGCTATACGGGAGCAAATGGGGAAATTATTGAATCCCAAATTACCGAACCACTCGAAAAAGCGATTAACGGCATTGAAGGAGTAAAATCTATTTCTTCGCAGTCTGCCATTGGCTCAAGTAACATAACGGTTGAATTTGAATTAGGCGCTGACCTTGAAAAGGCAGCTAACGACGTGCGCGATAAAGTTTCGCAAGGGATGAGAAGTCTTCCGCAGGATATTGATGCACCGCCTATTGTTACCAAAGCAGATGCTAACGGTGATCCAATCATTATGCTCACAGTTCAAAGTGCCAATATGAGTGCAATAGAGCTGAGTGATTATGCTGAGACTGTATTGCAGGAGAAACTGCAAACCATACCCGGAGTCAGCTCGGTGTCTATTTTCGGGCAACAACGTCCGGCAATGCGCTTGTGGTTCAATCCCGCCAAGATGGCTGCACTCAATGTTACGCCGGGTGATGTAAGCACTGCGCTTCAAAAAGAAAACGTGGAAATGCCCGGTGGAAAAATACGGGGTAATGCAACAGAACTTACGGTGAAAACCTTTGGAAGACTGCTGACAGAAAAGGATTTCAATAATTTAATTATAAGGCAAACCGATAATCAGGTTATTCGTTTGAGTGATATTGGTGAAGCAGTTCTTGGTCCTCAAAATGAGGAGTCGGGCGGAACCATAAATGGAAATACAGGGTTAAACCTAGCTATTATCCCATTGCCGGGAGCTAACAGTATTCAGATTTCGGATGAATTCAACAAACGCTTGGCTCAGATTAAGCTCAACTTACCCAAAGGTGTGGAGCTGAATGTTGGACGTGATAAATCAGATTTTGTTCGTCAATCTGTAAAGGATGTGCTTGAAACCTTGCTGATTTCTATTTTTTTGGTAGTACTTATTATATTCTTATTTTTCCGTAACTGGATTATTGCACTACGTCCGCTTATAGATATTCCTGTATCACTTGTCGGAACGTTCTTTATCATGTACATTTTTGGATTTTCTATTAATGTACTATCCTTACTCGGAATTGTATTGGCCACAGGATTAGTGGTGGATGATGGTATTGTAGTGACGGAAAATATATTTAAACGTATAGAGCAAGGAATGAATAAATTCCAGGCTGCACTGGAAGGTACACGTGAGATATTTTTTGCGGTTATTTCTACTTCACTTACACTGGCCATTGTGTTTATTCCTGTTATTTTCTTGCAGGGCTTTACGGGACGTCTTTTCCGCGAATTCGGTATAGTGGTTGCTAGCGCTGTACTTATTTCAGCATTGGTTTCATTAACGCTTACTCCGGTATTAAATGTGTTCCTGGGTGGATCTGCTTCGCACCATTCAAATTTTTACCTGAAGAGTGAATTCTTCTTTGTTGGAATGGAAAAGAAATACAGACGTTTTCTTACCTTTTTTATAAAGAATAAATGGATTTCATTTTCAATTCTGGGTTTATGTATTGTTATTATATTTACCCTTGGCAGAAACCTTAAGTCGGAATTAGCTCCTCTCGAAGATCATAGTTATATCCGCACCAGTATTACTACTCCCGAGGGTACCGAATATGCCACGACCCAGAAGATAATAGATGATCTGGCCAAAACTACAATGGAAAAGTTTCCTGCTGCCAAATATACGTTGGCACGATATGGTGGTGGTGGTCCGGGTTCCGGGGTTAATGGCGGATCACTAATGATTTTTCTTTCAGACCCTACGAAGCGTAAACAATCGCAACAGGAGATTTTCAGACGTATGGGTAAGATCAATGACTCTGTTCCTGATGCCCGTGTTATTGCCAGCCAGGAACCAACTATTGCTACTTCTAATTCCAGAGGGTTACCCGTTCAGTTTGTGTTGCAGAATCTGGATTTTGATAAAATCCAGGCTATATTGCCTAAATTTATGGAAGCAGCCCAGAGTAGTCCTGTTTTCAGTAACGTGGATGTAGATTTGAAGTTTAATAAACCCGAATTGAATATTACGGTAAACAGATTAAAAGCAACCAGCCTGGGGATTAATGAACGTGATATAACCAATGCCTTGAATCTGGCTTTCAGTGGTAGTCGTTATGGATATTTCTTGCGTAACAACAGACAATATTACGTTATTGGGCAAATGGAACGTCAGGACAGAAATGTTCCTGCCGATATTTCCTCGATGTATATCAGAGCTAATAGTGGTAACATGATACAACTCGACAATTTGGTAGAAATGAAAGAAAATAGCTCACCGCCTGTTTTATATCATTTCAATAGATATAAGTCTGCCACTGTTTCTGCAAACCTTGCTGAAGGCAAAACGTTGGGTGAAGGAATTGCCGAGATGAATCATATTGCAGACAAGTTGCTTGATTCGAGCTTTACTACAGCACTTTCTGGTCCATCCAGAGATTTTGCCGAAAGTAACTCTAATATCTCTTTCGCGCTGATTCTGGCTCTGTTGCTTATCTACCTGATTCTGGCTGCGCAGTTTGAAAGTTTCCGTGATCCGTTTATTATCATGCTTACTGTTCCAATGGCCATTGCCGGAGCTATGCTCTCGCTGTGGGTATTCGGTCAGACACTGAATATCTTCTCAGAAATTGGTATGATTTTGCTTATTGGTATTGTGACTAAAAATGGTATCCTTATCGTTGAATTTGCCAATCAGAAACGAAAATTGGGAATGAATAAACGGGTAGCGGCATTTGAATCGGCAGCAGCTCGTTTCCGTCCGATTTTGATGACTTCATTGGCTACTATTTTCGGTGCATTGCCCATTGCATTAGCATTAGGAGCTGGTTCAACCAGTCGCATACCATTAGGAATTGTTGTGGTGGGAGGTTTATGCTTTTCGTTATTACTAACTTTATTTGTTATCCCGATTATGTATATCGTTATGTCAAGTAAAAATAAAACCAGCATTGAAGAATGAAAAACAGAACTATACATATAATGAAAATAAGTGTTTTGTTCATCTTATTTTTAGGTTGTACTACAGTCGGTGCTCAAAAGCAATTGACTATAGACGATGCTATCAAAACAGCTTTGAAAAAGAACTTTGATATACTTGTGGCTGAAAATGATGCGGAAATATCCAAAGTAAATAATACTGCCGGAAACGCCGGTATGCTGCCTACAATGGCTCTTACGGGAACAGGCACCTATAGTGTAAATAATTCTACTCAGAAACTAAGTAACGGGACTGAAACGAATATACCATCGCTTTCCACTACGGCTCTTTCTGCAGGCGCTCAACTGAATTGGACTCTTTTTGACGGAGGTAAAATGTTTGTCACAAAAAGTAAATTGAACGAAATTCAGGCGTTGGGTGAAATTCAGTTTAAAGAAAGAGTGATGCAAACTATGTTCAACGTAATAGCTGCCTATTACAACGTTGTACGCCAAAAACAACAACTGAATTCGATTAATGAAGCATTGAATTATAATCGTAGTAGGGTTACTATAGCTCAGACTGGTTTTAATGCAGGTTCGAGACTAAAATCCGATTTGTTGCAATCCAAAATAGATATGAATGTTACCACAGAGAATGTAATAAATCAGGAATTTTCTATTGATGAGGCATTGAAAGCACTGAACCTGCTATTGGGTAAAAGTGCCACTGAATCTGTTGAGATATCAGACTCAATCCCCTTGGGATATGAGCCTGACCGGACACTTCTGTTTAATAAGCTAAACAAATCAAACGCTTCCATTCTAAACTTTCAGAAACAAATTGAGATTGCTAACCTGGCATTGAAAGAAAGCCGTGCTTCCTATCTGCCTACGCTGAATTTAAAAGGTGGATATTATGTTTCACGAACGGTGAATTCAGGAGGATCTGTTTTACAAAACAATTCTAATGGACCTCAGGTTGGAGGAACACTGGCTATTCCGTTGTACAACGCCGGAGAAACAAAACGGAAAGAAACGGTAGCCAGGATACAGGCACAGTCTGCAGAATATGACTTACAAAATATAAAGTTGCAGGTAAATACTGAACTGTCAAATACATTGACAGAGTTTGAGAACCAACAGCAATTGTTGAAAATTGAATCAGAAAATAATCAATTGGCTAAAGAAAATCTACAAATCAGTATTGACAGATTGAAACACGGACAAGCGACTTCGCTGGAGGTTCATTTAGCACAAGAAGACTATGTACAGTCAAATACTCGTCTGATAAATTTCAGATATAATCTGAAATTAGCCGAAATTAAATTAAAACAACTGGTTTCTGACTTGTAACTTTTTGAAACTGAAAACTAAGTAAAACAAAAATGCCCATCGAATTATCGATGGGCATTTTTTATTGTTGCAATCAAGCTGTTTTTAATAGCTTTTAAACCTATTCTATATCCAGTAATATATCATCTTGTAATACTGCTTGTCCGGCTTCTACAGAAATGCTTTTAACCACACCGTTCTTTTCAGAAAGAATGTTGTTTTCCATTTTCATTGATTCCATAATCAATAGCAAGTCACCTTGTTTTACGGTGTCACCAACTTTGGTAACTACACGAATGATGCTACCCGGAAGCGGAGCTTTGAGAGCGTTTGCACTCGGTTTACTTGCCGATTTTGGTACAGGTGCAGCAGTAATCTTGTTTTCGCCCGGTTTTGACTGCACGTCTTTACGAACTAAAATAGGAGTTTTCAAGGTATTCACCTCTTGTTCCAATCCTACTGCGTACGATTTTCCATTCACGTCTATTTCGGCCTGATTACCTTCTATCGATTTGACATTCACACTGTATGAAGTCCCATCTATTGTAAATTTGAATTTCTTCATATTCTCTTATCTGATATTATTGTTTACACCATAAATTTTTGAACTCCAAGGCGAATAACGTCTCTCGATACGTTTGATAGTAATAACATTACTTTCA